>Ga0307508_10001912_pt1 | contig 22869 bp, 19 predicted proteins | sample 9_EM_MG_FD_203089 | JGI IMG/M metagenome (GOLD analysis project Ga0307508, IMG submission 203089) | Populus trichocarpa ectomycorrhiza microbial communities from riparian zone in the Pacific Northwest, United States - 9_EM | ecosystem: Host-associated > Plants > Roots > Unclassified | place...
TGAACAACGATGCCCAGGCCCCGCAAAATAATAATAGCGATGGCCAGCTGCTCGCCGCCTTCCTCCAAAAGAATGCGCCTGCCTTCCAAAGCTTTACCGTAGATGCCGCCACAGGTGGCACCGTAACCACTTCCAAAGGCACTAAGTTCGTCATCCCCGCCAATATATTTGTTACAGCCGGCGGTGCGCCGGTGACTGGTGCGGTTTCTTTCTCTGTAAAAGAAATAAAGGATGTCAGCGATATGATCCTCGGCGATAAGCCCACCCTTACCAGCGATGGCCGCCTGCTGGTATCGTACGGCGAGTTCTTTACCAAAGCGGTGCAGGGCAACCAGCCACTGCAGATAAAAAAAGACAGCGCTATCAAGGTACAGGTACAGGCCAAACCTAACGGAGCCGGCGGCCAGGATATTCCCATCTGGTCGGGCGATTCTACCATCACCACCACGCTCAATGGCTATAATTACCAGAACGTCCCTACCAGCGTTACCGTTCAAACGGCGGTCAACAAAGGAGTGGTATGGAACCAGATCGCTTCCAGCTATGCTTTCTTCAACAGCGGTAATGGTTCACTCGATTTTAAACTGGATAGCCTGATGAAATGGGTTAACTGCGACGGCCTGGCCAACCTGCCCGGCACCAAGACCACGGTAATGGGTTATTTCGCTACTAATTTCAATCCCCTGACCTCGGCCAATTATGGCGGCGAACAGCCTACCATGCTTTACTTCAAACCCACAGGACAGAAAACGCTGGTGAAATTCTACAACGTTATTATGACTCCGCCCGCCGGTTACGAAGGCCTGCACAGCTACCAGACGTCTATTCCCATCGGCCTGCAGGGTACCTTCCTGGCCATGAGCGCCAAAGATGGTAAGTTCTATGCAGAGATGAAGGATGTGACCATTGGAACGCCCGCCGGCAGCAATAACTATACTTCGGTAACGTTCAATCCGCAGGAACTGACCGAAAGCGCTATGCTGGCTCTTGTAATACAGATGGACGCTAAATAAACAAAGCTTATTTTCCCTATGGCTACGCCGGTACAGTGAACAACGATTTCGTTGAAATACTGTACCGGTTTTTGAGGTTTTATTAAGAGAATGGGTGGGTCGCCCTTTGGGGGCGGCTCACCCATCATCCGGCCAGGCACTAAATAACAACACCATGTCAAAAGCAGCCCTCTTTTTATTACTGCTCTTAGCGCAATACCACCCGGGCCGGGCGCAGGCCGGGAGGGATACCATGCGGGTATCGCCGGTACCGGCACAGGATACGGTGCCGCCGGAAATACAGGTATCGGGCAATGAGGACAGCCTGCATTTCTCCGCCCTGCTGCGCCCTCTGCGCCGGGTAGCCGGGGCCCCTGCTTCTTTCTATACGTATTTCTGGGAATTGGGCGATGGCAGCTTTAGCTTTTCGCCGCGGCCTGTGCATACCTACCATGATACCGGTACCTACGAGGTCCGGTTATACGCTACCAATAACTACGACGATGGCAAGGCGCCGCCTACCCGCCCGCGGCCGGTGAAAATCAACCGCAAGCCGGTACGGGGCGCCAGTTGGGCATCGGGCTTTTTTAAGGGCGGCGGCAATATTGAAATGAAGATCAACCGCAATCCTAAACCGGGCGAAGCCTTTGTAGCCCTGGTCGGTTACCGGAATCCCACCGCCGATAGCCTGGGCGGCTCCGTGGCCCTGTTTTTTAACGAGCGGCAGTTTGGCCAGGAAGGCTTTGCGCTGGAAGAAAAAAGATATTACCACGGAGAAGACAGCACGACCATGCATGAATTGCTTGCGCAGCTGTCGCTGGGCGAGCGGCAGGGCGAACGCCTGCTGGCGGGTCCCCACCCGCCCGGCTATACAGGTTATGCAGAAGATACCCGCTCCCTGCTGCAGTCCCTGCAGGGCAATTATACAAAGCATACCGTGCTGCGGTTTAAAAACACCGCGCCGGGCAACGAACGGTTTTTGTTTATGACCATGAACACCCTTCCGGGTATGATAGCCGATACCAATGCCACCGTCACCATGAGCGCCCTGCTGGTGCCCGATAATCCTGCCCTGCCGCCCGAATTGTTTGAGCTGGAAATGCAGGTGGTGGCATCGCACGACCCCAATCGCCTGCAGCTGCGGCAGCGCCATATCAACTATCGCTTTATGGGCAAACGAAAAGAGCTGACCTATAAAGTGCGTTTCCAGAATACGGGCAAGGGGCCTGCCAGTAAGGTAGCCATCGGTATTTCGTTGCCCCGCCAGCTCAATACCCAATCCGTTACGGTAAAAAACATGCGCCCTTATTGTACCTGGTGCGATTCGGCTTATAACCGCCAGAGCTGTATAGATACCGTAAGAACGGGCGACAGCATTTATTTTGTATTTAAGAATATCTACCTGCCGGGTATGCAACAGGAAGGCATAACCGACGAAGATTCTACCAAAGGTTTTGTGGAGTATACCATACGCTTCAGAAAAAAGCCAAAGAAGATCCCTTTCAGCAGCCGCGCCGCCATTGTATTCGATAAGAATGAGCCCGTCTATACCAATAAGGCCACGGGCCGTTTTGTAAAAGGCATTTCGCCGGGTATTATGGCAGGATACGGCTTTTCGCCATCGCATGCGCTCAGTAAGCTGCAGGGGCCCGTGCAAATTGGCTTCCTGCTGGCGCCCTATGCGCCGTCGAGACCTTATTTCCAGGTGGAAGCACATGCCGGTTTCTGGGAAAAAGAAACCACCTCCACCGGCTTTATACAAACCAAAAGAGACACCGTGCTCAACGGGCAATTGTTTTTTGTGGCCGGCCGGGAGCGTACCACCACCCTGCAGCGCCACCTGCTACAGGTAGTGCCCCTGCATTACCGCTATAACCTGAACAGCTGGGTAGGTATTGGCATCGGTGCGCAGGTACAATTGAGCATGGAAGAACAAACCACGGTAACGGATAAAATCTACCTGGCCAATATACAGCAGCCCGCTATTATCACCGGCGCCAGCAGCGCTTCCGATAAGCAGGCCGGGCGCTGGTTCGGCAGCTGGAATGCCGCTCCCTTTGCCGATTTGCAGGTAGGGCGTGTAAAATCAGGCCCTGCCATCGGGCTTCGCTATCTCTATGCCCTGAAAGGGGAGGAGGCCAGCCGCTTTTTGGTATATGGCGTGTTCAGGTTGTAAAAGCCGGTGAGGATATCTATCTTGTCAGAGGCTGTCACCCTGAGCTTGTCGAAGGGCCCGATCCTACAACTTAATGAATCGTATTATCTCCAGGCTGTTTTTACTGGCAGGTGCTTTTATGCTGCTCGTTCCCTGTCGGGGGCAATCACCCTCATTCCCCCTCCCGCCTGCAGTACAAAAAGAATTGACGGCTTACCGTCAGCAAAACGATCTCAGCAGCTGGATATATACGCAGGTGCAATGGGTAAGCGCATCGCCTGCCGAACGCGCGCCCCTGCTGGAGCAGGCCATAACTACCGCATGGCGGACCCCGCAAACGGATGCGGAGATACTGGCATGGCTGGACCTGCTGCAGAATGAAGGCCATGCCATGCTGCTGGGCGGTAATATCGTTCGCTCTACCGATGCCTATCGCGCCGCGCTTCAATGGGCCCTGCAATACGATGGCGTGGCGGAAGAAGCCCAGGTGCTGGAATATATACTGAAACCAATTGGTAACAACTATACCCGCCTCGGCGATTATGAACAGGCCCTGTATATACAGCAAAAAGCGCTGGCCATTGCGCTTTCATTGCATGATAATACCGCCATCGCCGGTGTGTATGCCAACCTGGCCTCCACGGCCGGCTCCATGGGCCGGCCGGAGCTTGCCCTTCAATACTGTCGGGAAGGATTAAAAAAAGCCGGCCCGGCAGATGCCGTACGCGGGCTATTGCTTTGTGAGCAGGCAGATGCCCTGGCCATCCTGGAACAACCTACCGCCGCACGGCAATCCGTAGGAGAGGGCATCCGTATACTGGAACAAAAAAGCGGCGCCAATACCACCGCGGCATACTGGCTGCTCTCGGCTTACCAGCAGGCGGGAGATATCAGCCTGGCGCAACCGCAGCAGGCATTACGCCTGTACAATAAAGCATTGGCCCTGCAGTCGGCGCTCTTACGTCAAAACGGCGCTATTCGCCTGCGCGAAAGGGCCAAACTGTTTTACCGCCTCGGCCATCTCCGGCAGCAAAGGCAGCAGTATGCCGAAGCGCACCATTGGTTGCAGGAATGCCTGTCGCTGCTCACGGGGAAGAACACGTTTGCCGCCCTTACCGAAAAAGACCTGTATGGCGAGAACACCCTGGTAGACGCCCTGTTTGCCGAAGCGTCCATCTGCCGGGCGGAGCAAAAAACAAGCGAGGCGATGCGCCTGTTTCATTTATGCTTTGCAACGGAAAACAAACTACGGAATGAATACATTACCGGCGCGGCCCGCGAACGCTCGGTATCAGATAGCCGCCGCCGTTATGAAGCAGCGGTAGAAGCTGCCTGGACGGCCTGGCAGCAAACCCGGGCGCCCGAATACAGAACGGCCGTATTGCAGTTTGTGGAAGCCGGCAAGGCCCGCCTGCTGCTCGATGAATTGCAGCAGCAGCAATACCGCGAAAGCCCCACCGGCAGCGATAGCATCGGCCGCCGGGCGCAGTTTCTCGAAAAAGCCCTCGCGTATTATGAACGCGACCTGCTGGAAAAGGACGCAGGCGACAGCCTGCAAAAAGAAATGCGGGCGCAGCAAAAAAAGATAGAATGGGAGCTGGCTGATATAAGGAAAAAAACAAGGCAGGCGCAAGCCACTCCACATGTACCGGTGATGGCTGCCGATGTTTCCAAAACAGGAATGCCGCCGTTGCAGCCGCAACAGCTGGTCCGTTCCTTTTTTACCGGCAGCGACGCCGTCTACATCATCGAAATGAATGCATCGGGCATACTGTTTATAGACAGGCAGGACCTGTCTGCCACCGCACAGGACAGTATCCGTCAATTCATACAACATTATTTTCAACAGGGCCCCGGCGCCATGCTCAATAGTCCCGGCGCGTATTACCGCCAGGCCTATGCTATCTACCGCCAGTTGTTTGCAAAGCATCCGCTTGCCGCCGGGAAAGAATATATTTTATTGCCCGATGGGGTATTGAGCCTGTTGCCGGTAGAAGCGCTGGTAACAAGCCCCGGATGCCCGCCGTCGCCTGCGCAATGGCCCTTTCTCTTACAACAAACGGTGATATCCTATGCATGGTCGCTCCAAACCCTGCAGGCGCAGTATACCGCGCCGGTAACCGGCCATGGGTTTGCCGGCTTTTTTATTACACACGATGGCCGCGGGCAGTCGGTGCTGGAAGCGGTGGAGCAGGAAAAACAAGGCATCGGTCAAACCATCCGTAATGGCGACTGGCAGCTCAACGAACAGGCTACCGTAACCGCTTTTCGCGCAGCGCTGGAAAAACAGGCCATCATACATATCAGCATGCATGCTTTTGCAGGAAAGGACAGCGCCGCAGCGCCGCATATCCGCCTGTACGATGCGCCGTTTTATTTATTTGAGCTGAAAGGCGGGGCAAAGCATCCGGCCATCGTAGTGCTGAGCGCCTGCCGTACCGGCGACGGCCGCATGATTACGGGAGAGGGGGTGCAAAGCCTGGCCCGTGCTTTTACCGCCTGCGGCGCCAATGGCGTGGTAGCCGGCTGGTGGAATGTACACGATGACGTGGCCGCGCACCTCATGCAGCAGTTTTACGCAGCATGGGCGCAGGGCGATAATGCGGCAAGGGCCCTGCATCAATCCAAGCTGGCCCTGATCAATGATGCACAAATATCCTACCTGCATAAGCTGCCTTATTACTGGGCCGCATTGAACTACCAGGGCTGCCCGCTCTCCATGCCGCTGGCGCAGGATAAGGATAGTAAAAAATGGATTGCCTGGTGGCCACTGGCAGCGGTACTGCTCCTGCCGGGCGGCCTTGCGCTATATAAGTGGCGGCGCAGACGAATATAATTATCCTTTCGGGATGGAGGCAATCAGCCTTTGGGTATAGGCTTCTTTGGGATGGTAATATACCTGTCCCGCCTCACCCGTCTCCACTATCTTTCCTTTTTGCATCACCATGATGCGGTCGCTGATATAATGAATGACGGATAAATCATGCGAAATAAAAATAACGGTGAAGCCAAACTCTTTTTTCAAATCGTTGAGCAGGTTGAGCACCTGCGCCTGTACGCTTACGTCCAGCGCGCTCACGCTTTCATCGCATACAAGAAAGGAAGGATTGAGGGCCAGCGCACGGGCGATAACGATGCGCTGCCGCTGCCCGCCGCTGAACTCATGGGGATAGCGATGGTAATGCTCCGGCTTCAGGCTCACTTTTTCGAGCAGGTCGGTTACTTTTTCCCTTCGCTGGCGCGCGGTAGGCAGCACCCGGTGCACCTGCAGCACTTCCTCGATGGCATTACCTATCGTCATGCGCGGGTTTAAAGAAGAGTAAGGGTCCTGGAAGATGATCTGCACCTCCCGGCGCAGGCGTCGCAGCTCCGAAGCGCTATAGCCAAGCAGGTCATGGCCGTTTAATAAAATCTTTCCGCCGGTAGGTTCCACCAGCCGCAGCAGCGTTCTTCCCAGCGTGGTCTTGCCGCAACCCGATTCGCCCACCAGTCCCAGCGTTTCGCCCTTGTATACGTCAAAGCTTACATCGTCTACCGCCTTTATATATTCCAGCGGCTTGCCCAGGAAGCTCTTGCGGCCAGGATACCATACGCGGAGATTGCTGACCGAGAGCAGGGGCGTGGGCGTCTCACCTTTCACGCCTGACGCTTCACGCTTCGCGCCTGGCGTCTCCCGTTTCACGCCTGGCGACTCCATAAAATCACTCACCACCGGCAATCGCTCTCCTTTGGGATGCAATGCCGGGCGACAGGCAAGTAATCCCTTTGTATAGGGATGCTGCGGTTGCTGCATGATTTGTTGTACAGGGCCCTGCTCCACGATAGCGCCTTTGTACATCACGGCTACACGGTCGGCTATCTCGGCTACCACGCCCAGGTCGTGCGTGATAAAAACAACGCCCATTTGTTCTGTTTCCTGCAGGTCTTTTATCAGGCGCAGGATGGTTTGCTGCACCGTTACGTCCAGCGCGGTCGTAGGCTCGTCGCAAATAAGCAGTGCCGGGTGGCAGCTCATGGCCATCGCTATCATTACGCGCTGCTTTTGCCCCCCGCTGAGCTGGTGCGGGTAGCGGCCAAAAATAAGCGCAGGATCGGGCAGTTTTACTTTTTCAAACAGGGCGAGCGTCTTTTGCCGCGCCTGCCGGCTGTTCATGCGCTGGTGCAACCGCAACGCTTCCATCACCTGGTGGCCACAGGTAAACACCGGGTTCAGAGACGTCATCGGCTCCTGGAATATCATGGCGATGCGGTTGCCGCGGATGCGCTGCATCTGTTCGGGCGATTGCCTGAGCAAATCGACCGGCGCATGATCGCCATCGGTAAAAAGGATGCTGCCCGAGGTATAGGTTGCCGGCGGCGTTGCCAGCAGTTGCAGGATAGAAAGAGAAGTAATGGATTTGCCGGAACCCGATTCACCCACCAGCGCTACTATCTCGCCGCGGTGCACGTCAAGGTTGATGGCCTTTACGCCGGGAACCAATCCCGATTCTGTTTGAAATTCGATACTGAGGTTATGAATGGATAAAAGCGGGGGCATGCTGCAATTTATGCCGCAATTTGTTAACACCCATCGCCGAAGCCACTCAATTTAGTTTTTGCACATTCTTTACGGCATTCATGGCGGGCGGCGTGGGATAGTAGAGCAGGCAGTAAAAGCAGGTTTGATCTTTTACCTCCGATGCCAGCTGAAAACGGAATACATCGCCCTTGTTGAGGTGGTAGGCGTCAAACGCACAGGTGTTAGATATGGCAAACACGTTGGTATAAACGATGTTTGTTACACTGTCTTTCCAGCTGGCGGCTATTTGACCGGGAGGAATATTTCCTTCCAGCAGCTGTACTACCCAGTTGCCGCAGCCGGCGGCCAGTACCAGCTTGCCTTTTAATACAGGACCGTCGTTATTTCTGTGGCAACCCGGAGAACAAATCAGCAGAAGGCCCAGGAGGGCAGGCAATGCAATGAATCGGCGCATAGTATGTTTTTTAATGCTGACACACGATGCGGGGCGACCGTTGCATTAAAAACGCAGGTGTCTTACGGTCAGGCCGTCGTTGATAAGCTGTTTTAACGAATCTATACCAATTTTCAGGTGCCGCTCCACGAAATCGCCGGTTACCTTTTTATCGCTTTCTTCCGTTTTTACACCCTCGGGCACCATGGGCGAATCGCTTACCAGCAACAGGGCCCCGGTAGGTATCTTATTATAAAAGCCTACCGAGAAAATGGTAGCGGTTTCCATATCGATGGCATATGCCCTGATTTTTTGCAGGTATTCTTTAAAATGCTCGTCGTGCTCCCACACGCGGCGGTTGGTAGTGTATACGGTGCCTGTCCAGTAATCCACCTGGTAATCGCGGATGGTGGTGGAAATGGCTTTTTGCAGCGCAAATGCCGGCAGTGCGGGCACTTCCGGCGGAAAATAGTCATTGGAGGTGCCTTCGCCGCGCATGGCGGCAATCGGCAAAATAAGATCGCCGATCTTATTGCGCTTTTTAAGCCCGCCGCATTTACCCAGGAATAAAACAGCTTTGGGCTCTATGGCGCTCAGCAGGTCCATAATGGTGGCGGCGCCCGGACTACCCATACCAAAATTGATAATAGTGATATCGCCCGCCGTAGCGCAATTCATCGGCTTGTCCTTTCCCACTATCGGCACCTGGTGCCATTCGGAAAAAAAAGTAACGTAATTGCTGAAATTGGTCAGTAATATATACTTGCCGAAATTCTCCAGTTTTTCGCCCGTATAGCGGGGCAGCCAGTTTTGTACGATTTCTTCTTTTGTCTTCATAATAGCTAAAGATAACTTTTATTTTACGGATTAAATAACCCGGTACCTGTGCCGGGACAGTGACCGGCAAAATAAAACAGTTTACCTGTAATCCGTTTTTTGATGGTGGTCGCCCGAACGGGTGACAAGGTTTTCAGCCACGCTTAGGCGTGGCTTTTTTTTGTAGTTTTGGCCCATGATCTTCATCAACTACCCGCCACACCAGTATAAAATCCGCGAGCCCGAGTTGAAGAAAGAAGAGATTTGGGACGATGTTCGTCGCCAATGGATAAGCCTTTCACCGGAAGAATGGGTGCGGCAGAATTTCCTGCAGTATATGATACAGATCAAAAAGTATCCTGCGCCCTATATCGCCGTAGAGAAAAAGATACAGATCGGAGACGTAAGAAAGCGCTTCGATATACTGGTATACGATAAAGCCGCCCGCCCCTGGCTGATGGTGGAATGCAAGGCCACCGAAGTACCGCTGAATAAAAAAGTACTGGGGCAGGTATTAAACTATAATATCGCTGTTCCCGTTCCCTTCCTCGTTATTACCAACGGGCATTATTGTTACGGGTACTACCGCGATGGGATAGGAATGAGTGAGCTCGAAGCATTGCCGGAGTATGAATAGCGGTTGCCTCCGGCAACCTGGGTGTTTAACCACAGAGGCGCACAAAGGTTGTTTCACAGAGGTGCACAGAGGCGTTTGCTTCGAATGAAGAGGCCCTGCATCGAAATTGTCCGCGTCAAACCTATTGCGTCGCCAAAAGCTCTGTGCACCTCTGTGAACCCACCTCCATGCACCTCTGTGGTTAAAAAAAATGGCGCCGGAGGCGCCATTAAATATAGTATAGGAGAGATTCTCTTTATGGAAATATCCCCAGCTCCGCATAGCTCGTCGCCACCTTATTAATCGCCACCACATAAGCCGCCGTACGCATGTCGGGTACCGTCGGGTTCTTTTGCCAGTAATCCATGATCTCGCGGGTAGCCGTGGTCATCGTCTCTTCCAGCCCGCTGTATACCAGGTCTGCTTCTTCCGCGCCATGCAGGATAAACTCACGTTCCTTATCGCTTACTTTTTTGCCCGTCAGCCCTTCAATCTGGCCGAGGATATGGTTGTTCATGTTTTCGGTAAAGCGTTTTTCCATCCTTCCATAACGTACATGGCTCAGGTTTTTCAACCATTCAAAATACGATACGGTCACACCGCCGGCATTGAGGTACATGTCGGGCACTACCAGCACGCCTTTTTTAATGAATACCTCGTCGGCATCGGGCGTCAGCGGACCGTTGGCCGCTTCGCCGATAATCTTAGCCTTGATGCGCGGCGCGTTTTCACCATTGATAACGTTCTCCAGCGCGGCAGGAATTAATATATCGCAGGGCAGTTCCAGTGCATCGGCCGATTTGGCGATATTGGTAGCGCCGGGGAAATCCAGGATAGAACCTGTTTTCTTGCGGTGCTGGAACACTTCCTCCTCGTTCAGCCCATTGGGATTGGTGATAGCGCCTTCATATTCCGCCAGGGCGATGACTTTGGCTCCGCCTTCGCGGAAGAATTTGGCGGCATGGTAGCCCACGTTACCCATACCCTGCACAATCACTGTTTTGCCTTCCACGCCTTTGCTCAGTCCAAGGCGCTTCATCACTTCGGTCATATTGCATACTTCGCGCAGGCCATAAAACACACCCAGGCCGGTGGCTTCGCGGCGACCGCGTACCCCTCCCTGTGTCACCGGCTTGCCGGTTACGCAGCCCAGCGCATCAATTTCGCCGGGTTTCTGGCTCATATACGTATCCAGTATCCACGACATTTCACGTTCGCCGGTACCATAGTCGGGCGCCGGTACATCGGTGCCCGGCCCGATAAAGTTTTTCTTGATCAACTCATGGGTATAGCGACGGGTAATTTTTTCCAGCTCATAGGGCGTATACTTCTTGGGGTCGATATGAATACCACCTTTGGCGCCGCCGAAAGGCACGTTTACGATAGCGCATTTATAGGTCATCAGCGCCGCCAGGGCCATTACCTCGTCCAGGTTCACCGACAATGAAAAACGGATACCGCCTTTACAAGGTGTTTTATGGTGGGAGTGCTGTACGCGATAGGCCTTGATGACTTCTATCTTGTCGCCTATCTTAACGGGAAAAAACATCCGGTATACGGAATTGCACTGCTTGATTTGTTCCAGGATGCCGGGATCCCAGCTGGTATGTTTGGCTGCCTTGTCAAAGCTTTTTACCACAGCGTCAAAAAAGCTGTAATCATTTTGTCCTGCCATGAGTTATCGTTTTTTAGTTTTAATATAGGTCACAATCGTTTGTTAGTTGGCGATCCGTTTGTTTATTCCGTTGGGCTACCAAAGGTTGAAAGCTGCCTACGCATACGCCTGTCAGCTATCAACCGTCAACTGTCGTCTGAAGGGTTGTTTTTAGGGCGGGCCCGGAGCCTGTCCCGGGCTTGTCGAAGGCTCCAAGGAGCCAGGCTGCTATTTCTCTTTCTCGAGCCGGGTAATTTTCCTGTCCAGCCTGGCTACATACAGCAGCAGGCCCACCAGGATAATCAGCACCACGCCCACCACCACGTAAATCTTACCATTGCTGCGCATGTCAAAAGCGGTGTATTGCTTCTGGGGGTCGTTTACCTGTGCCAGCACAGCTACCGGTATGAAACACAGTAACGATGCAAGTATTGAAATTGTTTTTTTAACCATTCAAAATACTTTTCTCTTTTATTAAATCGAGCCTGATTTTCAGCGAAGTAATCCAAACCCCCAGCAGGATCCAGCCGATGATGGCAGGATAAAACACCATTTTCAGCCTCGCATCCGAATCCTTGAAGTTCAGGGCCGGGTTACCCTCCTTGCCGGGGTGCAGGCTTTCCAGCAGCCGGGGCAATACCCAGATGGCGGGAAACAGCACCGCATAGGCAAATACGTTGTATACCGCGCTTACCTTGGCTTTTTTGTCCATGTCGGTAATGGAGCCACGCAGCACCAGGTAGGCGAAATAAACCAGCAGGGCAATGGCCGCGCCGGTTAGCTTGGGCTCGGTGAATATCTGTGTATTGCTCGCAAACTCGGTCCACGTATAACTGGCCCATAAAGTGCCGGTGGCATAACCCAGCACGCCGAAGAGGATGCCAACCGTAGCAAAATTAACGGCATAAATATCGTCCCGCAGGCGCTGGCTGCGCAGGTATTTGACAGAGTAAACGACCGAAGTGGTAAACAATACCATCATCACAAACCACATGCACACATGAAAATAAAGATTGCGGATGGTTTCATGCAATATTTCCCGGGCGGGAACGCTGAACAGGAAGCCTCCGATAACTGTGTAAATAAGCAATACAACACACAGTATTTTCCACCACGATGTACGCATAAGATATATAGAGTTAAAAATAACCGCCGGTACTACCGGCAGGCAGCCCCATCGGGGCGTTATATTCGTAGCGCGGCAAATTTAGGGTAAACCCGGCCAAATTATTAACACCCTTCTAAAATTAGATGAAACAGGGGCCCGGGCAGTCCAACGCTGGATAAATCGTCAGTCCTTCCACAAAAAAGGGAATAAAATGACAGCCAGCATCACCACCAGCAGGTCGAGCCCCACCAGCAGCAAAACGATTTGCAGCAGGTCTGCCTGCAGCACGTCGGAGAACACGATATTCGAAATTTTAAGCAGCAGCATCAGCTGCGGAATGATAACCGGGAAACCCATAATGGCCATCAGCGCCGCATTCTGCTGCGCCCGGGCAGCGATAGCCGATAGAAAGGTAAATACCAGGCTCAGGCCCATACCGCCCAGCAGGTTAATGCCCAGGAATTTAAATGCATTGATAACGGGGTTGCCCAAAAAAACGGCAAACAGCGCCCAGCTCACCAGGCTCATCACCATCATCAGCAACACATTAAAAAGCAGCTTGGCAATGATAAAATCCCGGCTGCCGGCAATGGAATAGAAATACAGCATGCGCCCCCGGCTCTCGGCCAGGAAGCTTTTGGCCACCGCATTCACGCATACAAACAGCTGTATCATCCAGAACAGGCCGTTCCATGTGCTGCTGTCGGGCCGCCCCATCGCCAGGTACAATACAAAAATGGTGGCCGCCACATACAGCAGCACCCCATAAAAACTGTATTGCTGCCGCAGCTCCAGCAGCAGGTCTTTTTTAAGAAGGGCGATGATATATGCGCTTTTACGTCGGATAAATCGGGTATTTGCTGCAAAAGTAGGGTTTGTGCGATATAGAGACCAAACAGGTTATGGTGCCCCTCCCGGGCTGGTGATGCCTTCCTGCAAAATTTTAACATTCCGGGTAAACCAGTCCCGCCGGCTCCCGCGTTTTTACTGTCCGGCCTTGTAACAGTGGCGGCAGCGCGGCTCGTAAAGGTCTTTTTCACCCAGCAGCACCTGGTTCTTTTGCACCGATTTACGGTAAGAATAAGAGGCTATATTTCCACAAACCACGCAAATGGCATGCAACTTGGTGATATAATCTGCCCTGGCGAGCAAAAAAGGCATTTGCCCGAACGGTTTGCCCAGGTAATCCATATCCAGCCCGGCTACTATCACCCGTGTGCCGCGTGCGGCAAGCTGGTCACAGACGTCGGGAAGCTGGTCGTCGAAGAACTGGGCCTCATCAACGCCCACAACATCAACGTCGCTGGCCAGGAGCAGGATGGTTTGTGAGTTATCGATGGGAGTGGAGAGAATAGCGTTTTCATCGTGCGATACGATGTTTTGCGCATCGTAGCGAAGATCCATAGATGGTTTGAAAATTTCCACTTTGAGGTGAGCAATACGGGCTCTTTTCAGCCGCCGTATCAGCTCCTCGGTCTTGCCGCTGAACATAGAGCCGCAGATAACCTCAATCCAGCCACGACGTTCACCGGTAAGATGGGGTTCAATAAACATGCTTTAACAAAATTTGCTTTGAAATTGTTCCTAACTTTATACTACTTACAAAACCCAAATGTACCATAACCCATGGAAAGAGTTAATGCACTTATCAACAAATTGCAGGAACAGGCAACGCAGCACGCAACAGCGGCCGACTTGCTGAATACCGTGCAACTGTTGCAGGCAGAGCTGGTCCGTCATATCACCGCGCCTGCAGCGGCTCCCGCCCGACCGGCGGGCTCGGCTAAGGTAGCGGTCATGATGCCATCGGCCAGGGGAGGGGATTATGAATACGCCAACGGAAACACGAATAGAAACGGTAGCACAGAGGCCAACGGCAGCACCGCTACTACCAATGGCAGCCAGCCTTACCAGAACGGAAGCCACCAGCACGGTTCTTACCAGCCGGTACCCGTGCAGGCCGAAATAACGGCTCCACCGGCGCCCAAAGAGCTACCCGTTCAAAAAGAAGCGCCTGCACAAAAAGAGGCGCCCGCCCAACCTGCTCAGAAAGAAGCCCCGGTACAAAGGCAAATACCGGTACATACAGATATAGCCGCCAACTGGCCGCTCGACCCGCTCAGGGAAGTGCCTACCCTCGCTCACCAGTCGTCCGCCCGCGAAATCAACGATTTCATCGGCCCGCAGCATAGCTCCTCCCTCAACGACCGGTTAAAAATGGCCCAGGCGGAACTGGGCGACGTGCTTACCGAAGCACCCGTCAGGGATTTGAAAAGAGCCATCGGCATCAACGACCGCTATGTTTTCGTAAACGAGCTGTTCCGCGGCGACGAAGCCATGTACGAAAGAAGCATCAAAACCATCAACGCCTTCCGCATCCTGCCCGAAGCCGAATATTGGGTGGAAAGAGAGCTGAAAACAAGACTGGGCTGGGACGATGGCAAAACCACCACGCAGCATTTCTACCAATTAGTAAAAAGAAGATTTTCTTAAACACTATTAAAGCAACGCTCAATAATCAATGCTCCAAATTCAACGGTTACCCATTGAATTTGGAGCATTCATATTTCCACTATAAAAGTCTCTTCTCTTCAATATACCCCATTATTTTCTTCGTCGCTCCCGTATTGGAGTATACGTAGTCCCTCGATGCCTTGCAGGCTTCCGCACATGCCGCCGCATCTTTCAATAGCTGGTTGAATGTATCTTCCAGCTCCAGCGCATTGTCGATAGAAAAAGCCCCGCCGGCATCCACCAGCCCAATCGCCTCGATATACTTGTCGTACACCGGCCCAAACACCACCGGCTTGCCATATACCGCCGCTTCCAGCGCATTGTGAATACCGTCTTCGCCAAAGCCGCCGCCTATATAGGTAATGGTGGCATAGTGATACAGGCGGGAGAGCAGCCCGATATTGTCGATGATAAGGGTATTGGGAGCGGTATTTGATAGCGGTCCTTTCACCAGCGTTGAGTACCGCACTGTATGATGAAACAGCTTTTCGATGTCCTTTAAATGCGCCTCATCAATTTCGTGCGGGGCAATGATAAATTTAATGTCCGGGTGCGTATTGGCGAAATGGTCCAGCTCTTCCTCGTCGTCCGACCAGGTGCTGCCGGCCACAATGCAAGGCGCGCCGTTTACAAAGGCTTCTATAACAGGCATGGGTTTGAACTGCTCTGCAATATCCGTCACCCGGTCAAACCGGGTATCCCCGCTTACCGTTACCTGCCCCGAAATACCCAGCGTGCCCAGTAGCTTTTTGGACGACTCGTTTTGTACAAAAAAATGGGTAAAACAGGCCAGCATCCCGCGGTGAAAGCTGCCCCACCGTTTAAAAAACGGCTGCCCGGGCCTGAAAACGCCCGATATCAGCAGCAACGGTATATCGTTTTTCCTGATCTCCCGGAGATAGTAGTACCAGTATTCATATTTTACCCAGCATACCAGCTGCGGTTGGGCAATGGCCAGCAGCCGCCGGGCATGCCCGGGACTGTCCAGGGGCAGGTAAAAAATGGCGTCCGCCCCGGGGTAGTCTTTTTTTACCTCGTAGCCCGAGGGAGAGAAAAAAGTCAACAGGATACGGTGGCCCGGATGGGTTTCCCTTATTTTCTCCAGCAGGGGCCGGGCCTGCTCAAACTCGCCCAGGGAGGCGCAGTGAAACCATACCAGGGGCTTTTTTTCCGTTCCGGGCCCGCCCAGTACCTGTTCCAGGCGCTCAAAAATACCCAGCCGCCCGCGCCGCCACTGCCGCGCTTTGGCGTTCCAGGGCGAAATAAGCCTCGCCCCGAGGCGGTATAACAGCAGGAATACCCGATATAAAAATAAAGCAACCACAATAAAAGATTGATAAATAAGGACAAATCTAAAATCAAACTTTCACCCTACCTATATTTTGTTATTTTTGCGACCGGAAATAGTAAAAAAGCGATCATTTATGCAGCCGATCCAAATGGTAGACTTGAAGAAGCAGTATGCACTCATCAGGGATGATATAAACAAAGGCATTCAGGATGTGTTGGACAGCGCTGCTTTTATTAACGGCAAACCGGTACAGGATTTTGCCGATGACCTGGCTGCTTACCTCGGTTCAAAACACGTAATTCCCTGCGCCAATGGTACCGATGCCCTTCAGATAGCCATGATGGCCCTCGGCCTTGAGCCCGGCGACGAAGTCATCACACCGTCTTTTACCTTTGTGGCCACCACCGAGGTCATCGCCCTGCTCCGCCTTACGCCTGTGTTTGTGGAAGTGGATAAGAAAACATTTTGCATCGACCCGCAATCGCTGCGCAAAGCCATTACCCCCCGTACCAAAGCCATCGTGGCCGTTCACCTCTATGGACATACAGCCGATATGGAGGCCATTATGAGTATCGCCGCCGAACATAACCTTTTCGTAATAGAAGACAATGCACAGGCTATTGGGGGCGATTTTACTTTTGGAAACGGTACCGTGAAGAAGACCGGTACCATCGGTACCGTGGGCACCACCTCGTTCTTCCCCTCAAAAAATCTCGGCTGCTATGGCGACGGAGGGGCAATATTTACAGATGATGACGCGTTAGCCAACCGGTTAAAAATGGTTGCCAATCACGGCCAGAGCAAAAGATATTACCATGATCTGGTAGGTTGCAACAGCCGTTTGGACACAATACAGGCCGCGGTATTAAAAGTAAAACTGAAAAAACTGGATGATTATATTGCTGCACGTCGAAAAGCGGCCGATTTTTATGACCGGGCCTTTGCCAATCATCCAAAAATCACCACGCCCTGGCGGGCCGCTTACAGCGGGCATGTTTTTCACCAGTATACGATGCTTGTAGAAAACGGAAGCAATTCCGCCGCATACCGCGACGGGCTCAACCAGTTCCTGGCTTCACACCAGGTGCCTTCCATGATTTATTATCCCGTACCCTGCCACCGCCAGCAAATGTTTGCCGCGTTTGGCGGAAGCGGGTACCAGCTGCCGGTAACCGACTGGCTCACAGAAAGAGTGATTTCGCTGCCCATGCATACAGAGCTCGACCAGGCGCAGCTGGAGTATATAACAGGCAAAGTATTGGAATACCTTAACCTTAATAATCAATAAAACTTAAAACCGTCCAACATGAAAATCGCTGTTGTAGGTACAGGCTATGTAGGATTAGTAACCGGTACCTGTTTTGCCGAGACCGGCAATGATGTTACCTGTGTAGACATCGACCAGAAAAAAGTAGACAAGCTTTCCAATGGTCAGATCACCATCTATGAGCCCGGCCTGGAAAAGCTGTTCCTGCGCAACCTGCGCGAAGAGCGGCTGCGCTTTACCACTTCGCTGGAAGACGGTATCAAAGACGCTACCATCATCTTCCTCGCATTGCCCACCCCGCCCGGCGAGGACGGTTCTGCCGATTTAAAATATGTGCTCGGCGTGGCCGACCACCTGGGCAAAATACTCACCGGCTATAAGGTCATCATCGACAAAAGCACCGTACCGGTGGGCACGGCCGAAAAAGTACATGCCGCCATCGCCAAAAACTGTACCTGCGAATTCGATGTGGTGTCCAATCCCGAATTCCTCCGCGAAGGCGTAGCCGTGGAAGACTTTATGAAACCCGACCGCGTAGTAATAGGTACTGACTCCGATAAGGCCCGCAAAATAATGAGCGAGCTGTATGCCCCTTTTGTACGCCAGGGTAACCCCATTATCTTTATGGACGAGCGCTCGGCAGAGCTTACCAAGTATGCCGCCAACTCTTTCCTCGCTACCAAGATCACCTTCATGAACGAAATAGCCCTGCTCTGCGAAAAGCTCAATGCCGACGTAGACATGGTGCGCCGCGGCATCGGCAGCGATGAACGCATTGGCAAACGCTTCCTGTTTCCCGGCATCGGTTACGGCGGCAGCTGCTTCCCCAAAGACGTACAGGCCCTCGTTAAATCCGCTACCGGCGTAGGATATGATTTTAAGATACTCAACGCCGTCATGGATATCAATGAAGGCATGAAGCTGCACCTGGTACCCAAAATCAAGAAATATTTTAAGGGAAACCTCAAGGGAAGGAAATTTGCCTTGTGGGGCCTGGCATTCAAACCCAACACCGATGATATCCGCGAGGCCCCGGCCTTATATATCATCGATGCACTGGTAGCCGAAGGCGCCGAAGTAACCGTGTTCGACCCCGAAGCCATGAACAACGTGCGCAGTGTAATAGGCGATAAGGTGAAGTATGCCGACAGCCAGTACGATGCCCTCACCGGCGCCGATGCGCTGGTAATAGCAACGGAGTGGAACGAATTTCGTACCCCCAACTTCCTCAAAATGGTGACGGTATTGAAAAACAAGGTTATTTTCGACGGCCGCAACCTGTTTGACACGGATGCAATAAAAGAACTGGGTTTTTATTATGAAAGCGTTGGAAGGGCCGTAGCCGTACCAACCAACCACAAATAAATCATGGCATGAGCAAAAAAAGAGTGTTGGTCACCGGCGCAGCCGGGTTCCTGGGTTCGCATTTGTGCGACCGGTTTATAAAGGAAGGATACCATGTTATCGGCATGGACAACCTGATCACAGGCGATCTGCGTAACATAGAACACCTGTTCCCCCTGGCCGATTTCGAGTTTTACCACCACGATATCACCAAGTTTATCCATATCTCGGGTCCGCTGGATTATATCCTTCATTTTGCATCACCGGCCAGCCCGATTGATTACCTGAAGATACCCATCCAGACCCTCAAGGTTGGCGCACATGGTACGCATAATACCCTGGGCCTGGCCAAAGCCAAAAAAGCCCGCATACTGGTGGCTTCCACCAGCGAAGTATACGGCGACCCGCTGGTACACCCGCAAACGGAAGAATACTGGGGCAATGTAAATCCTGTAGGCCCCCGCGGCGTGTACGACGAAGCCAAACGCTTTATGGAATCCATCACCATGGCCTACCATACTTTTCACGGTGTGGATACCCGCATCATCCGCATTTTTAATACCTACGGTCCGCGTATGCGCCTCAACGACGGCCGTGCCCTGCCCGCCTTCATTGGCCAGGCCCTGCGCGGCGAAGACCTGACTGTATTTGGCGATGGCTCGCAAACCCGCAGCTTCTGCTATGTAGACGACCTCGTGGAAGGTATCTACCAACTGCTGATGAGCGAATACCACCAGCCGGTGAACGTGGGCAATCCCGACGAAATTTCACTGAAGGATTTTGCCGAAGAAATCATTAAGCTTACCGGCACCAACCAGAAGATAGTCTACAAACCCTTGCCCGTAGACGATCCCAAACAACGAAAACCCGATATCACCAAGGCAAAGAAAATACTCGGATGGGGACCCAAAGTAAGCAGGAGCGAAGGCCTCCGCATTACCTACGAATATTTTAAATCGCTGCCCAAGGAAGATCTGAGCCGGCAACCGAAAGAATTTGTGAGCCTTAAATAGAGAGTTGACAGTTGACCGATGACAGTTGACAGGGGCATATAGCCCACGAAGCAAACGACTGTCAACCGTCAACTGACAACTGTCAACTTAAAGAAATACAGCATCAATGAGCGACTTCTCTAAAACAATCATGGTCACAGGCGGCGCCGGCTTTATCGGCTCGCATGTAATACGCCTGTTTGTAAAAAAATACCCGCAATACCATATTGTCAATCTCGACGCGCTTACCTACGCCGGCAACCTCGAAAACCTGGCCGACGTGGAAAGCGCTCCCAATTACAGCTTCGAAAAAGGGGATATCACCGACGAAAGCCGGATGGAGGCCCTCTTTGAACAATACCATTTCGACGCCGTCATACACCTGGCCGCGGAAAGCCATGTAGACAGGAGCATCATGGATCCCCTCTCGTTTGTAAAAACAAACGTGATAGGCACCGTTACCCTGCTCAATACCGCCCGCAAATACTGGAAAGACAATTACGAAGGCAAACTGTTTTACCATGTATCGACCGACGAGGTATACGGCTCCCTGGGCGACGAGGGCTTCTTTACCGAAGACACACCCTACGATCCGCACTCGCCTTATTCTGCCTCCAAGGCTGCTTCCGACCATTTCGTGATGGCCTACCACGATACCTATGGCCTGCCCGTGGTTATGAGCAATTGCTCCAACAACTACGGCTCGCACCATTTTCCCGAGAAGCTCATACCACTCATGATTTCCAACATCAAAAACAATAAACCCCTGCCCGTATACGGCAAGGGAGAAAATGTGCGCGACTGGCTCTGGGTGGAAGACCATGCCCGGGCCATCGATACCATTTTTCATAACGGAAAGAACGGGCAGAGCTACAACGTAGGCGGCTTCAACGAATGGAAAAACATCGATTTGGTGCACCTGTTGTGCAATATCATGGACAAAAAGCTGGGCCGCGCACCCGGTACCTCGGCCAAACTGATTACCTATGTAAAAGACAGGGCAGGGCATGACCAGCGTTATGCCATCGACGCCACCCGCCTGAATAAAGAGCTCGGCTGGGCACCATCTTTGCAGTTTGAGGAAGGATTGGAAAAAACGGTCGGCTGGTACCTGCAAAACGAAGCATGGCTGAAGCATGTAACCAGCGGCGATTACCAGAAGTATTATTCGGAGCAATATAGCAAGCGTTAAATCCCTTAATAAGCGTTTTTCATGCCGTTTACACCTACCGGACTTCCCGGGTTATTGATTTTCGACCCCGTTGTACACGGGGATGCAAGAGGTTATTTCTTTGAATCATACAATGCACAAACCTTCGGTAAGGAAAAGGTGGATATGGTGTTCGTGCAGGACAACCAGGCCCGTTCTTCCTACGGCGTGGTCAGGGGCCTCCATTTTCAGCAGAACCCCTATGCGCAAACCAAGCTTATACGCGCGCTCGAAGGCGCTATCCTGGATGTGGTGGTAGACCTTCGCGTGGGTTCGCCCACCCATGGTAAGGTGTTCAGCATAGAGCTGACTGCCGCCAATAAAAAACAGCTGCTCGTGCCCCAAGGCTTTGCACATGGCTATTCCGTACTGAGCGATACCGCCGAAGTGTTTTATAAATGCGACGGCTTTTACAATAAAGACAGCGAAGGTGGGCTGCTGTATAACGACCCGGCCCTGTCCATCGACTGGAAAGTACCCGCCGCTAAAATGGTGCTTTCTCCCAAGGATACGCAATACCCGGTGTTCGCGGATTGTAAACATAATTTTGTCTTTAAACCATGAGCAGGCCCCTCGTCCTCGTTACCGGCTCCCACGGGCAGGTGGGAACAGAAATAAAACGGCTGTCTTCGCAATACCCTGCCTGGGATTTCCAGTTTGTAGACAAGGCCGAGCTGTCCATAGACGATCCTGCCGCCGTCGACCGCTTTTTTGAAGCGCACCAACCCCAATGGTGCCTTAACTGTGCCGCCTATACCGCGGTCGACAAAGCCGAAACGGAAAAAGAGATCGCCATGCTGGTCAATGCAGATGCCGTCGGCTTCCTCGCCGCCGCCTGCCGCCGGCACAACACGCGGTTTATTCATATCTCCACCGATTATGTATTCAGCGGCGATGCCACCACCCCCTATAAAGAAACCGATGTTACCAGCCCGGTTAATTTTTACGGCGATACCAAGCTCAGGGGAGAACAGCTTTGCCTGGCCAACGACCCTTCGGCCGTTATCATACGCACTTCCTGGGTGTACTCCGCCTTTGGAGGCAATTTTGTAAAAACCATGATGCGGCTTATGAAGGAAAAAAGCAGCCTCAACGTGGTCAACGACCAGCAGGGCTCGCCTACCTGGGCAAAAGACCTGGCGCAGGCCATGCTCAGCATCGTCGACGGCGTTACCGCGCAGTCACTGCCATGGACACCCGGTATCTTTCATTATAGCAACGAAGGCATTATCAGCTGGTGCCAGTTTGCACAGGCCATCGCAGCACTCACCGGAAGCTCCTGCGTGGTAAACGGTATTCCCACCTCCGGCTATCCCACCCCCGCCAAACGCCCGGCGTATTCCGTGTTTAATAAAGAGAAGATAAAAAAGGTATATCATATATCCATTCCCGCCTGGCGTGAAAGCCTTGCCGCCTGTATTAAAGAATTGCAGTAGCTTTCGGGAAAGTTTTTGTTTGAAAAGACTATTGTTTTTACTGCTTCTTATCAGCACCCGCTGCATGCATGCGCAGCAGCGCAGCGATACCCTGTATTCTTTTACCATGGACGGCGATACCCGGATTACCATCGATGCGCCCGCGCTCCCCGGTAATAAAAAATTCATCCTCCTATGCTACGCCCTGCCCAATGGCAATACCACGGAGCAGACCATGGGCAAAATGATACAGCCCGGCGACGACTGGCATTACGATATACAGCACATCCGCGCGCAAACGAAATTCATCCGCGCAGCATTGCATAAAGAAGCGGCCGTAGTAGTCGCTTATTTTGAAAATAACTATAAAAGCTGGCCCGCCTGGAAAACCCATCACGAAGATTTTGCCGCCAGGGTAAAACATATGGTAGACACCGTGTATAACCTCTTGCCGGCAAAAAACAAAGTCATATATCTCAATGGCCATAGCGGCGGCGGCCGTTTTATTTTCAGTTACCTCGATGCAGTAACCCAGGTTCCGGA
>Ga0307508_10001913_pt1 | contig 22862 bp, 29 predicted proteins | sample 9_EM_MG_FD_203089 | JGI IMG/M metagenome (GOLD analysis project Ga0307508, IMG submission 203089) | Populus trichocarpa ectomycorrhiza microbial communities from riparian zone in the Pacific Northwest, United States - 9_EM | ecosystem: Host-associated > Plants > Roots > Unclassified | place...
CTGTTGATCCTATCATGACCGCGCTTTACGACCTCATAGGCGTTGCCACCGATGTCACAGAAATGTCCACCGCCCAGCTTACGGCCCAACCAAAGGTCTGCGAGTCCCTCGTTCAGCGTGTTCAGCACATTGGAAAAGCCTGGGACGAGCATCCTGATTGGCACGGCCGAAATTGGTACGTGCAGGTGCTCCTTGCCGTCGCTAGTCTCAGTCGGGTCGTGGAGTGGTGGGAGGCAGAAAAGCAGTTTTGGAATTTCGACGACAATAACGAGGATGAACAAGACGAACCTCTCATGTTCGTCCTCAAGCCCTCAGAAGAGCAGCCCCCTGCACCGACGCCGACTACTCGCGGACATAGGGAAGACGGGTCGCTGCGCACGTCTCTCGAAGACGAACACCGTTTACGGATGAGTCGGGTGGTCAGCCAAGGTAGACGTTCAAGAGACGAACACCCAAAGGAACTTGTACGGAAATCGACCTCCCCCGACCCCTCAGCTCGCTCGCCCAACAAACTGCCAGAGCACAACGAATCTGCTCGAGTTCTCGCTACCGAGCGCCTGCGTCTTCAAGCGGAAACTGCTCAGAATCAGAATATCATCATGGAACTCAGCTTGGACGGGGATCACTTCATCTGGGTAAATCATGCCTGGAGAGCCGTAGTGGGGTAAGATCTCCGTTTCAGACCTGGTGACAATTTTTTGATGCCTGATATTACCAGAACCGAACCATTAGAACTTTCCGGGACACGAATATCGCACTTACTTGCACCGTCGGATTGGACCGTTTTCAAGGATGCTACTCAGCGTCTTCAGCAAGATGAGTCTCACACAGTCGAAGTCAGGTTCCGGTTGCAAGTTCAACCTGACGGCCATCAGGAGCTTCTCGCGAGTGGTGTCCTTTACCAACAAATGGAGGGTAAAGGTATGCTCATGATTGACCGCGAGGATGCGCAACCCTCTCACACAATGTGGGTTGTCAAACCTATCGCTCCCCCACGCTATGAGCATCTGTCTCCTTCCATTATCCTGGAATCCGGAGAATTTGGTCAAGATTCCCTGCCGGAGGAGGCGCCCATAGTGGAGCGGATGGCGGATGAGCCTGTGACACCCTTTCCGTTCACGCAACCCATATCCACGGAACCTATCCTGTGTCGCATTTGTGAGTGCCATATCCCACAATGGTACTTTGAGAAGCACAGCGAGACTTGTGTGGAGGTGCACCATCTCGAGGCAGAAATTGGCGAATGCAACGAATCCATCGATGAACTGAGAAGCACTATCAAGGACCTTTTACTCGCATTGGAGACTTCGTCACCGGCGATGAATCCCGAGTACCGTGGAGTGCCCATCTTCATTCCATCCACATCACCCAGCATGTCGAACCCTCTCCAGCTGTTCCGGACGAATAAGATGCAGCGTGTTGGTGTGAAGAAGATGCAGCGCCGGTTGCTGGAGCAATTGGATGAAATTTTGCAGGTTGCACTCGAAGTTACCATTCCCTCGCTTAAGGAGGAGGAATCAAAGGAACCTATCGATCGACAAAGACTGCTCTCGCCGACTTCGGAGCGGAAGATGTCTCAAGTGCGGAACTGGTGCAAACCGACAATAGAGGATGCCGCGTTGACCCAACTAGTTGAGGACGCCGAGCGCATAATGCGGCAAAAGGTGGACAACGTTGTCCGCATGCAGAACACCATTCGATACTCGGAGAAGATATGGCACGAATGGGAAGAGAGAGTGAAAGAAAGTCTGGCAACCGTCGACTATGAAGAGGAGAGCGATGGCGACGAAGACGAAGACGAAGATGCTCTTGCGCCGATCGGTGGTGCGACGCCCGAACTAACGGATGGAATGCTCCCCCAGGCTATATCGGAGAACGTTTCTATCAGCTCTGTCGAAGACATGTTATCATCTGGTCCTACGCCTGTTGCGCCTTCATCCCCAATTCCCACTGTGCCAAACGAGAACCGGCAACCAGTTTCCATGCCTATCCCTACTTCAATTCCCCCCACTTGGCAAATAATGAACAAGATGCCTACCAGATCCTCGACGCCATCATCTATATCGTCTCCTCTTGCTCTGGCGGCCCCGATCACTGCTTCCGTGTGCCCGGATGACCACCCGCCCTACATGGATCTCAACGAAGCTCCTGCCGAGAACGGCACCCTAAGGGCCCGTCGATCGGCCAACAACCTTTTGGAACCCCGACTTCTAGTCACACCTCCCTTGTCTCCTAGTATTCTACCTCGAGATGCCTCTATGACCACCCGTCGTGGACACCGACGACATTCCACTGTCAATCCGATGTTTAGTCCAACATCTTCCAATGCACCTCTATCCCCCCGCCAACCACCTGCGGCGCCATTGTCTCGTTCTACCCCAACTTCCATCAAGGATTTTGACGTCATCAAACCAATAAGCAAGGGTGCATTTGGTTCGGTCTTCCTTGCCAAGAAGAAGGCCACGGGCGACTATTATGCGATCAAGGTTCTTAAGAAAGCTGACATGATCGCGAAGAATCAAATTACCAATGTTAAGGCAGAACGGATGATCCTCATGAAGCAGGCGGAGTCACCGTTCGTAGCGAAGTTATACTTCACTTTCCAAAGCAAGGATAATCTCTACCTCGTTATGGAATACCTAAACGGCGGTGACTGTGCTGCTCTCATCAAGTCACTGGGGTCGCTACCGGAAGAATGGACACGTCAGTACATTGCAGAAGTGGTGTTGGGTCTCGAGTACCTCCATGAGCGAGGCGTTGTTCATCGGTGAGTATGGAGTTGTTTCGCGTTACCAAATAGCCAATTGACAGAGCACTGTCAAACAAGGGACCTGAAGCCAGATAACCTGCTCATCGATCAGCACGGGCACCTGAAGCTCACTGATTTCGGGCTGAGTAGGATCGGTCTCCTAGGTCGCCAGACACGGGAAGGACCTATGGGAATGGGACTTCGCCATCGCACGAGGTACGATTCGCGGTCTCGGCCTCCTTCCCTGGATTCGGGTTTCCTTGCTTCTCCGATGCTCCCATCTGACGGAGGTTCGTATTTCGGCCAAGGAGCGTATCCCATATCTCGGAATGGAACGTCGTTACTCCAGTTCCCCGCAGACGATATTAGCGAGTCGGGTAGTGGTTCCGAGTTGATGTCAAGCCTTTATTCGAAGCGAAACAGGGCAGCGGACAGTCCTTTACAATCGTTCGCCACAGAACTCACCACGGATCTACGGTCGCACTCGGGCGGCATCACTCCTCCCGGGGAGCAAAAGTTCGTTGGCACACCGGACTATCTGGCACCCGAGACTATACTAGGTCTTCGTGGTGACGATGCCGCCGTTGATTGGGTACGAATCCTCACGTTCTGCCCGAAGAGGTACGGTTACTCACCATCGTTTAGTGGGCTCTCGGGGTCATCACATACGAATTTTTATATGGGATTCCACCGTTCCACGCCGAGACTCCAGAAAAGGTGTTCGAAAACATACTTTCGGGACAAATCGAGTGGCACGAAGATTGGGTAGACTTCTCGGATGAGGTCAAAGATTTCATGCGAAGACTTATGGACACCAACCCCGCGACACGACTAGGTGCCAACGGTGCCGATGAAGTTAAAAACCACCCCTTCTTCGAAGGGATTGAGTGGGATAAGGTTACTTTGAAAGAAGCTGCTTTCATACCGCAACTTTCGGACCCGGAATCGACGGATTATTTCGATCCCCGAGGGGCGATACCTCAGCTGTTCCATGACGACGACATTGCTATCACGAGCGTCGACAGCCCATCCATCAACGCGGCCACCGCCCAGTCAAACAATATTTCCATACCAAATAACCGAGATTCGGCTCCATCTCCAGCCAGCGATGATTTTGGGTCCTTTAGTTTCAAGAACCTACCGGTATTGAAGCAGGCGAACGACGACGTGATTCGCAAGCTCAAGACAGATCAGCTAGCCCCCATCGCTCATACCATGTCCGACCCAGCGAGCATCAGCCTTACGCGGAAGCGTAGTCTATCACAGCGCCATAAGAAGCCTCCGAGTGTTGTGACGACCATAGACCAAAAGACTATCTCGCAAGGCCCTCCTTCACCGTCTACGTCTACGTCATCGATTGCTTCCTCGCCGTCAAGAGCAAGCATGCCACCGTCCACACCAGGTAGCAGTTCTGGCAATCATTCCCGCAAACCTTCAGAGTTTGGCGCAATCGAGAGGTTCAAGCTGAATTACCTCGATGGCGTCGAGCGCAGGAACACGATGCCGAGCCGACTACGAACTGCGTCAATTTCGAGTAGTGCGGGCGATGGCTCAGGCTCTGACAACTGGCCTTGCTCAGCAGGGCAAGGTTTAAGCCAGTTCGAAGTGACTCCGCCTTCGTCAGTCCATTCTGTGGATTTGCGCAAGGGGCCGGATCCCACGGATCGTGCTGTGACCTGCTTGCTAGCTGAGGATAATCCCATCACGGCTAAGATAATAGAGACGCTGCTCATCCGTCTTGGGTGTCGTTGCGTGGTAGTTTCTGATGGCTCTGAAGCGATTGGTGTTGCGATGGGCGACATCAGTGAGTTGCTGCTGTGATCTAAAACAATTTAAACTGAACATCCCACAGAATTCGACTGTATCCTGATGGACCTGCACATGCCAGTCCGTAAGTGCTTTTTTTTTTTCCGTGGCCGCACCCCCTAAGGGTGAGATATTAGTGGACGGTGAAAGTGCTGCTCGGTACATCAAGAGCACCAACAACAAGAACACCAACACTCCGATTATCGCTGTTAGCGCTTATAGCACAGGAGACGAGCAAAATGGCTTGTTTGCGGCCTCCCTTTCTAAGCCACTGCAAAGAGCGGATCTGCTAGCGGTAATGCGGAAGTTGGGATTCAAGACCTCCGCTGTACAGGGCGTTTCGCACCCTGCTGTCAAATTCATTCCTTCTCGTATTCCATGACCTTCATGCATTTGTTGCGCATTCTTGGTTCCACTTTCTGCTGCACGTACACCATATACTCATACTACGCCATGCCATTCAACATTGTCCTCGACTCCACACTCATCAGCATAACTTTTGTCAGCGCTTTGCTCTCTTTTGCATATTGTACGTTAGAGTATTATTGTTTTATGCTACCCGCACACGTTGTACCTTTCGTGTCAAGCGATGGTTGGGTCATCACATAGGGCCGTGCTGAGCTAAAGAGTCAAAGGGGACAAACGTCAAGCGAGATGGGCGCTGTTGGAAAACTTGAGGCCTTTGGGCTACTCTCACCTGTCCCACTGCCATCTCGTCCTCCCTCTCCACCGTCCTTTCGACGAGCCAAGTCGTGCCATCGAGGTTGACCATACGAGAACGTGATCGCCCACGGGCAGTGCTCCTTTACCTTATCGCCGACAGTGCCAGGTCAAAGTAGCGATGCAATCCTACAACCACCCAGGTATCGAACGCCTTGTTCGTTCTCTTTTCATCCCGGCTCACCCTCTCCTTAGCTTGGCAATATCCTCGTCCCCCCCATCATGCTGCGTCCCTCGATACACCGCCTTCACAGTTCAGTCCCATCTCTCCCACCACTGGCAGGCCCCGGCACACAAGCATGTCGAGCCAATCGCCCTATATGCCACAAGCGACGATTAACGTCCAGCAGCCATTTATCCCACCGAGTCTTACCCCTGGCGGACAGCGCGCAAGAATCTGGGACAAACGCGCTACCCAGCGGCCGCGCACTAGCCATGTTGCAGTGCCTGAACCCTATCTCGCAGCGCAACGTTCGTCATTGTATGGTGACTATTTCTTTGCGCATCCCCAGGCTCCTCTTCCTCTTCCACCACCACCACCTCTCCCCCAAAAGCCGCAAGCGCTACTCAAACCCCTGTCCAACTCGTTGCCGCCCATCCCGCCCAAACCCCCAGCACTGGCCATCGCACCTGCCTCCAGAATTCCGCTCTATCCTACATCGATACCACTACCCTTGGTCGGTCCATCTTCCCAGCCCCCTGAGCCCATCGTCTCGGAGGCCGTATCTTTCCCGGATGAGAAGGAGGTTGAATTGGCGCGCACACTTTCCGCGTCACTGGATGCTCGAACACGTGAGCACGAGTTGATCGCCCAGGAAGAAGAGGAACTCGCAAGAGCCCTGGAAGAATCACGACTACTGTCCGGCAGCGTATATACTCTTGATGAGCAACCACCATCCTCTTCAAGTTCGCTTAAACCACCACCCGTTGATCGAGCATCCATCTCTGCGATAAAAGCTTCTGTGCATCCTCCGGAAGGCGAAAGCTGGTTACATTTGATAACCCCATCTCCGTCGACTTCGTCACCGTACTCTGCCATTGACAAAGATTTGTCATCTTCACATCCTTCTGTGAACCAAACTGGATCCGATGACGACCCAAGTGATCTACCACGAGGGACAGCCAACGATGTCCAAAATTTGCACATGCCCCGAGATACCTTTTCTCCAACACCCCCCCTGTATGCTAACGTCGTTTCTAACCTAGTCCGGAGCCCCGTTTCTACTTCTTCCACGAGTCATTCGACTGCTGCTCCCTCCTCCCCCTCAACTACTTCCAGTACTTACCCGCAGAGTGACTACACACTCTCATCGGACCGCGTCCCCACTTCGCCGTCTTTATCACTAGCTCAGTCAAGTAGTAACGAACAATCGCCAAAGTCTATCTTTACCCAGAGACCGAGTTGGTCATCAGTTTCGTCTGAAACTAGCATGTCTGTTGGACATTCCCTGGGTGGCGAAGTTCTTCCCTCCACTGGGTACAAATCTCCTACGCATCCGTCTGCAAGTCCTGACCTTTCCTGCGCGGCCTCGGCTAACCTGGACTCGTTGGATGAAAGAGTTGAAGAGGAGGCAGATACAGAACGAGGACCATCTACACGACTAGTTTTCCCGCTGACAGCAAACCACTACGTTGAACGAGAGATGCTCTTGGGTGTTTGTGAGTCTCGAGTCTAAAGTCTATCTGGGACTTCTGTTGACCCCGCCGTTTAGCTTTGGGTTTCAATCTTCCGGTTATCTCGACGGAGTTAGTGCCTATGGCTGATACAATGCCAAACGTGATCACTCTTCCTTATGGAAAAGCGCCTATTTTCCATTTCCAGGCTCCCAGTTGGCGAAAGTTGCTCAAACTGATGGCTAGATTGAGCGGTACCCACGTAGAGCCTACCGTAGACGCTCTCAACGACGCGAAGCATGTTCTTAAATTGCGAACTGTAATTCAGTTTGTCAAGGTATGTCAAGACATGTAGAATAAAGAACTGTTGTGCTCACAGTCGGACTTGCCAAGATCCATCACTCCGCATCTGAATGGAGAACAGTGCTTTATCTGACGACGGATTATCCTATCCCTTCTAACCTGCCCAATTCGCACAGGTACACTAATGGCGATGTCACCGTCCTACCGTATTCGTATTCGCTGTCGCCGCTTCCGACTCTTCTTCGTGATGGTTCCGAGTCGCCTATGGCCAAATATTACGTTGTGCCATCAACAGCGACAACCCCATATCCCACCCTCCCAATTAATTTTCCCAACCTTGCGATGTACCTGCAATCGGCTGTGCAAGACTCGCGCAGAGCTGCCAACGACAGCTCGAGTGGGTTACGAAAGTTGGCACACTATATCGACAGCTGCTATCAGACAGAAGCGGGATGTATTGCTCCAATTGATCAGGAAGCGGCGTCAAAGAAGGGGGTTGGAGGTATGTTCAAGCGCGTGATGGGAAGGAACAGGGCAAGCAAGAGTAGAGGGAACGAGGAGATATATGACCTTGTGACACCCTTTGTGTCGGATGAATGGGGTTGAGTCGATGTCAGCGGTCGGTGTCTTGCACGAACCTTTTCGTGCTGACAGAGATGAAGTAGAGGTCTGACGCCTCTCAACTGGAGCTTGTACTAGCGAGCTTGTCGTGTTTTCGATGTTGTCAATAAATGGTATTGCGGTCACGGTGTCATGACTCGTGGGACGTGAAGTGTATCCGAAGGACTTGCATGTCGACCGTGATGAATCCCTCGCAGCGTGAAGCAACACCAGCCATCCCGCCTCTGTCTACCGAGGAAGAAGGCACGTATGTCATGGCCTTTGACGTGTTTACCGCAACAAACCCATCCTTCAGATGCCATCATCCACACCCGAATCACCAACGATGAACGCGCTCTCCGCCGCATCGTTAAAAAGTTCCACAACTACGCCTCGCTAGCACACACCCCATTATTACCACCTGCCCACGGTGGGAGTGTTGATGATGCACGTGAGGCTTTCCTGGTCGAGCTCGCCTCCTTTGAGTTGGCACTAAAGAAGAGCCTGATGATTTGCGAGGCCGAGTCGAGGCAGGTAGAGGAGTACCAACGGGAGCGGCATAGAATCGGTACGTCCCCTGGTTCACTCGACCGTTTTCGAAATACCAGCTCTCCCTTAGAGCAAGAACACGATCTTCTACGCAACCAAATTAGTGAACTCAAGGTCGCGTTAGAACACGCGCAGATGGAGCGCAGGCGGAAGATGGAATACGACTCGGTTTCAGAAAAAATAAACACGCTTCCCAGTCGCGATGAACTAGAGCGGTAGGTGTTCTATGGTGACTCTTTGTTACGTTGTGGTGTCCTAAAACGCGTCGCATTCGAGGTCGATTCTGGCACTGGAGAACGACATGGCGGCGATTTCGTCAGAGCATGAAACGCAAGAACGTATCATTAGAGGGCAAAAGTCTGCTCTGGATAGTATCGTGTTGGATCTCAGCTCCCTCCGCTTAATGGGAAAAGACAAGGAGAGCACGGTGTCACGTTTAGCCTCTCCGATACCCACACCTGCCGCCGAATCATCCGATGCTGACGAGGGCATTCGGGGAACCTCGCCACTCGACGATGAAAAGCATGTCGATGGCGTTGAATCCGGCGAAGTCGCTGAGAAAGAGGATGGGGAAGATGTGGAGTCGTTTGGTGGCCCGTTGTCGTCGAAGCCGAATATTCTGATCAAAGATGCAGCCTCACACTCAGGAACTCCACTGTCGTCTCAAAGGGGAACACACTCAAGAAAAGAACCGACACCATTCGATCAAAGCGAAGACGATGATATCGAAATGGGAGAGGTAGCAGAGGACCCGAAGCAAATAAAAACGAAGAAAAGGATCAGGGAGGAGTTGGAGGAAGGAGAGGCCAGTGATTCAAGTAGTGCATTGTCCGATCCTCCGGACGAATGATAGTATCGTGCGTTATATTATTATGTTTCAGCTGCATTGTCGAGGGTTCGTGGTAGGTTTAACTCTATTGTCATTAAATCCCTAGCGCCAATAACATCACCCGTGAAGTGTTCCCTCGCCAAATTTACGATCGCCTCCATTATGGTTCTCGCCTCTGCACTAACGTCGTCGTTCCCGGGGTACCTAGGTGAGAAGTGGTTCAGGACTAGCCTCCGTGCTCCAATTTGTGTTGCAAAGGCAGCAGCCATCTGTGGAGTTGAATGACCCCTAGACTTTGCCCTTGCCTCGACACTCTCGAACGTATCGATATATTTGGTGGTGGGATCTACGCCGGGAAGATGAGCATTTGTCGCCTCATGAACAAGTAAATCGGGTGAACGAGCTATGTCCGCGATTGCAGATGGGTTATATGTATCACCAAGGATCACGATCTTGCGGCCCGGACGACGAGGAGGGCCATGCAGGACAGTCCCATCCGAAAGCTCGACGGTCTCGCCTCGCTGTAAACGACTCATTACCGACATCGGGGTCTGGGTCCGTCTTATGCTTGGGATGTAGTTCTTGGGATCTATTTTCCCCGGAATTGGGGCTTCCTGGACGACGTACCCCACGCATGGCACGGAATGCAAAATGGGGCCCGCAGAGACGCTGACAAGGTCATCCACGAAGATGTCCTTCCAGACGCCGCCAACTTGGGGTATGTTACGACCACTTGGCAGCTCGGACGTGTGACGGGGCAGCTCGATCTGATCACCGTCAGGTGGATCAGTTGGAAAACGAAGCTCATGGACAACGTATGGAGCTCCCAAGAGAGTGTACGTGTATGTGAGGCCCGCACGAACATATGCGCGCATTCCGAGTGGTCCATAGATCTCCAGTGGCTAGCTAAGCTGTGAGCTTAGGAACTGCGGCAACTTTGACAGACCGACCGCGACGTCAACATTGCCCTGAGTTTGTGCCCGAGGATCCTCGATGTCCTCAACCGCCCCCCCAGCACCGTTCGCAATAGATGCCATCAATGGTAACAGACCAAAGATATGATCCCCTGAGTGTTAAAAGTCAACGCTAGCAACCAAAGGAGTGTAAAGCCGAACCATGAGTATGGGTGATGAATATCTTCTTGATCTTTCCCATCTTTACTGTGCTTTCTTGCAGTCGATGCTGGGTCGCCTCCCCGCAATCGAATAGCCATACATCCCCACCCAAACGCAATGCGATCGCAGAGTGATTCCTCGTAGAAGATGGTTGCGCAGAAGCAGTTCCTAAAAAGCAGAGATCAATTGTTCCGAGGGTCCTTCCAGCCATGATGGGATTTTGACGCCCCAAAGATATTTGTTCTTATCCAGAAAAAATAACTGTCCCTGGCAGGAATTGAACCTGCGGCGCCACGGTACTGTGAGATCCACAACGTGGCGATTTAACCACTAATCGACAGGGACTTTAACTGGCGGCACGAAATGTAAATCTTATGAATCCACTCTGCCTCGTCCCCCTATTATAAGCACGGGCCGGGCCTTCACTAGAAGACACTCCCAAAAATTTTCACGGAGACCTCAACAGTCACCCAGAGACTGTTCTTTATCATGCCGAATACGAGGGCATCTACGAGCAGGTTGGCTTCCAAGCGAAAGCTCAGCCAGAGAGAGGCCAGTAGTGAGTCATGCACTCGGATGGTCATGACGAGAAGAGTCATATCCCATATGGTTCAGCGACGAGTGACGTTGACTTGCCTAATTCCATTCAGCGTGCTCGTGAAAACATCGAAGCGGAAACCGGGTTGTCCGTCATGGTATCTACATTTCTCTAGCTAGTGATCGCCAGACACCTTTCAAGTCCCTCTAGGACCAATTGAGCGAGGTGAGATCGGGCGTAGAAAAGCTGTACACCCGAATTCAGTCTCTCAAGCAAGAGAATAGAGGCTTGAGATTTGAGCTGCAACACGTTCAGCGGAACGTATACTGTGACGCAGATAGGAGTTCTAGATCGAGAGAAAAGGCTTCCCAACGGCAGATTCGGTCACTGGAACATACAATCATCGATTTGAATGCAGTGAGTTTTTCCACCCGCCGGCAACGTGTCAGGGAGGCAATTGATAGCATTAGGCTCGAGAAAAAGACAGGCGTACTATCGAAAAAGTATATCTTCCGGTCGTAATGCTCTCGCTCCGTATTGACCATTCCAGCTTCGAGAGACAGAGATCCAGCGTGATGCGAATGAACTCGCAGATGATCATGATTGGGCTGTACCAGCCCAACAGACGATAGACCTTGATGAAAATGCTACCAAGGTACGTACCGTCGCTTGCTGACTTTGTTGTGGTCTTGCATCTCTTGTCAAGCTCTTGCGACGCTTGTGTGATACAATCGACATGAATACACTTGCAGAAGGGGAAGAATGTGCTATCTGCATGGAAGAGATGGCGGTGGAGGAGTGCTATAGGTCAGGTGCTAGTTTGCGCAAGAAGGTTTCCATCTGAATTTTTAATTCAGCCTACCATGTCGACATCCTGTCTGCGTTGAATGTTTCAAACGACTGGGCGACCATTCCAACACAATGTCCAACTATCAGCCAGGATCAGTCCAATGTCCTCATTGCCGCGAAGTCTGTCCGCGCGAAGAGTGTGAAATCATCACACACACTGCGGTGCAACAATGGGACCTACTGTTAGATATCTCTCGGCAATGGGCAGCGGTGGACGTCGGGGAGATGGATATCGGAGATGATGATGATGACGACGAAGATGGCTCTATGGATGATGGCTCTGTCGCAACCACAAAGAGGTCGGTGAAACCCCTGCAAGAGATTCTGCTTCTGAATGGCCTTCAGCCCTTGCTTACCAGAAACTCTTGGAGAGCCAGTGACTCATGGTCCAGAGACCTCTACTGTGTCTACCCTACCCAACGACATCGGACCAGTTGCTTACAAGAGCTTACCTTCTCCCTTGAAGCGTAAAAGATTGACAGAGTTAGTAGCGCAACGAGGGGTGAAACAGAGAGTATAATCTGTTGATTGTTGGTGCAGTCCAGCTGCAGGGATGGCGTTGTGAGTATGTAGACAAGAATCAAAGCAAAAATGAGTGCAAATAATAACGTAAAAATCAGGAAACATGTTATGATATCAGTCCATGAGCCCGTAGCAAGACAGCCCACCTAATGCAATGTCAGACGAGAACCAAGGGAGGACAAACGGACTCACTCCTCTTTTTCTGATTCCAGCTCGGCGATTTTTCGTCTCAGCTCCCTGTTAAACTCGTGGAACATGTGAGTGCCACACAAAGGAGAAACTTACGAATTCTCTTTGTCTAAAGCGTTCCGCGACTCTTTCGTTTGGGACAAGTCCTTTGTCATTGACTCCCAAGCTTCGTCGTGGGGAAGGTTGGCGTCGTTGTACATTGCGTCCAGTTCCTCGTTAAACGCCTGAGTGACGCGATGAGCCCATACAATTATTGCCACAATTGACGTGCACTCACATCGTACATGATTTCCTTTTCGGCCGTTGCGTCTGCCAATAAGCTCTTGACAAGTTCACATTGGCGCCTGGTGTTCTGTAGTTCCACTCGCGCCCGATCAAGATCCGCAGCCTTCTAGAGGGAAATGTTAGTCCACACCGTACGACAAAAGCATCGAGGCCCACCTCCTTGATCTCGAGCATGAATTGTTCGAGGTCGCTTCGCAGAGTGTCATGATGTGAAGTCGCGCGAACCATACTTTGGTCTGCATCCGCTAGTGATTCCTCAAGGCGAGTCAAGACTGCCGGATTAACCATCTCAGGTGTCTTCGACATGGCGGTCTCCCCTATGAAACTGCGCGGTCGATTGAGTGGGGTCGTTGGACCCTCAGCTTGTCGTTTGCCAATGAGTTGACGCATCTCTTCCATCCGCTGCCGTGCCTCCCTGGTCTTTTCACAATAAACCAGTCAAGACTTGTTAAACAGTCAAGTTGGCACATAGATACCTACCATCGGTGGGGGGTTGGATTTTTGGGAACTGCGGGCAAGCAACTTGTCTGGAGATGGAGACCTCCATGGATCAACTGGACTACCGCTCGAGTTCGAGCGTAGTTCTGAGACGTCAAACTTCATCCTTTTCACTGCGCGGTGGGATGATTCAACCTAGACGAGTGGTGAGCAAGCTAACAGAGATACATGCAAGAACCAGCCAAACATCGTCTCTAGCTGAAACTATCGCCTGCAATATATTTTCCGCAGACTCTGTGGTGAGATGTGAAAACGAGGGGCGCGATGGTTTGGACGTTTGAGGCGACACTCTCCGGGGCGAGATAACTCTTCCGGTCGTCTTTGAGAGCGGTGATGTCCTGTACTTTCGTGTTGGTGTGTATGAATTATGTCCAGAACGAGTGGATGATTTCTTTTTGATCGAGAGTGGTTCAATGTTACTGAACGGTGTCGCAGTGCCATTCGTTGCTTTGGGAGTACTGTCGGTCTGACTAAAGGGGCCAAACGCTTGCCGTTTGCTGCGGGGAAGTGATGGGGAGGCATTGTCGGGTGTGGATTGTTCAAGGTCTTGGAAAGACATAGACTCATCCTCCACCCCCACGTCCGCGGAAGGAAGCTCCAGCAGCGCCAAAGCTACCGGGCTAGCTGGGGGGAGAGGAGAGGGGCTGCGAGGTCCAAACCGACGGGGTTCCACAGTGTGTGGTATGTCGAGGGAGGGCGCAGGTAGGCCCCTTGCAGGGGAACTTGAAGCCTGCCGAGAACCTGATAATGAGTGTTCCCTCGCTGTTGATGCACGGGACATTGGGCGTAGTTGAGGCGGAGGTTCCTCTGCAGATGTGATTATATTTATCCGATATCAAAGTAAACCTAAAACTGTACCTTCGTATATTGTATCCTCCACAGTCTTCTCCATTGTGGGCGCAGGGATGTATTTACCATGCTGACTTTGGCTATTTCGTCTCGCGAGTTCCAAGCGCATTGACAAGTCAGGATCTGAACGGTCAAGCATCAATTGTTCATCAACCCTCTCTTCATCGCCTCCATTGTCGCGCTGCTCACGCGAAGAGGACCGGGAAGCTGGAAATACTGGTTGAGGCGAGGATCGCTCACTACCAGGAGAGCGACCTCTCTTGACTAGTTTCCTGTGGGAAGTAGAAGATTTATTTGCCGAGAAGGAGTCGTCCTCCCCAGAAATTAAAGACGTGGCCGCAGTGTTGGTCGAGCCAGAGCGATATGAGAACTTTGCGAGGCTACCATCCGCCGTGGTGGTGGTCTGCGTATATGTTGATGACCGACTAGTGGATGACTTTGTGCGGCGGTGGCTACCAATGGACGTGCCAAATATGTCACCTCTTGACGATCCTGGGCGAGCGTTGAAGAGATTCCTGGATATCGCATCCAAGCTGAAGATATGTGCTCGTGATTTTGCACTTGCTGTTGGCGTCGCAGGGCGAGAATCATTTCCAGTACGGAATTTGAAGAGGCCGTACTGTTGGGCTACGATAACAAACGTTAGAGAGCGATCAAGGAAGTGAAATGTGACCCACTCGTCTGTACAATACGTCCTGGTATTCTCGACGTTTGCACTATCTCTTCCTCAGGGTCGTCATTCGGGTCACTCGAGGAGACAGAATACCGGGATATCTCCCCAGCCATTGGATGAACCCTCACAATCACATACGGGGGACCACCCATACCAAAAGGTAATGGGTCTGCAGCGCCCTGCGGATCAATATGCATGACAATCTTTGTCTAAAGAGAAATGTGAGCTCATCACCACACGTACAAGAAAGGGGGGACAACTACCTTTTTGCTTTCTTGTAAAAACGCTGTCCGCTGGTAGACATTGAAATACGTGCGGGCAACGGTGGTCCGTCCATTTCTAACTTCGACCTCCTTCTCATCCGAACACAGTACCACAGATTGACCTGCTTTAGTTCTGTACTTTGCTTGAGCCGACCAAAGGTTTTCTAGAAAGCGCTCTTTCTCGGTCTGTGTTCGGGTAGGGTCAAGATTGATGGGAGCAGGCGGGAATACCACCGAAAGCGAACGGAATGGCCGACCTGACCACTTATCGCCTTGATCTTGGGGAGGATTTTCAATGTATACGTGGAATTCTTATAAGCAAAGGCTTAGCCAACTGCCCGATCAGAAGGTATATGAGCATCTTACCGGCATCCCCAACATCAGCGACAACGATGTCACAGAGATCAAACACTCCCTTGCAGCTCATACCGCTCTTCTTCATCCCCAGAGGCAGTCCACCGGTTTTAGCTAGCTTCTCTACTTCATCCAAGCCAGACAGCAAGCGCCCACTCTTCTCTCCGTTTCCTGGTCGTTTCACGATCATGAGTTTGTCGTCGAACAAGAACAGCGTGCAATGTAACGATGTGGCGGAGATGCTCGATGCAGAGGAGGATGCACCTGGGGGACCATCCACAATGATGTCCTCTACGTCAATACAATCGATGAAGCGCCGCGAATTTGATATCAACCCAGCAGGAAAGCTGTCGATTGTTGCGCTCAGGCAATACAGAACTGCTGCTCGTCTCGTGTGATCGTCCGTCTCAGCCAACGCGATTTTGCTTGCTATCTCGTCGGCTTCGATCAACTTTGCACGCTGCGCATCGTCAGGGCCCATGAGCTTGACCATTGTGCGGAAGAGTAAAGTATATCGTGGTATCCGCTGTACCGGGTCCATCAGCAGTTCGCGCAGTCCGACACGATTCCTCGTATCCGCGCTCGAGTATTTGATTCTCTGCAAAACCATGTTAGTCGAGGAGCGATCACATATCGGGGTGTCACTCACGTCAATGTATGCTGCAAATCCAGAAGACTTCTTCATCATCTCGCGCTCAAAAATCGATTGAGCCTCTTCGCGCTTGACATAGTAGTGTTTGTAGTGTTCGAAACCTCTGAGGTCTTTGAAATGTCGCAGAGCAACATCTCCTATATTTCGAGATCCGTTCGGCGCAACCATCTTCTCCAGATCCGTCATGAATGCCTCGTTGACCGGTAGAAGATTGTCAATGTTCCCAAAGAGGGTCTTTGCTTCGTATGGTGGCAATATCGCCGTACTCTTGCTTTTCGAGAATTGGCGCAATGGATCTGCATAGTCATTTTTGAGGGTTCGGAGGCGTTTGACATACGACCGCTCAGTATTCACAAGTTCGTTGATGACCTCCGATAGCGCAGACGTGTCCGTTACTGATCGTTTACGCTGTAGTTCGCCCTTGAACATGGTGTATTAGACTTGAGCGAGCATGTTGAAGGTGCCGCTCACTGCATGGTGTGTGATAGTAGTCTCAGTGGCGGACGGCAAGATGTTGTTGTCGTCCCGAACAAGCCATGGGTCTCCAAGCGACAGTACCAAATCCTGGACATCTGAAAGAAACTGTTGGGAATTCGGCCATGTAGCACGTTGTAACTCACCATCAGGAAGTCTCTTTCCCCCCTCACACCCTTCTACCACGACTCCGCAATAAAATACACGTCTCGTGATGGAGGTCTCCACACGTTTCCGGGGGGTTGTATCATCACCACTGGCAAGAGGTATCACTTTTCGGGGAGAATTGATTAGTGCCATCGATCATCAACGCTTGATATGGGGTATCTCGTGGCTCGCGAGTCTCGAGTCTCTTTGACGGTTGGCAGAATCAACCTTGGGGTCTCGGCGCGCGTCTGTCACGTGATCGAGATTCATCTTGGGCAGATTGGGTGCGACCCGGTCGGAGTCAGAGCCTCGACCGAAAATGGTAGTGTACACCCTTCTAGACAATTGCATACATTCTGTACATTCTAACTTCAACCCTACCGGCGTACTTGGTGGCGTCAGCCGTTTTACCGAGTCAGAGTTCAGATTTGGTCGATTGGTCGACCATGGCGAGGCTCCCAAATATGACCCTACGGCGAGAAATGCAATGTGAGTAAATAATGTGCTATAGGTGCCGAATCCAGTGAATGTGTTCCGAAGTATGCTTGCAAGTAATGAACGATTATGGCGAGGAAATCATTGAATCATGAACGGTCATAGTCCCGGGTGTTATGAGTGAATCTATGCAAAAATGTGAAATTCCGCCGAATCCGTGTGGGAACTGGTGTTGAGTCTTCTTCGCGTCTCTCCGACAGCGTAGAAGCCGTCCAGCGGCGCTGAGGGCCACGCGAAGAGAATACGCCCTTCCTTTGCAGGGAGGGATCGTCTGCCCCAAACTCCGTTGTGGATGAACCAGCTGTCTCTGAGTAGAGGCAATGGATATTTGGGTGAGAGTAGGGCCTGTCTGTGGTCGTGAGTAACGGCCGTGGGGCGGCTTCAACATGCAAAGACATTGTTGTAAGTGCGGAGGGTAACTCTTCGTTAGGAACATCCGGGGCACTCCGAACCCTCCGGCGAAGTGATTCCCTCGACCACCACCTCAGCAAGCTGGAATTGGACACGGAACTCCTCGTGGATGATTCCCGGTTCAAGGCAGTGGTTGGGGAAGCTGACCGAGGGGCAAATAGGCCACGAACGTTCTCAATCATCGACTTGCTCCGTTTCGGTACGCAACCATTCTGACGGACATTCAAGAATTCGGAGTGGGAATGGAAACTGTTGGCTTTGCCTGATGGCACCGGTAAAGGAGTGGGAATGGTGAGGGGGGTAACTGATGTGGCGAAAGACACAGATGAACAATGAGACATTGGGGAAGGCGACTCGAGGGCAAGCTCGTTACCGCCTTCTTCTCCCTCGTGAGACGTTGCTTTAGTCATCGCAACGATCTTGAGTTTGCTGGGATGCTGCCCCCTCTTCAAGGATTTGGGCACGACAGAGTGCGCAGGCGTCATACAGCTTTCCGTGTCACTGAGCATCCCGTTGCCTTCTACAAAGTTCTTTTTGCGAGGGACAAGAACGCTCTCACGCTTTGTGAGTCTGTTCTTTGCGGCGACGCTCATTGCGCTTGCCATGGTCAGTGCCGAGGAGGATCTCGAGAAGGAACGAGTAGCTCTCTGGGCCCCGAACAGATCTTCTTCGTGAGTATGAGCATGAAAACGCGCGGTAAGGCACTTTTCTGAAAAGACGTCTAGCAAACCACGGTCCACCTGTTCTCTCGCGGAAGCTGTCGATCGAACAAGATGGAACGTGTTCGATTCCGGCATCGAGGTTGGATGAGTGGTAACCGACGATCGGCGACTGGGTCCCGCCATGGGCGGGACCGTAATGTCACATTTCACGGGATTTTCCTCACGAAGATGGATCTGCGAAGCTCTTTGTGCCATCGGAGGGAGCGCAGTCTCTCGAGGGTTTGGAACAACGGATTCGACATCATCCAACTCTGGGATAGATTGTATCGTTGGCAATGGACTGATCGTCTCGAATTGTATGCCCTCCGGAAGGGGAGCCGTGAAGTCGACCTGAAGACTCGAAGGGGGGTCATCGCCCCAAGGTACGTCTTCCGCGATAGCACGTCGGATAGCATCTACCCATATGTCCTTTTCACGACGACACGACGCCGCAAACTCGAACATGTGCGCTTTCGATGATAAGCGAAACCAACTCGGTAGCAAGACTACCCAGCCGTGCATCAGCGAAATTCGTAGCAATGGCATACTCACTTACCATCGTCAAGATGCGAGTCTACCAGCTCGAATCCTCTCAGGTTAAACCAGTGTTTTGGGTCATACGCTTTGGATTTGGTAACTTTTACCAAGACAAGGAACCCGCCAGGAAAAAGGAACGCGCCAAGGTACTTTGCTCGGACGGTGCCGAGCCTAGCCATGTTTGTACCACGATAATGGATGACGTCCAAAGAACCCGAAAGGTAACAAGGGGCCAAGGATGACAGGAAGGTTGTCAACGAAGCTGATTGCGGAGGTCTGTTATGACTCGCAGCCGAGGTTAGGAGACCCTGAGTGATCCGGGACACGATCTGAACAGATTTAGCAAAGAGGTCTTGTTGTCGGCGAGCTTCATCCACCAATCTAGCAACTGTCCGCATGGTCCAGAGCGCGGTCTTTACGACACCTTGGCTATCCTTGGACTCGCGAACGCCGTCACTGAACCTCTGTAGCCCAGTCCTTTCCTGGAGCTGATCGAAAAGAAGGGGATACCTGCAAACCCTTTGGACGGGTTTGATCATGTAATCCATGAACATGAGTCGCGGTCGTCGACTGCTTTGATCCTTATCGACAAGGCCACTCTCGGAGGCAATGAAATTGGGCGCTTTCAGATTTTCGGTGGATAGCACATCCAGAGATGAAAGAGAATGCCGCCTCTTGCATAGATCCAGGAACTGATTTCTAGAGTCTGATGAAGGGATCAATTCTTCTGCGACGTCTTGCAACTGCATTTCTGCACAGCGCAGCTCAAAAGCCTCCCACTCGGCAGGGTATCTGTGCTGAACCTTGCGTACTATATCAAATGCTTCCGAGTGTCCAGAGCAGAAAGACTGATATTGGTCAAAGCTCGAAGCCTGTACGGCGTGTTCAGAAGAGAAAGGCACGAGACAACAAAGGGCGTACATGATCGACAAATACTGTCGAGACTGCGTTTATAGCGCGATGGACGTCAATGGAAGAACCGAGGAGGGATTGAATACCATTCTCGGAGAGAATTTCCCTCGGACTCATGGAGATGCCAAAGGGTGAGACGACTTGACGGAGCTGATGAACAAGGCTCTCATGGATCTCGAGGATCTCTTCTGCATTTCTGGTGATAGCGTCGAGGTCCGACGCGGAGAACAGATGGCGCATGGCGCATTTTTCCACTCTGGCAGGAGTGGGATGTGGTAAAGCGGGGCCAGAGGGGTGGCTCTCGCTGGTCGCTGAATGTGTGCTCGAACCGAGATGAGGGTGGGAGTGTGTGCGGAGGGAGGCGGACTGGGAATGAAGCCCGTGAATGGACGGAGGGCGTGGGAAGTAGCCAATGGTGGCATTTGAGGAAGCGCCATGGGGTGGTAGCGAGGAACGGTTTGTTAACACGGGAAGCAGCCGGAGATAGACCTGGGGGGAGTGTCTTAATGTGAGGAAGGCTAACAGAGGGTGGTGTGTATACCGAGACGAGGGTGCGCAAGTCGAGAAGATAGCCCAGCTCTGTGGAGAGGAGCTCTGTGAGAGCATGGTAGCGCCTTGAGGTCTCGCGTCCTGTGATGGGGTGGTCGGCGGTGTCTGGGACGCTTGCGAGGATGCGGGGACGGGTATCTTCATCGGGGCCAGAGGCGAGATGGAATGTGGGGCGGGGGCGTGGGGCGGGCATGACGGAGGATGGGAGCGACGCCCTGCGCCTGGATGCTGTTGGGGCAAGTTCGACGGGGTTGGGAGGGACGGATTGGGACCTGGCGAGGCGGGAGGCATTTTGAGGGAGCCGAGCCGAAGAAGGGGCTGCGATGGGGGTCATTAACAAGAGATAACTCAACCGCGTCGAACCTGGCGACGACAACTTCCGTAACGGGCAGGAACAATCCCGATCCAGATCTCAATCCGTGCTGACGTCACTGCATAGCCACAACTCAATACAGGTCCATCTTATCATCCGATCGCGCGACAAACGGTATGTTCTGTGCCTCTGCCTGCTCCCGACGCAGCTTCTCCTTGTCCAAAAACTTGCACAGTGCCCCAATGTTCTTCCCGCTAAACACCCGAAACGCCGACTTTTGGTCCCCGTCCAGCGACTGCAAGCATCCCCGTCAGCACCACATTCTCAATCCGAATCCCCGCTTACTTCTGGTGCGCGGTCCGAAAACCGCCTCAGCCCCATCCGTCGCGCACCCGGAACACCAGTCGCCGTCAGGTGGTTCAGCCTCGGAGCACTCCGCAACAGATGATGTATCGCCTTGAGTGAAATCCGGTCGCAGTACGACAGGTGAAGTCGCTCCAGCGACCGTGCGTGGTCCCCGAGATGGTAGATCGCGTTGTCAGTCAGCTTGGGCACCCGGACCAACACCAATCGGTGCAGATTTTCCAGCTCTGCCAACTCAAACACCGACAGGTCTGTCAACAGCCGACAGACTGTCCGAGGTCAGTGCACAGCCCGCACCGAGAACTGCGTGTCCCTACATGCAAGGTCCACCGACTTCAGCCCTAGGCACGCTCGCGCCAGCTTCACGATCCCAGCATCCGTCACCTGCCACACGTGTGCAAGCGTCACTGCCCCCAACTGTACCCCCAGCTTGCAAATGCTCTCCACACTCCGGTCTGTCAGGTTCGTGCACCCTGCCAACGATAGCGTATGCAGCGACGGCGCGTGCACGAGCACCCCTTCAATCCCCTCGTCCGTGAGCTTTGTACAATAACTGAGATCCAGAACCCGTAGGTCCACCGCGGTGTGCCGTAGTATCAGCGGGGGCAGTCCGTCCAGCCATGTCGACGGTCGGTGTGGCAGTGGCTTGTCAGCGCCAGTCGTTACATTCCCTCCCTTCTTGATTGGACTTGGAAGCGCCTTGTCTGTCAGCAGTGGACAGCGTGCAAGCCTCAACATTCGGAGCTTGCGAGAGTACGTCCAGATGTCCCGAACCGACACCGCCGACAAGAGCGGCTCGTCACATATCTCCAATTCAACGAGCTTTGGAAACGTCTTCGCTATCCCAGAGACAGTGGGGTCTGTCAACACGACGCCGCTCAGCTGCAGCCACTGCAGCGGTGGCGCTTGCGATACCAGCTCCACGATGGCTACGTCCGAAACGTATCTGCACCCCGTCAAGTCTAATCCCCGGAGATTTGGGTTGTCCCTCGCTAACCGAACGATCGTCTTGTCGGATGTGTCTGGCACTCCCGAGAGTACGACAGACTCGAGGCGCCGACAGAACGTCATTTCTGGGGTGACCCATTCATCCCTTATTCCGCAGTTCGGGTCGCGTATCACCAAGTGTTTGACCAGCCGCCGTTCTGTTTCGGTCTCGGGAAGACGGTCTATAAGCCGTGCCATATCTTCAAAATCGGGTCGATCTGAATCCATGGTGGGTGTGCTGTTGTCGTGGTGCCAGTTAAAAGTGGGCGATGTGTGGATGCTGTGTGGCCAAATCCAATGTTCGCCCTGTAAATGCGGTACTAAGCCGACACACATCTGTACAATGTTTGCGTTGAACCATTCGGCAGTTTGCGGGGTGCTCACGTTCGTCCCGACCACCAAATGACATCGACCAGCTCGAGCTCGTCAACCATAACCGCGGCAAAGCCCTCGGATCCATCAGCGATCCGCCCTCCATCGAGTCCTCCGCGGCGCATCCCAGTCACACCTGCCGTTCTGAGGTCCATCTTTGCTTCTTCCCGGACGCCTCACGAAGAAAGGACCATTTCTAGGGTCGCTTTCTTTAGGTACGTTTCCTGGCCCCAGCGCTCGGAAATCTGTGATGGTCGGTTCCAGGTTTGCAGGGTTCTTGCTGAGCTGCGTTGGCATCGGTTTCGTTGCGGCAAGGGGTTGGGGGATCAAAAGCGGTACTGGTCTGCTAGGAGTAGTCTGAGGCTTGTTTCACGGAGGTGATCGAAATGACCAGTGACATATCGTACTACATTATGAAACGATAAACTAATACTGGTCTTCCAAGCATACTTCGAGTCACTCCGAGTCGTCGTCCAACGATCCAGTAATACCTTTGTCCTTGGTACTCTCCGATTCAGGAACTGGCGTTTGAAACACACTGCTGGAACTGGGCCCGGAATCGGGGAGCCCCTCTTGATCATCCACGCTTGCGGCACTGGTGACCTTACGCCGTCGAGCGGATGATGCAGGTGGTAAATGAGCCT
>Ga0307508_10001914_pt1 | contig 22854 bp, 28 predicted proteins | sample 9_EM_MG_FD_203089 | JGI IMG/M metagenome (GOLD analysis project Ga0307508, IMG submission 203089) | Populus trichocarpa ectomycorrhiza microbial communities from riparian zone in the Pacific Northwest, United States - 9_EM | ecosystem: Host-associated > Plants > Roots > Unclassified | place...
GAACGTTCCAGACTCTAGTCGTTCGGGATAGGTGGTGACGGCGGCGGCGTGCCGTTACAGTATCCCCTCTCTAGGACTCGAGTTCCTACGAGAGCGATCTGGTTGGGCCTTTCTGGGTAGCGTTCAAGGTAGGCACACCTCCCTCAAGTTTTCTTCCGGTTCCCATGTCGGCACATCGAATCCTTTCCATTTGACTAGGTATTGAAGTCGTCCTCCTCTCGTTCGTTTGCTATCCAGTATCTCGTCGATCTCCCATCCCTCTTCTCCTTCGACTATAATCGGAAGTGGTGGTGGTATGACTTGTCCTGGCAGTGGATCTTCTGCAGCAGCTTGCAGTAAGGAGACTGGATCCTACACTGGCTGGGTTAGCAAAGCGATGGGTGGGAATCTTTCTTAAACGTCATCCGGAACTCGCAGCCAAGTATGGCACCCAGCTAGACCGCCAACGGGCATACACTACCCACCTTCCCACCCTACGAAACTACTTCGAAAGCTGGAGCGATTGGTCCACAAGTACAATCTTAAGCCCGAAGACATCTTCAATAACGACGAGAAAGGGTTCATCATCGGTCGATCGTCGAGAGCAAAGGTGGTTTGTAGAGCTAGCCGTTAGCCACCAAGGGTGACACAGGATGGAACGCAGGAGATGCTTACAGTTGCAGAATGTTGCTGTGCGGCGCAATACATGCTGCCTTCCTTTGTGATTTTCAAGGGAACTGCACAGTATATAGGCTAGCATTCAGAAACCAGCGACCCTGATGCGATGTTTGCCTGTTCACCTAACGGGTGGACTGATCACGTGCTGGGCTTGGAGTGGTTGTACCACTTTGACCGTTGCACTAAGGGCCGGATAGGGGTTAGCGACACTCGACTGCTCATCCTAGACGGCCATCGTTCGCACCTTACCCTCAAGTTTATTCAGTATAGTATCGACAACAACATTCAACTCCTTTGTTTTCCAGCACATGCAACACATCTCCTCCAACCCCTTGACGTCGGTCTTTTTGCCCCCCTGCAAGAGTATTATGGCAAAGCAGCAGACGATTATATCCGAAATACTTGTACAGGTATCTTGAAGGGAACATTCCGGAGATTCTACAGTGCAGCAAGCCGGCAAGCCAATACAAAGAAGATTATCGCCTCCGCCTTCTGTGCAACTGGGATTTGTCCCTTCAATCCTGATGCTGTCACAAGACTGATTACTGGTGACACCAACCCTGTCACAGTCCCAACCTCCACTGTAGCCACTTCGTCACAGCTAGCTGTCGATATTTTGTCCCAACTTAACACTCCCCATAAGAGTCGTGATGTGCACCAGCAAACACAATTGGCGATTGAAGCCCTTCGCCAGACTGGTCATGTCAATGTTGCCATTGCTGTTGTCGAGTGCTATGGTCACACAACCCAGACAGCAATTGCGACCGCGGAGATAAGGGGGATCGAGTTTGGTGATGTAGGTCGATAGTATGGGGCAAGAAGGCTGCAGTTACCGACAGGCGGGTGATCTCTAACGTTCGGGTTTTAAATGGAGCCGATCTCATTAGAAAGATGGATGAGAGACAGGAGGTCGATTGTCTGATGGAGGAGAAGGAGCTACGTAAACTGGCGCTCGGCAAGCTTAGAGCTCCATCGAGGGGAAAAAAGCATAAGGTCTGTTCCAAATATCTTGTCTCGTACCAGACCCAACCTTCGCTAGCACGTAATATTAGCCTCATTCCTCGGCAATATTTCTACTCACTACGTTAGGGTCTGGGCGATCTGGCTCCTGAATCTCGTAAGTCAACAAGTCCACCCACCAAGTCCACACACCAAAAATCGACACAGCAGCCTGCTAAAATCTTTAAAAGTAACAAACTTCCGTCTTCATCCTAAACCTTTAACTTTTGTAGCTGAGTATCAGTGGTCAGGATTTCCTTACTGCCATTGGGTGATCGTTCACATTTACACCTTCATCGATTGCCCACCCGATTCTCGGCACCTCTTTACTATGGACAACAAAATCAAAGATGTCCTCCAGTCCTTACGGTAAAACAGCCTGTCAGTCTGTTCATTCCTTGAATCTTTCTTCTCCAGTGGCTCAAATTCATCCAAGATATTGCATGGCATGTTCTATAAGGATGGTGGGATGGCTCGAGTCCTCAAGGCAATGTTGGAGAACTCAGATTATGCACTCAAACACCGACAGACTACAGTGAGGAATCGACAGCTATACGAAGACTTCGGGCCGTACTTCAACAACATCATTATCCGTATTCTCCGACTAGAGGTTGTTGCCGTTGGCAAAAACCCTATGATGCACCTGAAACCGGAGGATGTTTCCCCTAAAATGTGTGAGGAGTTCAGTTTTGAGCAGTATGAAAAGCTATATCTAGCTAAAGCCCCGATCTTCTTTTGTCTACTGAGACTTCTATGTTGCGTGGACGATGCCATGAAGCCTCTACGAGGAGGGGACATCGATAAACCTCTGGACCCTGAAGAACTTGAAGAGAAAATGGAGGAAGTTGTCAATGATGACAGTCCAGAAAACGATGAACCCTACTGCGAAAGCAGTATGCAGGACGCAGTCTCTTCCGAATCCGAAGATGAAGTTGAACCCGAGGTCGCCGAATAATCGCAAAGAAGACACCGGAAGCCATGACCGAAGCCACTCATGTCGATCATTACTATGTCGATTGTCATGGCATCAAGGTCCCAACGTAATAATGGTATTACTAGACGGATGGGGATCTTCATGAGGGCAATAAAAGTGCCTAAACAGACGCATATGTTCCTTGCAGCCTGTGGGCTGTGCAACGCCTATGATACCTCCAGTATCTGGCTCCACGAGAACGCCAGTTGAGACCATGTAGCCCTGGCTAACTCATTCCAAGTGAAGCCTATGGCAATGTGCTGGGACAACTTGGTTCGGTTTGATCGCAAAGCCGAAGAGACTGTATTGAATCAAGGCTCTAAGGTCCAACAGAACACCTCTGCGTTAGTCCTTCCACTTCATCTACCTCCTCTTTCAGATGATACAATGGATGATGAGATCGAGGCGTATAATAATGTGGTGGTTGGCTGTGCTAGGGCTGTTGGCTTGCCTCGGGAGCTGCTATTCAAGCAAGTCGATTATAGTTGCCTACAGCCAGACCCCGCAGAGTTTCTAGAACTCGATTTGCTGAAGTCACATGTACCACAGATCGCCGACAAGTTGGTAGCCGATGTCTTGACTATGCTCTGTGGTGATGGCTTGCTGCACTACCGGGTTGATGATAAGAGGATCAAGTGGGATTCAACTTCCTTGGCTCAATATCTGCGACTAGATATATATAGGCCAGACTTCCATAAGTGCCCGACGATGGCCATAGACGAAACTACGATTGATGGAACTGTCCATGTCATTGATACATTGCTAGAGTACATTGGAACCTCAGCCACTCAGTTAACTGATCGCAATAGGGTCCTCCTATGCTATGGCGACCAGCTGACATACAAGAATCTGAAGGCCTTAAAGGATCTACGTCTCCGAGAATCAGACTCTGATAGGTTCAGCTTTGCAGTGGAAAAACCGGCTTACCTGCATACATCGATGGCTATGGTGGATGCTGTGATGAGATGCAATTGGGGACGACCTGGTGGACGAGATTCAGGCTGCCTGTCCAGATTTGCGGCCACTCTGGGGAGATCCAGGGCCAATTAGCAAGGTTCCAACTTCCAGGCCTCTTATTGGTTGATAGATCACGTTCTTCGAGGCTATATAGCTGCGGGCTTGATGACTCAAGCATCACTACTGGCTGGAGGTGTCGGTCGCATTGCGACATTGGCCGACTTGAAGAGGTGGGTGAAGCTGAATGACTGTCGCCGCTTGATTGATAGCGTTGTCTTATACTACTTCAGCTTTGGAAAGGTCGCCTGGCAAAGGAAAATGGCTGTGGAGAAGGTTGCAGCACAATACGAGGTCTGCCGCAATGATATCATGTCGAAAAGAAAGGCAGATCGATCTCCTGATGAGGTGAAGTTCACTGAAGCCTCAGGTAAAATGGCATTCCTTTGTCAACACAGCACAGCTGGACAAGACATGGTGCTTGAGAATACCATGCTCTCCATGACCCAGGCTTTAGTGGCTGTGGACTTCCAGCAATCAATGCGGAAGGGACATGTTGGGAGGTTAGAGATGGATCTCAAGATAATGATGCTCTGTTTTCATGGCTGTGGGAAGTCGAAGTATGTACAACTACTACTGGAAAGATCATTTGATCAGAAGTACCTATGGACACGAGAGCACCACTATATCGATCTACACTACAACGTCATTTGCACCCGCCAACGACATCAGCAAAAAAATTGAAAGTTGAAGTATATTGCTTTTTTTACAGGTGAGACATAAATTTGAACTAACATTTCTCGAGGTTTCAGCTAAAATTAAACCACTTTTATTTTTAGAAATCCTTACGGGCGCAAAATATAACTTCTCCACTTACAGAAGTTAGCGATACTTACAGGTGCTACGGGAGCACTGGGAGCTGTTTTCGATTTTTTGCTGATGGATTTACTGGAATCAATGAGTGTCTAGAGCATGTCAACCGAGATATCTCAGACAGCTACAATCCTCGAGAAACATGGCAGAGCCAGCGATGGCAACGTGATGTCGTGTCACCAAATATAGTACCCGACCGAAAGGTGAAGCGCTCGGTCCTCAGAAGTTCAGGTGTCTCCACTGGTGGTACCCATCATTCCAGTCCGAAGGCGAAGAACGATATGTTGGTAGCGATGGATATGTTACTTTACGAGAAGGTATTGATGCCACAAGCTGGCCGATGTGCTGATGGACCGAGTGGAGCGAAAGTGGCAGTCCGAGAGACACTTGATATGTTTGATGCTGGGAGCGAGAACATAATGTATGGTGGCATTGTTGAGAGTCTACTCACTTCACGGCTGAGATCTCCAGCAGCCCCATATGTGCCTGACCTCCATTTCGATGAGTGGGCTATCGAGTTGGAACAGGCAGTCAACCAATGGAACTTAGAGGTGGAGGCTTTATATGACAGTGACAGTCGAACTGGGGATAGGAGTCAAGAGATCTCCGTAGGAGTTCCCAGGAATGAGATGGATATGGAAAGTTCAGATGATGATATGTTCAGTATCTAGATGTACCCAAACAATCAACTCACTTTCCAGTGTAGCCTCGTGCCACCGAATAGGAGCGTATTATCGCATGTTGACAAGCTCTAGTTGTGATTGACGGACGTCCACAACCAAGTGGAGGCATGGAGTTCCGGAGTTCAGGTGGAATCGATCGCAAATGGTATATATCTGCCGGTATACCATAGGGCAAGGGTGGAATTGATGCCGGGGGCAGTGCTGCATATGGGTTCTCGGCTGTGGTGGCTGCGGGTACCGTGTCGTTGATGTTTGAAACCTCTGGTATTAAACCGATGGCAACTTTCGGAGCCCAAGTATAACCATGGTCTCGCTCTCCATGCTTCTCTAACTGATCCTCCTGACTGTCATATGCAAGCCGGGCTACTTCACGTTCCTGATTTAGCTGCTGAGCCACTGGTGAATCGAAGTTCGAATCTTTGGGAATTACAGTTCGCCGCTGAGGGTGGCCAATTGGGCGTAGAGGAACGACGCTGTCGGTATAGGCCTTTGCAGTGGCTGCAAGAATCCGAGGAAGGTAGGGCTCAAGTAATGTTGATACCTTCGAGGTTTTCGCTAACTGGGTCTTGAGTTGATCAACCGTGGTGAGAGAGGCACATGAAGCCACGATTCACTCAATGTAAGTATTGGGTATGAACTTGTGTGGTGAGTATGGGATAAGTGGGTTGCCACCAGCCAGCTCTTCCCAAATCTGAAGTCGAACCTCCCTAAGGGCCTCACGCACTTTGAGACGTTGTTCTTTGGTGTAGTGCTGGCGCAGAACAGGAAGATGACCAGCATCATATTCCTGTGTGACCATTGGACAATCAGGAACTGGGTCCACTGGAGGCAAGAGTCGGAGGAGAAGGCGCACATCTTCATTGTCTTGGTGGACTTCTCGGAACTCTGCTAGATGAGCATTACAGCAGGTCGGCATGTCGTCACGAGTAAGCGTGTATTTTCCTGGAATGAATCCAGCATCAACGAAGAGTGTCAGGAGAACTGCCCGGCGACAGCCTGTAGTGTTTATAAACCAGGTTATGCCTCTGCAAGACACAGGGAATGAAACGTGTTTGGCCCGAGGCACTGACTGTCCGATGTCATAATCTGCTGATATCACAGATATATCATCATCAGAGCTGTCCTCCTCACTTTCACTTCCACCCCACTTGGCAGACACTTGTCACTCGCTTCTTCGCGGGGCGAAAGAGGATCAACCTCAATGTTGGAGTCCTGATTGACAGGCGTTGATACTTGTCTATCGGTACTGGGATTTTGCAACTGATAAGAATTCTCGCCAGAGTCGAATGGTATCAACGGAAGATCCAAGGGATCCTCCGGCGGATCCATGCGTAAGGTTCCATTTGCGTAGGATTCGGTGGCCGGGATGCATTCACGCACATTCAAATGCTCAGAATCTCGGCTGGCACCTGATCAAAAGACTCCTAGTGATGGATCTGAGTGTCTGGTGACAACGTATCATCTGGTGTGCTATAAAATGAAGACACCCTGAGTACCTGGACGTCTGGAGGCTCTGCCGAGACGTTGGCGAACAGAAGTAACATTCAAATGAGCACCAACATGCCATTGGATAACTCTCTCAACGAACAGGAAGTCGATACCCATACCAGCAACTTCAGTGGCGAAGATGATACAACATAGCCCAGCCATAAAGGTATTTATCACAGTCCATCTTCTTTTTGCGGATAAAACGGTACTGCATTCACAGAAGATGAAGAAATAATAGTCGACGCCGATCCATTTGGCTGGTGCCCTTGCCCAAAACTGATCACAAGCCTGCTTAGCATCTGGCCGACTGTCAAGGAAAACAATGGTTTGAGGGATTTCTGCAGGATGCTGTATTCCATCAGGAAGCAAGTAGTAGAGCTCTCTATGATCTGTCGTCCCCTGGGATATCTGTTTGACTGTGATGAAGACATTGGGCCTGTCTATACTTCGATGGAAAAAAGAAACCTGATTGCGCAACCATTAGCTATCAAATGTAACATCAGGAAAAGAGTATGCCCTCACATTCGGACCTAGGTTCAAGGTGCGCTGAACAAATCTTCGAGTATAGCTTGTCATCGTTGCTGAGCATAACAACTAAGCCGCCCTTTGGAAGGTGTGTTGGAGGATAGAACGATGTCCGTATGCAGTGCAAAAAGTTCTTCATTGGTCGATAAGATGAGCCTCATCTATAACAACACAGAAGACTCCCTCGACAAACTTTGTCTTCCTCATTGTTATCATGCGCCAATGATCATTCGCAGGTAAACAGAATTCAGTCTGCAGGAAGATTAGGTGAAATTCGCCATCTCAGACACTCTTAATTAGATCTGGATTTTCTTTGATTGTTTGTTCGGATATCTGAACAGCATTGATCCCCAATTCCTTTGCGGATCGTACCTGGTCGTCCATCAACTCAAGGAGTGGTGATACAACAAGTACGATTCCTGCTCTGGCAAATAGAGTCAACAGAAAACACATAGACTTCCCGCTTCCAGTGGCCATGACAACGTAGGTGTCCCGCCCACACAGAATCTCAGCAGCCGCTGCTACTTGCCACTCCCGCTGCTGTATCCGAATCCGCTATGGATTGTCTTGCAAATGGTTATTTTTCTGAGTAACTGCATGACCGATTGCAGTACGCATTGCAGCCGTCAAGGGATTCACATCGTTCAGGCCCATTCCTACTGTTCGGAGCCTTCCTTTGTCTTTGTCGACAGCGATGCGTAGGCAGCCGTCCACGTAGGTATCGTCGGCACCGATATCAGCGATTGTACACGACACTATCGGAGATGGATGCTGATGATTTGCATCGTCATTGTAGACATCTGGGTCTGAATGCCGATTGTCCATTTTGTTGTTATTGTTGGCTTGTTGTGTGGTATCTAGCAGAAAGGAGATGAATTATATTTCCAGTTCCAAACTTGCATGTCAACAAACCCAGCTTTGCTTACAGAGGTAATAGCTTCAACCCTATCTCCAACCCTATTACGACTCCCAATCATATTGTGTCAGCGAACCTTCCAAACGCCGGAATCAAACCGCCAAACCCAGACCTTCCTAACTGTTACACCCTAAATACTACAGGGTCGGATATTCGGATATGGACTGGGCAGGAAGGTATCGGAAACTCGTCACACGGTCTTAGGACCGCATACCGAGACCGGGCAACCGACACTGCCGGGGCTCGGCTCGGGTCAACCGACTCTGCAGCACCGGATGATCCCGGGCCAAGTGCCGGCGCAGACCGGGAAAGCGCAAGTGCTGCCGCAGAGGAAGACAACCATGGTGGTCACCATAAGCAGGACAAGCAATCGGAAGGAAAATGGGAACGTAAGGAGCTGCGAGTCTAGATCGCGCAACAGGAGCGGGGTTGTTTCCAGAGGCACGGCCCAGAGGAACAACACCACGAGTTGGGAATCGCTGTATCGTCACAGACGGCTCGAAAGCCCGAGGTGATACCGTTGCACCCCGTGGTCAGGAGACACAAGGGATGATGCTGCCACTCGCATCCTCGTCATTGACACGCGATTATGGCGATGAACTCTGGGCTTTGCCAGCGCACAACAGCGTGAGCGTATCCCCCACTTATCCGAGATGCTTACAACGATTATGATGCAGGGCATACGCTGCACCTAGGTGAGGGACGTCGAGTTGAACAGATACTGAAGCGGAGGCATGACTTCCAGCCAATCCTGTAGCGCTGGGTAGCCCCCGGACCAAGTACCGGCTCGTGTTCGGGAAAGCGCAAACGCCTCTACAGGGTCGCATCTCAGGAACAGTTCGAGAGTCTGATGGGAGAGATATGGGGCGGAGCTATACCTTGGCGCCCGTTGCGGCCAAGAAGGATTAGCTGGTATGGTTGAGGGTTCGTCGCTCCGGCTCTGGTCGAGGGACGTAATCAACCCCGCACTCAACCCAATCGCTCAACCCAATCACGACGAGAGAACTTAGGCACCTGCACTGGCCACTCTCAGGAGGATACGTGGAAGCGTTACTGTCCAATCCAATTGAGGGATCCGCGATACACTGATGAAGTCTAGTGCCAAGGTGAAGAGTTTTCATGTCGCGGTGTGGTGTAATTTCCCCGCAGCACGTGACTTTGCCGAGCCGAATACTTATACGACGACACGCCGACGATCGAAATCATGAATCATCAATGGACCACCTACCGGTCACCACGACATCAAGTCAACGACCATCCCCGTACGAGCGATCCTACGAGCGCCACAGAGCGCAAACGATCCGAACGATACGCCTTACGTCGAAGCCTTCGCCACGCGCCACAAGCAATGACGAGCGAGACGTCGGTCGATCGGGGAAGGAGACGGAAGGATACGTAAGGGGCTCGAGAGTCTAGGCGTGAGATGAGGAACGGGGTAAAGGATACGGCCGAGACACCGGGCGTATGGATTACTCCGGAGGAGGGGGCCACGGCAACCGGAGGCATGAGAGGGAAGGTGTTAGGACGAGACTCTTCCGAGAGCTCGTTTGTCATAACCCCCAGCTCCAGACGCTGACGGGCCGCATGAAAGAACTTGGTCTAGAACTGAGGGAATTATGCGGTGCCAACAGGACCCTCAGACTCGCCTTATCGTCAGACCGACCAGGACGAGCAGCTTCGGGCTCCGGCCTGCACCCAGGAGGGTCTGGTGTGTGAGCGTATTCCTTACCATATCTTACCTGTGGGGCAGTCGTCGCGTGAGCCGTTTGGCAGACGCCGAAGCATCAGACGATCCACCGAACCGGACCGATACGATACGAGCGAGCCGCCGGGCAAACCGCCGGGCCCGTCTCGAGCTGAAACGATATACGCAAACCGTCTGGCATGCTGCCGGGCATGAGTCGCACCATCCACCAAAACGCAGATGCGCCTAAGGGCCGCAAGCGGGACAACAGTCGATCGGGGAAGGAGACGGAAGGATTCGTAAGGGGCTCAAGAGTCTAGACGGGAGATGAGGAACAGGGTAAAGGATAAGGCCGGGTCACCGGGCGTATGGATTACTCCGGAGGAGGGGGCCACGGCAAACCAGGGGCGTGAGAGGGCAGGTGTTAGGACGAGACTCTCCAGAGAGCTCGGTCGAGACTCCCCAGGGAGCTCGTTTGTCATAACGACCAATACTCCAGACACCACCCCGGCTGCATGAAGAACTCGGTCTCGAACTGAGGGAATTATGTGGTGCCAACAGGACCCTCAGACTGGCCTTATCGTCAGACCGACCAGGACGAGTAGCTTCGAGCTCCGGCCTGCACCCAGGAGGGTCTGGTATGTGAGCGTATTCCTTACCTTATCTTACCTGTGACGCAGTTGTCGTGCTAGCCGTTTGGCAGCCGCCGAAACGATATGCGCAAGCCGTCGGGCAGCCGCCGCGCATGCGCTGTGCAACCACCTACGATCCGTCGAGCGAGCCGTCGCCGCAGAATCACGGACGAACCATCCGCTGAAGCGTCGCGAGCGAGCCGTCGGGCAATACGCTGGGCCCGTCTCAATCCGAACCATCCGCCGAAGCGTTGCGAGCGAGCCGTCGGGCAATACGCTGGACCCATCTCGATCCGAACCATCCACCGAAGCGTCGCGAGCGAGCCGTCGGACAATACGCGGGGCCCATCTCGAAGTGAACCATCCGCCGAAGCGATACGCGCAAGCCGTCGGGCAGCCGCCGGGCATGCGCTGAGCGACCACCTACGATCCGTCGAGCGAGCCGTCGCCGTGGAACCACGGACGAACCGTCGCGCAAGCCACCGGGCGGCAGCCGGGCAAGCGCCGTCCACCGAGTGATCCGTCGAGCGATCCGTCGAGCGAGCCATTGCCGCGGAGCCACAGAGATCGAACCGAACCCCTTAGATTATTCGCTGTGAATCCCTTAACGGTGGGCGATTTTAGAAGCACGATCATGTGGGGTTTTATTCTTGTATAATAATTGAACATCAGCGAAGACCGCGTGCGCCCCATCTCCTTCGTAACTATCGAGAAACCTGACTAGTTCGATATTACCGTCACCCCGACGTTGTCCGGACGTCCCAGTGTCACACTAACACTGAAACCCACACTGCGACAGTTATGGGCAAAACTCGTAGAACCACAGCGCGGCTTCCGCAGTCTCCCGAAATCTATTGTACAACTTTATACGTCTATATATGCTATTTCTGAGTGCCGAGAATCCGTTCTTTTCTTTAACTACTTGTCCAGAGGCCTTCGGAAGACAGAATCAGTGCTCTAGTATGCTGTATAGGCCATACACCGTGCTCGACATCGTTCAAAAACTGCATCACCACTTCCAGATTCTGCGATCCGTCGAATCTTGTTGGCTCGTGTGGTTTGATCTTGTGAACGTAGGTGCTGCGGGTCAGTCCGTTCCCAGCAGTACTGACCGCATCACGGAGTGACTCGGTGACATCAAACAGCTTGTCGTACCGTTCCTTCCAAACCCGTGTCTTTTCCTGAGCCTTGTCAAGTTTCACTGCCAGCTGGTCCGCATTCTTGAACTCTTCAGCAGTTCGCACTGCTTTTACCTCTTTTTCAAGCTGCTTGATTTTCGACTTCAGCGACAAGATAACCGATCAGTCCACATCTGCACCCTTTATCTCCTTTTCCAGCTCGACAATCCGTTTTGACGCTTGCTCATGACTGCTATACCACTGGGAGTATCCGTGGACAACAGCATTTGCATCGACAGCAGTTACCGTAGTACCATCTTGTGGATCGCGTGATATGTTGACTTCGCCAAACCAGGCAAGAAGCTCAGTCGGTGTTGGCCAAATGGGGGGAGTTGCCGCTGCCATAATCCCGGTGCGTTCCGCGAGGTTGTCCTAATCGCCCGAGACCTGTCGGCACCGTTGTCTGCGCGTTCCCCAAATTCGTCCGTTTCCTCAAGGAATCCGCGGGAAAATGCTCCGCTTGTCGTCGTCACTCGTTCCGCAAAGCGTTCGTTCCGGTAATTGGCTCGAATTGCTCGTCCGCGTCCCGTGCTCGGCACCTTTCTTGACGAAACCCGTCCGAAACGCTCCGCTCGCCGTCGTCCCGGCATTCTCCTGTTTCCTTTGAGAATTCCACACCCCACTGTTTTGCAACTCGGCCGCTTGCTCCCGAAATCCACGCGAAAACGCTCCGCTCGGCGTCGTTGCTCGTTCTGCAGGCTTGTTCGTTCTGCGGATTTGCTCGTTCCGCCAGAACACCGTCACGGACTCAGCGCTGTTGCTCAATGCGACCGTTTCTTCGAGAAATCCGCGTGAAAAGCAATCCGCTCGGCGACGTCACTCGTTCCGCAAAGCGTTTGATTCGGGAATTCGCTCGAAATGCACGTCCGCGTCAGGTGCTCGCCGCCGTTGCTCGCTTTGTCCGTTTCCTGACGAAATTCTTGCGAAAACGCTCCGCTCGGCGTCGCTCGAATCGTTCGTTTCCCCAAGAAAATGTACTCGAATCGCTCGTCCTCGACACCGGCTCGGCTCTCGGACTCGGCGATTTGAATGTCAGCTTGTCGGTTGCGTACTTGCTGGTTTCGCTTGTCAACTCGACTCGGCTAAGGTCTTCACAGAGAGATGTAGATCAACGGGCCCCGATATCGCCGGCCCCCGCGCTTACCGCTAACTCCCACGGAGCTACTTTTGAGGCGAGAGTCGCGAATTGCCTCGTTTCTCTCTCTCTTTTTTTTTTTTCTCTCCAGGACTGAATGTCCTGCTTCGCTTTCTCACGGAATGCTCGCGCTCTCTCGCGGAATGTGATGCCTCCCTAAACGCCCTCCTTCGCAAATATCGCGGGATGGGGTGGATTCGTCGCTCGTTTCGCGGAATAGGTGAAGTGTTGCTACCAGTTGAGCCTATCACCCGAGACTAGCCTGCTCTAGACTAGCGCTCCCTACCTAGCGTCGGCACCCGAATCCCACTCCTACAACAGGACAAAGACAGCGGCGAGCGGACGGCGCGCAGTGGGGACAGGACAAGCTGGCGGTGAGCGGACGGCGCGCAGCGGGGACAGGGCAAGGGCGGCGGCGAGCAGACGGCGCGCATCGGGGACAGTACAGGGGCTGCGCGTAGCAAGTAGACGGCGCGTGGCGAGCAGAGCGGGCACAGGACAAGGGCGGCGCACAGGGAGCAGACAGCGCGCGGCGAGCGGAGCGGGGACAGGACAGGGGCGGCGCGCAGCGGGGGAGAGGTGTGGAAAAGAGAGTGGTTCTTCTATTCGGAAACTTAGGAAACAAGTGGCAGTGGCAGTGGCAGTTAATTCCATTGTGCTTCAGTACTACAGACTATACGCACTCCTCCACGCCGTACCACCCCCATGGGGCTCCCATCTTTCCCATCCGCCAGACGCAACAACTTTTCCCTGAGGAAACAAGTTGTTGCGTGAGGAAGAAAAGGGAAGAAGAAGGAAAGAAAGAAAGAAGTGGGCGACGGCTCCATTTAAGGATATCCGTCGCCCGCTCAGCGTCACTCCACATTCCATCCTCCCGCTCGGCGTCACTCCACATTCCATCCTCCCGCTCGGCGTCACTCCACATTCCTTCCTCCCACTCGGCGGCACTCCACATTCCTTCCTCCCGCTCGGCGTCACTCCACATTCCTTCCTCGCGCATTCCTGACGACGTGAAGGGTAGAGGCGTAGCTGGCACACGCTGTGACCGTAGCCACCCCTTAGGCCTGAGTTCCCATGAGGGCAGCCCGAACAGGTGCCGGCCGCTCTGGGTAGCGTCCGTGGTAAATGTCCACCGCTTCCACCTCGACAAGGTTTTCCTCGGGTTCCCATGTTGGGTCCGCAAACCCCCTGCACTTAACCAAATACTGCAACCGCCCTCTCGCCCTCCTACTGTCCAGAATCTCTTCTACCTCCCACTCTTCTTCGCCCTCAACTACTACCGGTAGGGGTGGTGGAACCACCTGGCCAAGGAGCGGGTCATCAGCGGCAGCATGTAGGAGTGATACCGGGAAAGTTCAGTGTTTTTGTACGGTTGCCGGTATGTCCAACTCGTAGTCATGAGTTCCGATGGTGTGGACAACGCGGTAGGGTCCATGGTGCTTGTTTTCCAGCTTTCGACTTGGACGTGCCGTTATCCAGTTCTGGACGTCCACCCACATGAGGTCACCAGGCCGGAAGGCTGGTGCGTGAATCCTGTGGGCGTCTGCCCCCTCGGCCTGTCATAGCTGGGCAAATCACATCTTGGTTTCGGCTACTTCGTGATTGAGTTCCAAACGTTCTGCTGCCGTTTGTACCTTCCTCTCTACTGGAGCATCCACTCGAATGTCTAGCTCGAAGTCGTATTGGGGGTGGAAACCGCAATTGGCGAAGAACGGCGACAAGGTCGTGGTGTCTGGTACTTGGTTGTTGCCTGCGAATTCTGCCAGAAAGAGATAGGACGCCCAATCGTCTTGAAGGCATGCAACGTATGCCCGCAGGTGTTGCTCCACCACTGCATTCACTCGCTCGGACTGTCCGTCTGTTTGTGGGTGGAATGCAGTCAAGAGTCGTGCGTCAATTTTCAGACACGAACCGAGGTGCTTCCAATAGCAGGACACGAATCGCGGTCCTCTGTCCAACACAATAGTCTCCGGTAGGCCGTGGTAGCCAAAGACGCTGTTGCAGAAGAGAACGCCCAGTTCCTCGGCCGTAATCGTCATCGTGCAGGGAACAAGGTGCCTCTGCTTGGTCAGGCGATCCACCACCACACAGATAGCATCGTAAATATTGAACCACAGTAGGCCATTTACGAAGTCGACGGATACGTGTTTCCATGGCCGATCCTATACCGACAACGGTCTCAGAGCTCCGTATGGCACATGTTGTGTGGACTTCGTTCGGCGGCAGACATGGCAGTTTCGTACGAATTGGTCGACATCCTTCCTCATTCATAGCCAGAAGTACTTTCTCGTCAGCAGTTCCAGGGTTTTGGCGCGTCCTGGGTGTCCCATAGCCGGCGGGTCATGATGGTCTTGTAGCAGTTGCAGCCTAAGTGGTGGGTGGTCCGGCACATAAACACAATCCCTGTAGAGTAGCTGACCATCCTGTTCCTTGCATTCAGCTAGTGATATCTCCTTACATTGCCGGGCACCATTCCGTAGCAGCCCCAGTATCCGCGTCGGGAACGGGTCGGCTCGATAGGATTCTGCGAGCAAGGTGGAAATCCTTCCAGCGTCCGGCTGTCCGGTGTTTGGCTGTCCAATGTCCGGCTGTCCGGCGTCCGGCTGTCCGGCGTCTGGCTGTCCAGCATCCGGCTGTCCAGCGTCTGCTTGTCCGGCAACTGGAATGTCAATCCGTCCATCATCCGGCTGTCTGGCATCGGCCACGTCATTAGCCATCAACCTCAAGCTCTTGATGACGTCCAGCGCATCTGGCACTCCGGAGTCGTCAAAGATGTTGATCCGTCCGACCTCCGGAACGTCGATCAGGTTCTGAGGTTTCAAAACGGCATGCTGGTTGGTTAGCAGTCTTTCATCCCCCTCCTTAGGGAGATATCCTGATCTCTGAGTCAAGGCATCCGGCTTTCCTTGTGCTTTTCCTGGCCAATACGTGATCCTGAAGTCAAAACGGGAAAGGAATTCAGACTATCGGGCCTGTCAACGGTTCAAAAGTTTCGTGCTCATGAAGTATTCCAGGTTCTTATGGTCGCACAAAACCTGGATTGGGTGGCACGAACCTTCCAAGTGAGGCCTCCATTCCTCAAACGCGCGGACAATTGCAAGTAATTTCTTATCGTAGATTTCATAATTGCACTCCGCAGGACTGTGTTTTTTGGAGTAAAAAACCACCGGGTGCAAGATACCTTCATCGTCGTATTGGGAGAGGATGCCGGCCGAGATGTAGTCCTAAGCGTTGGTTTGGACTATTATTTCTCGGTCGTAGTCGAAGTGTTGGAGGATAGGGGCCGACGTGAACGCTATTTTGGTGAGATCGAATGCTGCCTGCGGCTGCAGTCCCCACACAAATGGAACATAATTGCCTCCCTCCTTTTTCGTCATTCTGGTCAACGTGCGTCACCACCTTCGAGTAATATTTGATAAACTGCTTGTAGAAGTTGGCGGACCCGAGGAAGCATTGGACATCTGTAACATTTTTCGGGGTTTTCCAACCCAAGACGCAGGACACCTTCTCCGGATCCATCCTGATTCCCTTGGTGGCGATGATGAATCCCAGATACTTCACTTCCTGCTTGTGAAAATGACACTTCTCTAGCTTCAGGTGTAGCCCCGCCTGCGACAAAGCTTTCAACACCTTATACACCTGTTCCTTGTGCTCCTTCATGGTATTGCTGTATATGAAGATGTCGTCGAGAAAGGCGGTACAGAAGTTGTCTAGGTAGGCACGGAGCACATCGTTTATGAGCGCCTCGAAATCGATGGTGCATTCGTCAACCCGAATGGCATAACCAAAGATTCGAATAATCAGTAGCGTGTCCGGAATGCCGTCTTCCATTCTTCGCCTTTCGCCATACGTACCAAGTTGTATGCACAGCGAATGTCCATATTCGTGAAGTATTTGGCCTTTGATAACCGCATCAATGTTTCTTGCCGCAACGGCAGTGGGTAACAATTCTTGAAACTTCCTTCGTTCAGCCCACAGTAATCGACACACCACTGTAGGCTCCCGTCGGTCTTTTTGACAAAGAGGATTGGTGAGGCCGCAGGGGAGGACGAAGCCCTAATGAATCGCTTGCTCAAATTCTCTTCCAACCATTTCTTTAACGTCTGCAACTCAGTGCTGGACATCAAGTATAGTGGGCCGAAGGGAGGCGTGAATCCCTCTCGCAAGGGAATCTTGTGGTCATAGGGCCGGTGGGGTGGTAGATTCTTTGCCAAGGGTTCCGAAAAGAGTGGTAGGAACTCATGGTATTCTGCTGGCACATAATCCTTAAGATCCAGCTCCTTCGGCTTCTTTACTTGCTCGCCCACGCTGAGCGCTTGATTGATCTCATATACAGAAGTCGAAAAAATCATCAATTTTTGCTTATACGCCGTTCGTCGGAATGCTTGTCCTCAGATGGCTGAAATCCGTATCGGAGAATTTCCGACGGAAGTGCTTTCGACGTTCAGCAAAGTGCTTTTGGCGTTCAACAAATTGCTTCTGGCTTTTGGTGACATATTCCTTGTCATTGGAAAAGTGCTTCTGGCGTTCAGCAAATTTTTTTCGGCGTTCGGCAAATAGCTCTCGGCGACTGGTAAGGAGTCCTTGTGATTGTCAACTTGGTTCTGAAAAGGGCATTTAGGAGACGTAAATGACTGGGCCCCGAATTCACCAGCCCCCGCACTTACCGCTGGCTCCTCATAAGCTACTTTTGGCACGAGAGAATCGGCGTGAACCATGGTCGGTGTTTGGTTGCAGTGCGAGGCACAATATTGCGACCCAAATGTGAGGGTATGGGAGCTGAACCGGATGGCCACATCGTGGAGCTCCAAACACGGGATGCCCAGGACAATTGGATAGTGACCAAGCTTTGTGACGAACATCGGCAACGACTCTTGATGTTCGAGTATTGAGAGATGGGTGCTGGCGAAATGGGTAATGTCCCCAGAGGATATCAGGCAGCCGTCAATGACCTCAAGGCTTCTTGGATACCGAAGGGGTGTAAGTGGGAGTTGGTGATGGCGTGCGAAATCTTCGTCTACAAAAGCAATTTCCGTAGCTCCGCAGTCGATAAGGGCATGGTTGGCAACAGTCCTGTTGCCAAAGGAGATATTGCATAGCACAACAAGATGTTTTCCTTCCATTACTCCCTCACCAACTGACAAACTAGACAAACGAAACACAGGCAACGACTTCTTTTCAGTTCGACCAACAACAGTGCCATAATGCAGCTGTTGGTCTAAGCATTTCCCGACTGGTCTTGGCCCCCGGTTCCGCCTCCACCCTTATTTCCACCTCCACCACCACCACTGAAAGGGTTCGCAAACGTGTTTTGGTTTGGGTTCCCCTCCATGTGAGCGGAACCGGCATGGAAAGGGTTCTTAGTTTTGTTAGGGCAGTGGTGAGCCATGTGCCCGACTCCTCCACAGTAAAGGCAGCGCCCCTCATGTAGCCTCGCAGCCCGTTCTTCTTCTGAGATTTTTCCCCTGCCTCCAGTTGCACTCAGGTTCATAGCGTTGGGGTGTGGTGCCTGTCTGGCACCATTCTGCGGTGGGTTGGGAATCACGGTGGTGGCTGGGGCTCGTGGGTGTGAGTGGCCTTGGCAATTGCGCTGGTGGCAGGATCGACCCTCACTGAGATGGATAGCATGTGACTTGGTATCCGTTTCCTGACTCAGTGCCACCAGCTCATCGAAGGTCAGCTTCTTGGTTGTTCCCAATAGCAGTCGGCGTAGGTCATGTGACATTCTCTCGCGCAAGGCATCCAGCTTTGCGTCTTCGTTACAGTTGAACTTGGAGACAAGCATCTGAAATTCGGCGAAATATGTGTTGAACTCTTTCTTTCCTTGCTTAAGGTTGGCAAGTTTGGTGCGGGCAGTGGCGACAGGGTCGGGGTCGCCGAAGGCATTCTGGAGGATGCGGATGATGTCTTCAGCGTCCTTCAACTTGATGGTCATTCCCTTAATGAAGGGGAGAACTTGGGCCTGCGCTTGTCCCTGCAGCCTGTTGAAGGTGTATGCCATCCGAATAGCGGGGGTCGGGAAGCGAGTGGGGTCACTGAAGAGTTTAAGGCGGAGCTGGGCGACGAACCCCTCAAGGGTGTTGCGGTTGCCTTCGTAAATGGTGGGGTGGGAGATCTTGGCTCCCCGACTGCGGCTGGGTGCATCGGTGGACGCCAACCGGTCTGCAATGCGTCTGGATGAGGCCAAATGTTTTTCCAGGTCGTCGACATGCCAGACTGGGTACGCAGCCGGGGCATCCAGGATTTCCTTGACTAGCTGCTTGACATCAGCAATCGCAGAGGGGAGGGTTGCATTTTCCGAGAACGCGCCGCTGTTCGAAATGAAGCGTAGCTTCTCATGGAGGGTGGCAGAGATTTCGAGGCAGATCACCTGTGTCGGCTGTGGTATCTCTTCGGACATTTCTTCTGCCATGACGAGGGGTCCTGGGGGCGGTTCAAGGGTTCTGCTACTGGGACAGCTGGCGGTGACACAACAACGTGTAACGGCGCAGGGTCAGGTGGGCTCCTGGTAGCAGGCAGGACAAGGATGGCGGTGAGCGGACAGCGCGCAGCGGGGACAGGACAAGGCGGTGGCAAGCAGACAGCGCGCAGTGGGGACAGGGTAAGGGCGGCTGTGAGCAGACGGCAGGTATCAGGGACAGGACAGGGGCGGCCCGTAGCGAGCGGACGGTGCACGGTGAGCAGAGCGGGGAGAGGACAGCGGTGGCACGCAGCCAGTGGACGGTGCACGGCGAGCGGAGCGGGGACAGGACAGGGGCGGCGCGCAGCGAGCGGACAGCGGGTGGCGGGGGAGTGCTGTGGAAAAGAGAGTGGTTCTTCTATTAGGAAACTTAGGAAACAAGTTGTTGCGTGAGGAAGGAAAGGGAAGAAGAAGGAAAGAAAGAAAGAAGTGGGCGATGGCTCCTTTTAAGGATATCCGTCGCCCGCTTGGCATCACTCCAAATTCTATCCTCCCATCCGGCGTCACTCCACATTCCTTACTCCCGCTCAGTGTCACTCCACATTCCTTCCTCCCGCATTCCTGACAGCGCCAAGGGTCAAGGCGTAGCCAGCACGCACTGTGACAAGCTTAGTCCTCCTTCCTTTTTTTTCACAAAGTGGATCGGGGCTCCAGCCAGGGAAGTAGAGGCGCGGATCCATCCTTGTTTTTCATTGATATCCAAGTATTCTTCCAGAGCCTTCATTTTCTCGTTGTTCAGGGGTTGCAAGGGCTCGTACGGGGGTGTTTTCCCCTTCCCTAGCGGAATATGATGGTCCTGGGTGCGGTGGGGCGGAGGTGCTGTAGGCTCTTTTGCGGTGAATACTTCGAGAAATTTGTGATATTCGGGTGGAATTGGATTTCTGTTGGTCTTGGAGGTGTCCTTGATTTTGTTGATTACGGTCTGGCATACTTCCCATGGGTCTGTTTCGCCGATCTCCCAATTTTCAGGTGTTTTTCTGTGGTATTGCTCCGTGGCCTTTTCTTTCAGGACTGTGTTGGCTTTTGGTGAGCTAGGTAAGCATTTCTCAGCACAGTGGTCCGATTGGAATTTCACAGTATGATTCTTCCATCCTATCACCGGATCATGGAACTTGAGCCATGGGAGTCCTAGGATGATCGGCGCATTTCCAATAGTGATGCATTGTAGCCGGATGTCTTCCTCGTGATGATTAATTGTGAGGTGGACTTATACGTCGTGGTTACCGGCCAGCCTGTCAACTCACTCCCGTCCATGGTCAGAACCCATCTTGGTGTCGCTTTTTGCTGCATTGAAATTCCGCTGGCTTTGGCGTAGGCTTTGTCGACAAAGTTCTTGGATGCCCTGCTGTCTACTAGGGCTGTGGTGTTGTGTTCGTTTCCATCTGTTCCCATAATTCCTACTTTGATCATGATTTTTTCTTCGCGGTCGTACCTGGTTGTACGTATCCTATAGGGTGGGTCTTATTCTGCCACGGGTTCTTCCCTCGGGTGGCTGTTGCTTAGGCACACTCCCGCGGGCTGTCGTTTCCTCCCAGTTCAAGTTCTACTTCTGCTTCATTGCTTATGGCATCTTCTTCGTACGTGGCTTCTGCTGCCCAGTATGGCCTCCTCCATGGAACTCGTGCTTTCTTGGGCTGAGGTCATTCCTTTGCGAAGTGCCCCTTTTCCCCGCAATTGTAGCATTCATCCATTTGTGGTCGTCGGGAAAAACGGTTTGGCGTTCTTGGAGCGAACTTGTATCGCAGGGTGGTGTCTAGGTCCATCGGGTCCCCCGGAGGTAATGACGGCGTTTCTTTCGTGTGGACATGGAAGCGCGTTTCAGGGCTCGCTGCAGGTCGTTGATTAATAACTCCAAGGTTGCATTGGTAGCTATCCGTTTTGATGGCCACGGTGGCATAGTCCACCAGAACGGTGGCTGGTACTTCACTCATGACCAAGTGCCTTTTTACTTCGGGGTGTAATCCATCTCGAAATCGAGCGATGCATACGTTGTCCTCATATGGGAGATCTGCTTTGATTTGCTGGAATTCCGCCTATTAGGTTGCTGCTGTTCGGTTTCCCTGCTGGATTTTCTGGAATTTCTCGAACGCTATTTCCTCGGTGTCTACTTGGCCCAAAGCATGACTCATGTTGGTTTTCAGTTCTTCCCATGTTAGGTTGATTCCTCCTTACTGGTTGAAAAAAGTTTCCACCCAGTTCCATGCCACCACTCGGAGTAACATCAGCAAAAAAATGGAAAGTTGAAGTATATTGCTTTTTTTTTACAGGTGAGACATAAAATTGAACTAATATTTCTCAAGGTTTCAGCTAAAAAATAAAGCACTTTTTTTTTTAAATCCTTACAGGAGCAAAATATAACTTCTCCTCTTGCGGGAGTTAATGATACTTACGGGAGCTACAGGAGCTCCCTAGCAATTCTCAATTTTTTTGCTGATGAAGGAGGATGGATATCCCATTTTTTTCTCATCGTCGTCGAATCGTTTCCCCTCTGTCCTGAACTTCAGCTCACACTGAGCCAGGAATTTTTTGAATTTTGCTTTTTCGAGTCCTTCGAGCAGTTTGGGGTCCCGGAGCTTTGGGTAACTGTTCTGTGGCGGCCTGTCACGTGCTGCTAAGAGTGTTTGCAGCATCTCTGTAGTTAGCAAGAGGGGTCCGCTTCCTCCCGTGCCTGATTCTTCCGCCATTCTTCTAGGTTGTTCTGGTGATTCGGGTGTCTGTGGTCTTGATTGTGGTTCCGGTGTTACAGGGCTCGGGGCCTGCTGGTCATCAGGGACTTCCCTGAATTCTCGGAGGTTGAGGGGGTCCTCGGAGTCTTCGTTGTGGCACTCCACTATGGGTGTTGTCTTTCTACGTCAGGTGTCGATTTGGAGATGCAATCTAGTGTCAAGATCCTACCTTGACTTCTCCGTGCTGCTCGACAGGTTACGTAGGCTCGGTTTCTTCGGGGCAAGCTCGTAGTCACACTTCTGGTGTACTCACGCACCGCTCGTAGTCACACTTCCGGCGTACTCACGCGCCACTAGTAGTCATACTTCCCGTGTACTCGCGCACCACTCGTAGTCACACCTCCGACGTACTCACGTGCCACTCGTAGTCTCGCTTCTGGCGTACTCACGCGCTGCTCGTAGTCACACTTCCGGCGTACTCACGCGCCGCTCGTAGTCTCACGGTATCCGTCACGCCCTACGTGGTCTCGTCACGGTCTTCTCACATACCTTGCATGGGCTCGTTGTGCTTGCGGTATCTGTCACGCCTGGCGTGGTCTCCTAGCGGTCTTCTCACACACCTTGCATGGGCTCGTTGTTCTTATCAGGGGTGCTGGTCGCAGTGCCGGTTCACGTCTAGAGAGAGGTAGGTCTGTGGAGAGAGATAATATGCGACTTCGATCTATTGCGCTTTACACTACAGGTAATATGCGCTCCTCCTTGCCGTACCTGAGGGGTAGCAAGAAGCATGTCCATTCTAGAGAGGCGAGCGCCGGACACTATATACGAGTGTCCGTGCGCCGCCTGTGACTGTCTACTGTGACTGTCCTATGTAGCCCTATGTCACACTCCCGTAGCACTGTCTGTGTCACCCGAACTCTAGACACCCCGCTGGGCGTAGCGTCCGCAGCGCCCGCAGCGGCCGGAATCCTCCTCCTACAACCACTCCCCTCTTAACAAAACCAGCCCCCTCCCCAACAACGTATACCACT
>Ga0307508_10001915_pt1 | contig 22848 bp, 21 predicted proteins | sample 9_EM_MG_FD_203089 | JGI IMG/M metagenome (GOLD analysis project Ga0307508, IMG submission 203089) | Populus trichocarpa ectomycorrhiza microbial communities from riparian zone in the Pacific Northwest, United States - 9_EM | ecosystem: Host-associated > Plants > Roots > Unclassified | place...
TAAAAAAAAAATAATTTTAAAAAAAAAATTTTAAATTTTTTTTTTTTTTTAAAAACAAAAATACCCCCCCCCCCCCCCCCCCCCCCCCCCCCACAAGACTATATTGTACTTGTGACCCCGCAGGCAGGCCGAAATCCAAAAAAAACAAGGTTCACCACCAGTCATGTGATATATCTACAACTGGATCCAAGCAGTAGCCGACACCACCACCGCACCCAACCAGCCCATGGCAGCGAGCGGCATGTTGCTTCCACCTCCGGTCTTATCGCCACCCAATCCGTGAGCAGTATGGTTCCACACCGTCTCGAGGACGGTCGTCACCTCCCCCGAGATCTGTCCGTTGTCCATGTGCAGCAACAACTTCCCAACAGCGGCGAGGAGGACAGCAATCACCACAAACCTCTGCGCCATCCGGAACGCCACGCGCGCGAATCCCCCAGCGCCGTTGCTCGTGAGGAACGCGAAGAGAGAGCCTTTGGGAACGTCGCCAATGTAGGACTGAATCATCGCCGCGAAGCTGCCTATGCGTTTGTCAGTTACGCAAGCGTAGGAAGGAATGGGAAAACCTTACCGGCGGCAATCCCACCGGCCTCAAAGCCAATAATGGTCAACCAGGCTTCCAACGCCGGGATCAGGAGCGGCATAAGGACCCAGGGGTTCTCCTGTATGTACTTTATGACGGGACCGAGAAGCTCCAGGGCCGGACCGAGGATATCATCAAGAGAAGTGATGTTGTTGGCGGCTGGCAGCGTCGCAATGACGCCCGCCACGTTCCGGGAAATGTCCTCGACGAAGGTATTGAGAAGCTGCTCGAGTTCGGGTGGAGATATTTGCCTGATGGGCTGCTGGGCGAGTTGCGACATTCCGGACATGTTGGCGGGAAAATTGCTTTAGTTGGAGAAGATAATTATTGATTTGGGGGTGGTGTGGTGTGGATGTTGGAGGGGATTGAGTGGGAATGGGGATGGCAGCCGTGGTTGAGAAGGAGCGGGGAACACGTCAGAAGTGTCTTTGTGAGATCAGATTAGTGCAACATGGGCGGTTGTGTTTGAGCCGAACCGGCGACGAGAAAGGACTGGTGAGAAATCTAGCCATGAAACATCACTCGCACGCTTGGCACACGGTGCGTGCTGAACACTTGGTAGTTGACCTGTGATTACATACACCTTGGCCACTATTTGATTTACGTCACTACTCGTGTTTTTGAGTCCAAGTTTAGCATAGGCCTCCCTGTTCGTTAGCCGACCAAATTCTGTTGGAAAAGCTTCTCGGCGCTGGATGTATGGGGGCTGCTTTCGACGTTAGAGGTGAGTGTCACGGATGATTTCTGATTCTCCAGACTCCAGCCCATAACCAGCATAGGCTCGTCCAACCGAAGTAGACAAGGTCATACGGCCGTGTCGATGGTAGTCGCATCTGGCTCTATCTGATCTTACCTTGCGACTACTAGTGCGCCCAGAGGGAGCCGGTGGTTCTCTCGAAGACGCATAACCCTCTATCAGCGAGAAAACCGGACAAAATGTACGCCGCCAAAGTCTAGATTGGCTAAATGCGAGTATTATCAAACAAAAAAAACACCCCTCTATTTGTTTGGCGAAGTCGGCAGAAGTGGTGGAGGTACCGATGGAGAATCGGAAAGTTTAGCGGCAAAAAAAGGCAGCGGAGCATGAACACACGGAACGGGCTTGGGCATCACGATACGCGAATCATGAATACCCGCGGATAGTTACACCTCTGCTAGCAAGGGCACAAACGAGGGAAGACGAACGGAAATGGACGAGAAATGAGAGGTGGTGTGCCGTTGCCGTTACAGTGGGCGAGCGCCTTGCAATTTTGTGATCGGTGGGTATAAATTCCCATCGGACTCGAGTATCGTGCCCAACTCGCTGTACTTTGGCACTCAGAGATTGAAGACCAATCCTAAGCTTGAAGTCTCCGGCGAAGAAAAAATAATCTACTTAGGTACGCAACGAAAGATTTCTGATGAAGGCGTCGATTGGCTGATTCGTCGCGGCCCCTCGTCGTCTAGCAGGAGCTGGGGAGAGACTCACACATCAACAACCTTTTAGATTCTTGCCATTGTCAGGCTCGATCCAATACCGCAAAACCAAGCGCATGAGACAGCGTTAGAGACGAAAAGCCTGTCCAAGGAATTCCGGATGTCTTACATGAACTTGATGGGAAACGAATACATAAACTGAAGAATTTCATGACACTTTGTGGAAGTTGAATTTTATTCTGTTAGCGAGCCTCGAAATAAGCGCCGGTAGTTTATACCGAGTCGTGGCTAACCACGCAACCCCACAGTTGGAACGCTGGCGTGCCAACGGCGAGCCCAGAAACCATTATTTATGTCACCGTCATGTCTATGCTCTCCACGCGCAACCTCGGAGAACACGAAATGCCACCCTGTTATACATATATACATACATATGTACCTACTTTTGGAAATGCTTCTCGCGCCTTGTTTAGATTTGGCACTTGAGCCTTAGAGTTTGTTGAGGACACGATTGCGTAAAGGCGCAAGCGGGGAAGTGTCAGCGGAGGATATTTGTTCTGCGGGTTCTTTCTCTTCTCCTTCTACTAAATACTTACTTATCGAATACTATAACGAAGTTGTAAACCACTCGAACCACAAGAATCGATACGCCTTGTGTTTCCTCATCTCATACAGCATTAAGACTGATCGAACTCCTATCATTCATTTCTATCCTCATCGCTAATCGGTATTCTTTCAACACCTACCGCTAAACCCGAGCACAAACCGCCCCAGACCTACAGCGAGCCAGCGGACGGCACGCTGCTTGAAAAAAACCCTGTTATTGCAGTTAATCGTCGGGATTGAGGTATTGTTCCACGTGCTCTCAAGGATTGCAGAGACGTCTGCGGCGAATTTTTTATTGTCTAGTCGCAATACCACCTGTCCAACGGCGTCGTGGAGGGTAGCAATTGCCACCTCGGGCCCCTAATTAATGCTGCGCGTGCGAAGCTCGCAGCTCCGTTGGTCGCCAGTAACTCGAAGAAATGTTGCCAATGGGGGAGTCGATTGTTGCTGCGATGGATTCTAGTGTTGAAAGAGTACCGATTAGCGATGTGAATAGAAATGAAAGATAGGAGTTCGAATGCTGTATAAGATGAGGAAACACAAGGCGTATAGATTCTGGTCGTTCAAGTGGTTCACAGCTTCGTTGTTGTATTCGATAGTGTAGAACAAAAGAAGAAGAGAAAGAACCCGCCGAACAAAGATCCTCCGCTCACGCAATCGTGTCCTCAACAAACTCTGTCCTCAACAAACTCTAAGGCACAAGCGCCAAATCTAAACGATGCGCGAGAAGCATTTCCAACATCTAGGCCACGACCAATTTTTCCGCAATGCTCGCTAAGGGAAGGGAACTTCTTACCGGCGGCAATGCCAACGATGTGCAACCAGGCTTTCAACGCGAGGATGAGAAGCGGGATAAGATTCAGGGGTTCTTGAGGACGCACTCGATGACGACAACACCAATTGCTGAAAATGGGACTAGGGCAAGCGGCGAGGAATAATGGCGGGCCGGTGGGCTGTCCGGCAAGTGCACAACAATATGGGATGAATTCTAGTTGTAATACATGGGGTAGTGTAGTACCAGTGCTGGGTGGCAGGAGTACGAGCTTTTATCTGGTATTGCACCTTCATTGGCGGGAAAATTCTGGAATAGACTATATATCCCCTCAAATAGGTAGAGTAGGCAGGCAATATTCAACCTGGTATTCGGCCTTATATCCGTTTGCTGAATACAAAGTCCGAGTAGTATTTTGAAACCGTACCACTTCGTTATCTCATACAATACCAGGATCAATAGAAAGGATACATATCATGTACGATAGGGTAGTAACACAACACTGCCACAGTATTGGCACAGTATGCATAAAAGATCAGACACTTATGGCGGAGCTATGCATTCCATTTTAAATTAGGTACGGAATCAAACTCAATACGTACTAGAGCGCTAATACATACTGACTTCAATTAGGAAACACCCCCTGATTGGTATGACAGTATTCAACTACTGTCGCATATTAAGCCGCTGATTAGGTACTAGTACAGTGTGAGTACGGTAACAATTTCACCCCAATTCTTGTCATTTTACTTAAGAAGTATATACATACTTGGAAGGTAAGACCTAGTACTTTCATTACTGAGACGCATATTTATTCTCCCACCACACCGTAGACCTCCAACTCCAGACAAGCAACATGGACACGGTGTCGCCCGCTGCTTCCACCGTACCCCAGCGGTCACCAACACCCCCAACGTGCCTGGCGCCCACGGCGTCCCAGAATGCAGGGCACCTCCGGCAAGCCGCAACTGGTTGACCAAGCTGGCCCCGAACTCGCTGCAACCGGCGGAAGACAGTGGAGAAAACGAACTTGAGCCCCAGCCTTGCGAGCCGCCCCCGACCAAGACACCTCGCGGCAGGCCTGCCAAAAAGCGAGTCCAAAAGGGCGACATGTGGAAGAAAGGGCACAAAACAAGAAACGGCGGACATAGTCTGCCGGATGTCGCCAATAAACCCAGACCGTGCTGTAGCATCTACAAGGGTATCGGCCTAAATGTAGGCAGCCGCATAGATAGGAATAAAATCTGTTTTGTTGTGAAGGAGAATTACCCTAACTACTTCAAACTAACTATGAGATTTTGTGTTGGTCCATCATGGATAGAGGTCCACGCTGGATATTTCGGCGCCTGGAGGGTCCGTGGGGGGGATAGAAGCCGGTTTTTTTCCAAGTTGCTGTGCTTTTAGGCGTAGGGCGTAGTTTTGGTACCGAACATTCAAACCACACCCCACCCTCTTTTACCACAGATATACCGTTTTACAGTCTAAAAAGCGAGACAGACGTTCGGACAATAGAACAGCCTCCATTCCCTTGCCTTTTTCGTTCCTTCGGTCGGAACTTCATCCCGTGCTGCTGCGTTACGTGCCAGCGAGGAGAGCATTCTTTTCTCCCGTTCTCTCGGCAAGGAGCAGCCAGCAAAAAACCCTCACCCCCTCGTAAAAAGCGTGTCGCCGCGGAAAAAACGTAGACTACCACATACTGTAGTGCGGATAATTTGCGACTATTTGTCAATTTTCAAGTGATCATATTTTCGGGCTGTGGTGCCGGTTCCAAGCGTTTTGCACATTACGGGATTGCATAGATACTCAACCCGACCTGTAGTCTGCTATATAGTTAAGATGTGATGCGCGAGGTAACAGGGCGCGACAAGGATGGCTGACCTGATCCCTGCGGGCGGGGTTGCGGGTGGTTGTGCGGGGTTACATGTAGTACTGAACGGCGCACCTATCGGCCTGAGTTCGATCACGGCACTGAAGCATCAACTTTACCACACACAAATACTCTCCGCTATCCCGACTGCTGATCTCGAAAAAACACTCTGCACTACCGTGGCCATCACCAGTGACGGAGCCATGGCAGATTCATTCTCCATCTCGGTGCTTGAAATCCTCAGCTTGGCCGAGGTGGTTTACAAGCAGAGCCGCGAGTTTTGGCGCGAATGCAAACACTGCCCAGAGGAAATCAAAGCGCTCGTCATGGTAATCAACAGTCTCAAAGGCGCTCTCGAAGGGCTCCAACTACTTATCGAAGACGCCACCTGGGAAGATTTTGGTATGATAAGCTCCCGGCTCTTTTCGCATGGACGCATCCGGCCGCAGGGCTGTGCTGAGACTATTGATTTCGCTATACTTTGCTAACATGTTCGATTATCGATATCGGAAAGACGGCATGCCCAACCCGAGCTTCACAGCTTGCCGCGATGACTTGACGGCTGTTGGGAATGCCCTGAGAGAGTTCCGCCTGCGTCGGAAAGAAAGAACTGCCGTGAAGTGTTCACTACAGAAGGCGGAGATAATTGATCTCATGCGGAGAATCAAGCGACACAAGAGGGTGATCACTTTAGCGGTGACGGCTGACAATCTGTAATGAGTTTGCGTTCTCTGACCCTGTAATTGATCGACATTAACTTAGTTCTGACGTGCTCGTTAGCCGACTGTCGTTGTCCATATTGGAGAGTAGCAGAGAGGTTACGAAAGTTGGGGGTGACTTACAGGACGGTGGATTAGAAAGAGAGCGGGAAGAGCGGGGTGTGTGCTGCTGCTACTCCTGCTTTGGCGGTTAGTTCATATTTACTAACAGGAGACACAGCGACTCCGTACGTAGCGGCCCATCGCCTCCGACTTCTCCAGTGGTTATCGCCTCACGAGCACGACAAGCGGCACAGAGAGGCTCGCAAGAGTGTAAAGGATCGAACTGGGCAGTGGTTCCTTGATGCTCCTACTTTCAAGATGTGGCTCGGCGGTGGGTCTCCAAGTTCACCGATCTTGTGGTGTCCCGGCATCCGTGAGTTCCTACTGTTTCCAAACTGATTGATCGTAAACTGATGCGGCGATCACTAGCGGGCTCTGGGAAGACCTGCTTGACGTCTGTACTATCCGTTCCGCAGCAGGCGCCCAAGCTAACAATACTAGGTCGATCGTGATTGAACATATCCAAGCCCGTATTCAACACGCAATCAACCCCACTGCCGCAGTGGCATACATGTACTTCGACTATAAAGATCGAGCAAGGCTGACACCGGAAGTCATTCTGGCAGGACTGATAAAACAGTTGGTATTCCGCCAGACAGATTCACACGTAAATGCAACACTCAGCCCGCATGTCATGGAAATGTATGACAAAATGCACCACCAAGGCAAGAGACCAGCCATGAGCGATTTGCAGGAGCTGTTCATTTCGATTGCAGCCGAATTCAGTGAAGTCTTCCTCATTTTCGACGCATTGGACGAATGCAACGAAGACGAAAGGAATGTGCTGTTACCGTTCGTGATGCGGCTGCCGCTAGCACGAAAAGGAGATGTGAGATTCAGAATCATGGTCACTGGCCGACCGTATTGTGCGGATATGCAACGTGCCTTCGCAGATGCAGCTGCACTTGAGTTGGCTGTTATCCCGGATAACGGGGATATCGAGTTAGCCGTCAAGGAGAAGCTCGAAGCCGCAAAGAAGAGTCAGAGGATTCCCGCACAGCTAGAGTTGGACATAGTAACCAAAGTGCTGGAAAAGGCCGACGGAATGTAAGTTACCCGCTTTAATTCCCACTCCGAATGACGAGTCGCTCATGCCCTACTTTCCTGGATCGGTTACTAGGTTTCTGTTGGCCATCCTTCACACCAAGTCCATCCTCCGGCAAAAGACTCCGAATGAAAAACGACGGGCGCTTGATCTCGTTCCACGAGATTTGAACTCAACCTATGCAAGGATGATGGAAACAATTGAGGAACAACCAACCGACGACCGACTGTTAGCATTCCGGGCACTTAGATGGATTGCCAATGCCGAGCGTCCGCTCCATGTAACTGAGCTACAGATTGCCCTAACGATTGGAGATGGCGAACCAAAGTCACTGCTAGATGAAGACGACTTTATCGAGGTTCATGATATCATCGAGCGATGTGCAAGTCTTGTAATCGTGGACCAGCAGACGGAGACGGTTCGATTAATCCATCACACCGTTCAAGAATACCTCTTGCCGCTTTCCAGCATCCGGAATGGAGTGCACACGATGATTGCAAAAACATGCCTCAATTACCTTTCGCTTGGCGACTTTGGCGCTGGACCCTGCACCTCTCAGGAGTCTCTCAATTCGCTACTCCGAAGACACAAGTTCTTGGACTATGGTTGTCGGTACTGGGGCAATCACTGCCGTGTGGCATATGAAACCGAGGACGAGGACGCAGATGTTACTGCAAAAGCCCTTACTATCATGAAGGATTTGGCACGATTGCATCTTATATTCCAAGTCTATTTTGCACCAGAAGATACGAATGACTACGGATACGACTGGACTCCGAGCGAACTTACGCCGCTTCATGCATCTGGTATCTTCGGGTTATGTGGGACCACAAGGACTGTGCTTTCACAACGGCAGGTTGGGGTAGATTGGAGGGACTCGAGGGGAAATACAGCGCTCGCCTGGGCAGCCTCCGGCGGCCATGCGGTCACCGTCCAGCTTCTGCTCGAGAGGGGCGCCGATATCGAGGCGGAGGACCAATCCGGCCGTACTGCGATGTCCACGGCTGCATCGGCTGGCCACAATGCCACGGTCCAGCTTCTACTCGAGAATGGCGCTGACATCGAGGCGAAGGGCGAATCCGGCCGTACTGCGATCATCATGGCTGCCTCGGCTGGCCACGAAGCCACCGTGCGGCTTCTACTCGAGAATGGCGCCGACATCGAGGCGAAGGATGAATGCGGCCGTACGGCAACCTCCATAGCTGTCTCGGCTGGACTCGAAGCCACGGTACGGCTGCTACTCGAGAATGGCGCTGACATCGAGGCGAAGGGCGAATCCGGCCGTACTGCGATCATCATGGCTGCCTCGGCTGGCCACGAAGCCACGGTGCGGCTTCTACTCGAGAAGGGCGCCGACATCGAGGGGAAAGGCGAATACAGCCACACGGCCATCCATGGCGCAGCTTCGCGTGGCCACGAAGCCACGGTCCGGCTTTTGCTCAAGATGGGTGCCGACCCCGAGACGGAGGATAATTTCGGCCGTACGGCGATCTTCAAGGCAGCTTCGGGTGGCCACGACGCCACGGTCCGGCTTCTGCTTGAGAAGGGCGCCGAAATCGAGTGGAGGGGCTACGACGATGGTACGCCGATCCATGGCGCAGCTTCGCGTGGCCACGAAGCCACGGTCCGGCTTTTGCTCAAGATGGGTGCCGACCCCGAGGCGAAAGATAATTTCGGCCGTACCGCGATCTTCATGGCTGCCTCGGCTGGCCACGAAGCCACGGTTCGGCTTCTACTCGAGAATGGCGCCGACATCGAGGCTAAGGATGAATGCGGCCGTACTGCGATCCTCACGGCTGCCTCAGCTGGCCATGATGCCACGGTCCGGCTTTTCCTCGAGAAGGGCGCCGACATTGAGGCTAAAGACCATTCTGGGAAATCGGCGATTGATATTGCAGCTCTTGGTGGCCACGAAGCCACGGTCCGGCTTCTGCTCGAGAAGGGTACCGACATTCAGGCGGAAGACCAACCCGGTGATAAGGCGATCCCCATGGCGGCTTCTCGCGGCCACGAATCCATGGTCCGGCGTCTACTCGAAAAGCGCGCTGGCTCTGAGACGAATACGGCGACCCGGATTGCGGATTCTAACGGCCACGATTCCTCGTCCTTGTGATTGCGCTGCTACCGGGGGGGGAGGCCCTCTTGGAACTGCCCTTAGGGAGTGGTCTGTTCTAAGACCAATCGGAGGGCACACGCAAACGGCGATGGAGAAGGAGGTTTTGGTGGGTGGGGGTGGATGTTGTTGATGTCGCATTAAAAAAACTAGAAATACAGCTTTACTCGTTACGCTCGGCGCCATGCTCAGCTAGAAACGCGAATCTAAACAAATCACCAGGCGACTGCTGTACGTCACTCGCGTCGCAAGATATCGGCATGTGAGCGAACCGCGGTGCCTTGGCCAATAGAATGGTCCATAGTGTAGGCATATCGCAGTCGCTTATCTGATTTAAGCACTTAGAAGGGAACGATGTGGGATACCTTGGGCGTGATCCCGGAAAGGGGAGCGGATGTTGTGAATCGGTTGCGGACCCGCAGTAGTTGGTGTTGTTGGCGCGGAGGGGTGTTTTCTCTTCGTTCTGCTGCACACTGATGGACACGTAAAGCACACAAATTAGAATTTCCTCTTTCCGGACCGATGCGTTTTTGGATGTGCGACTGGTCATACCTAACTGTACATATGTACTTACTTATCTTCGCCATCTAACTACGTCGCATCCGAATAATGATTAAACCAAAAAAAATGAACAAATCAGGTTTTCCGACAATTCAGTCGCGAGGCTAGGACGTCAGTTTGGTGACCATCCCGTATATTGCTAGTGCTGCCAGAGCGGCACCAGATATACGGTCTGGTAGTAAACTCATTGCTAAACCATCACCTTTTTTTTCACCACCACCAAGCACATCTCAAGGAAGTTAGAGAATATGAAGCCAAGTTCAGCACAAGCTTCCATAGCTATCGTGGTCGTGAAACGCACATCGATTTTATCTTGACCGAATAGGGCGTATGTGTACGGGCAAAAGTACGGGTTAGTCTGTTGAAGGTGGTGAGATCATATGTCTCCGGTACGGGATACTGCAACGACCGCACGGATTTTCTAACTAGTGGTTACCTCACGGACTAAACCATCCACAACATTCTCTGTCGCCCAATTCACCAAAGACTATACATATCGTTCTGGACCTTCCGCTTCTTCCTTCTGTTATTTTTTTTCGTGTTTCAATGAGCGATAATTCCGGAGATTGGACGGCATCATCATCGCCGCGGTCACTCATTCAGTGTCAGGGAACGGAAGGGATCATCACACTTACTGGTGCGCAAGACGCGATAGACGCCTGGAGAACCTAACAGAAGGTGGCCGCATCATTGCAGTTCTCAAGTTCATGAAGCGCGCCGGATTCCATACATTATCGGCGCTTGTTCAGGCGTTCCTCGGCAGTGATAGCGACCTAATCAAACGGAGAGCTGAGAAATCCTTCTGGCATAGAGGCTTTGCCAATTTGCATCTACACCAGACACATTCAACGCCCACTCGACACCTCCACAACTCCAATCATGAGTCGCCATCGCACTCTCCTCCAGCGCCAGAGGGAATTAGTGAATCGCCATGCCCGAATTGTACGGAAAATCCTTCCCGGAAACACGAAAAAGGAGGGTGTCTACCGAAGACTGGAAGAGTGTGCAAGCTCCCTGCTGGGCCTGGAGACCTCCACATCGTGATTCATTAATTGGTGGATGTCCATAGTCGCACAGTATAGACAGGGCACAGTATAGACACACAGTGTAGGCAAGGCCAATGTGCGTAGGAGAGGGCACAGCATTGGGGTGCCGACTGTTATTTTATTTTTATCAGTGAGCTGGAAAGAGTTTTCGCTAGTGTTCTCTCAACCAGTACGGAGGCCCATAACGACCAACCTGTCAAGTTTTTTAAATTTGCGTAACCTAAACCGCGAAGCCCTCCAACCCTAAAAGCTCGAATATTCGACAACCTTGCAACCCTGCCAAAGAAATCTCGCAACATTGCCAACACCCCACAAATTGTAACTGGGCGGAGGTATATTTGCGAGTCACAACCACCGTACCTCGCTGTTAGCAATGCTTACCGTGGTATCAGACATTAACCATCGTGAGTCGGGCGGTCCGGTGAGCAAATTGGCAAGCAGCCCATTGGGCAAGCAGTCGGGCAAGAAGCCGACGAGTGGAAGGAACGAGCAAGCTGACGAGTGGAAGGAACGAGTAAGCCGACGATGAATCCGTCAGGCGAGCGGTCAAACGATCCGATGAGCAGTCCAACGTGCATTCCATCGGGTGAGCCGACAAGCAATACGTCGGGCAAGCTATCGGGAGAGTAGGTGTAGAATAATTTGGTGTCACCAGCAGTAGATAAAGAAGAGTGTAAATACAATCGTCACCGCAGTAAATATAGAGTGATTAAATATTTACAGCGATTCTGACTGTAAAAGAATAAGGAAATGTAGTGAGTAAGTAAATTCTACAGCCGCTGCCTGAGAAAATAAGAGCAAATAAAGTAGTGGCACTACCAGTACAAGAAACAACATGCAGTGAAGCAATTCACTTCTTTTCTGTCTTGGATTTGAAAAAAATGCTGCACTCAAAAGCAAACATGAACAAAAAGAAAAATGAAGTGTCATTAGTTCTTCGTTGACTACCTAGTCAATTGATTAAATTAACTAGCTAAAAATTTTGATTGACAAGTCAATCACCTCAAATGAGTCATGACTATACAATACTACTCACCTAGGAAATCGCTGATGGATGGGGATGGTTGGAGCAAATTAGATGGTGTAAATATCTCCAGCTCACGAGAATGCACATGTAGACGAGTACGTACTTAAGTATTCAGCGTCGGCAGGTGTTGCATTGTGCCGGACTTGGACCACGAAAAGCAGCCGGGATTTTGAATAACATATGTCGACAAATCAAAACCTTCAGAATTCAGCTGAACGCCACAGAGTGGGTAAACCGCTATTGTAGAGACCGATTCCAATGCCTAAATCACCTTATTCCAGTATAGTTAAGGCCTTGAAGGTGTTTTCAGGGAAACCGAGTGATGCGTAATGAGCATGCTACAGCGGCATCCAGTTCTATATGCAGACGTGAAAAATAAATTACTACTTACTTAGTCACCAGAGGTGTATCGACTTTCGATATTTGCAAATCGTGTTCCCCACTGGAACAGTCCACACTGGGGAAAAATGATGGGAGTCATTTGGGGCAGCCATATGGTTTCTCCATTTTTCTGTGAATTTCCCTACCACTCCGTGGCAGCGACACTGCGTTTATTTCATCCTTCTTGTCGGCAGCGCGGTGTTGCTCTCTATTTACTCTTGCGGTAGTGCTATATATCCTTACTCCTTTACTGTCAGTGCCCTGTAATCCAGTAACACTATATTTACTGCAGTGGCATAACTGTATTGGCTGTCTTCTTTATTTATTACTGGCGACACCAAATAATTCTGCACCTGCCCTCTCACTATTAATCAGGCTTTCGCTATTAATCCTACGCCCGTACATCACAACATCAGAAAACTTGTACCTCATTGATGGTATTCATGGTATCTGCAATGCTTGTCCGTCCGACTGCTTGCCTGACGGATTGCATGTTGACACACTCGTCGGATCGCTTGTTACTTCCACTAGAAGGCTGCCCACCCAATGGAATGCCCAACGGATTGCTTGTCGGTTCACTCATCGGATTGATTAATGGCTCGCCCGGCGTATTGATCGTCAGCTTATTCCTTCCACTTATAGGCTGCTTGCCTGACGGCTCGTACAATGGATTTCTCGTCACCAGTTTGTCCGGCGACTCACCTGACGTGTTGCTGTCGACTCGCTCATCGGATCGTTCGATGCTCAATGGTTGATGTCTGATACTGTGGAGCACACTGCTTATGGCGAGGTACAACGGTTGTGGCTCGCAAATATAATTTGTGGGGTGTTGGCGATGTTGCAAAATTTCATTGGTTTTTGGGTTGCAGTGTTTTGTGTTTTAGGTTACGCAAATTTAAATAACTTGACAGGTTGGTTGTTATGGGCCTCTGTAGTTATGGGCCTCCGTACCTACCTGCCCCTTTATATACCACACCCTTCTCTCACCACTATCTTCTGCCCACCATCCAGATTCTCTCTTACACCCCAAGGCTACCAACCTTCTCTTATCGATCATGTGATTCTTCTTAGCCCAGGCAGTCCAGTCCCACCCTAGGATTAGGGAGGTTCCGCAGTTTTTTTGAACGAACTATAAAACAGGTTTCCATGGTAACTGCAGGGGTCTGAGCGGACTAGGCCAAAAGTAAATGCCAAGAGCCACTAATTATCACTCAGGTTATCACTCAAGAGGAATTCTGTTGCTGTGTGCATCATAGAAGTGCAGCGTTAGCGTGAGCCATGACTGAACTACGAGGTTTGTTTACATGTAAACAAAGGCTCTGATTGGCTGAACACAGCATCAGCTGAGCACCACGTGACTTAAATTGTCTCAAAATAAAAACATCACGTGAATATCTTCTACCTAGTACTATGACCACAACCACCTCCATCATGCCGCAATCGCGTACTCAGAGACGACAAATTATTGCCATCCGGGCAGGATTGGGGGTGGATGATTCTGGGATGGGGCTAACAGAAAAAAATTCTATCGTTCAGACGACAACTACAAAACTGCCAAACCTCCAAAACTACCACTGTCATTACATCTCACAGCTTGAACCAGCCATTCCTAATTCATCACCCCTGCTAGGGCGTTTGTAGTGCACACTCCTTTTGCAGAACCTCCCTATTGGCTGTGACAGACTCATATTGACATCCCTGACCAGCGTAGGGGTGTACCAGTAAGGAACCCGATAGAAACATACATAATATGGTGCCGGACACTTAGACGGGGTAGCGTCTTGGCATTTCTTGGCAATATACAACTCAATAGTCCATGCCAAGACATCGAGTGCTCTGTGATGACTTTGCCTAAAACCCCGCCGATGCAGCCAACCCCTCTTACACAGCCAACCCCTCTTACACACCTAACTCCACTGCCGCAGCCAACCCCACTGATGGAGCCAACCCTGACGATGCAGCCTACAATCCAAATACGATATTCTCTTCAGTGATCGTCTCTTTGAGGAGAGTATGGAGCAGTACGAAGCCAGAACTGCTGATCGATGTGAGAAAGGAAAGGGTTGTTGTGTATTGAGAGTTCTTGAAGTGGAGTATGTGTTACACCCAAAAAATATCTCGAGTGGATAGCTAGGCAAGAGGAGGAGTACGTAAGGATGACGGAACGAACTCAGAGAGTCTAGGCGGGAGTTAAGGAGCTGGAGTTAGCATACGGCCGAGAAGATCGGTCGTAAGAAAAGAAACTCCAAGTTGAGGGGTCAGAGTGAAAACGAGCAAAAGAAGAAACTTGGCAGACGCTGGTTGGGCTCCTGACGGAGGGGTCTCGTACGAGAGATCCGAGTCCTTACAGAGGAACCACGTACGAAGAGGTCTGGGTCCTGCGGGGGAGGCCATGTACGAGTCTGGAGCAAGAAAGTTCCCCGCTCAGCTGCATGAAGAGCTCATCTCCCTTATCCACACCTGGTCAGGACCAATGAGTCGCCCACAAGGTCTATGCACCTCGGGGGAATTCAAATCCGAGTCACCACCTCTCACGCCAGCGTCACTCAGGTATAAGACTGAGGTTTTCCGCCTTGACGGAGGGAGAACAGCACGAACGTCCTCATCTACACTACCACCGAACCCACACACAAGATCTAAGATTATTCCGCTGTGAATTATCGAAAGTAGCCTGATTACCTTTGATTCTCTCTACACTCCAGTTACGATACAACTCCAGTGTCACACTATAATCTTGATCTCAAAATCACCCTACTTTCATGTCCTACTTCGACGACACCTACTTCAAAGACCACCTTTACCTACTCGAACTATCTACCTTCTTAGAGCCTAAGACGCAGTACTCCTTCGACTACACCTTTCAGTCAATCGACAACGAAATCGCAAAATACGAACAGTGGAAAGAATCCTTCAACGGACCAAAGCCTATCCACGAAACAATCGAGTGTGCCCCATACCATTGGTATACCCAGCAGTGGTGGAACTGTGCGCTACTATCCCAACCCGCCGACTTCGACGAAGACGAACTCTTTAACCTATTCGACTACCACTTCGACTACGATTCAACCATCCACAGCGGAGACTTCCTTGACCTATATTAAGAAATGTCTACCTCGTCCGACTATAACATGCTCCGGTTGGAGGCGCCCTGGGGGCTGCTCCAGATCACCAACGACGAAGAACCCCAGGAGGAAACTCTGGAGATCACCAACCCGGTCGGGTGGATGCGGGCGATGGCTAACCACCAGCAGCAGGCCGAGCAAGACCTACGCCAGCTAATGGACATCTGCGGCAACATGTTGGACCACACGGACCGACGCATCAGACAGATCGAAGCCGCCTACAACCGACTGGCACGAGGAGCCCAATACGTCTACGAGCAGATGGAAGCCAAGGAACAAATCTCAGGAGACTGGGTAAGAAACGAGCTGATGGTATCCGCTAACGCATACCAGGCATTTACCAGACAGGTCTGGAAAGCTATCATCGAACACTCCAAGACGAGCGATTTACATCAGGTACACAAGGCAATACAAGTAGCCCGAATGCACAACGCAGTAGCTTTCCTGTCGGAAGCAAACCTGGCCCGAAATGTCCACCTAATGGAATTCCAAGGTAACTTGGAAAAATGGGCTGCTGACCACCAAAAGAAGGTAGAAACGCTCGAACGACAACGAAGTGAGGACCAAGATCGAATGGCCGGCCTGGAGCAACGGCTGGCCCAAGCACAAGACGAATTGTTGCGAGTAGCAACTGCAGTTCCCCTGCTCGCAACACCGGCCGAACGGACGCGGCCCACTCCAAGCCCAGGGGCACCACCGACCCGACTAATGCTGGGGAGCCCCTTACTCGGAGGAACCCAACAACGACGACGAAGGCCCCCGGCAGTCCCAGCCACGAGCCTGCCGTACAGACCCCAAGGTACAGGAGGGGCAGGAAGAGGTGGACCCCTACCGAGACCTCCACAAAGGGGAGCACCGCCCTCTCCGTCGCCCCCTCCTAGCGAGGACGACAACGACCTGTACGAACAGAACCTACCGACAGGAAGGCCCCCACCAGGGGCAAGGGAACCTACCCAGGATCGGCTGGCAACCATGCTCACGCCAGGGGAAATAGCCCAGCTAGTGGGAGCCGGAATCGCGGCAGCACAAGCCGTAGACCAGCCGGAGAGAGGAGCCCGAGTACACACCTCAAGGCTCAAGATGGAAAATCCTTAAAAATTCGACAGGAAAAGCTTGTCCACCTTCAACCAATGGTGGGAATCGGTCACGATGTATCTGGGATTCTACCCGGAAATGGTCAACCGCCAGAAAATCGCCTGGGTCGGAACCCTTCTAACCGACACTGCCCTGGTATGGCACCTCCACCGGTACCGAGAACTGGAAGAAAACGACACCTGGGTTAACTACTCCACGGCTATCCAAATGGAGTATCGAAACGAACGGGAAGTGGTGGACGCCCAACTCAAGTTAGGACAGCTCAAGTACCAAGGGTCCATCCGTGCCTACCTGACAGAGTTTCGAGCGCTCAATAACTTCGCATGGGCTACTGAGGGCACTAAGAGAAAAAGTGGACCTGGCCATGCCCGACGCGGTACTAGACATGCGATTTGCCCACTACCTTGAGGACTTCGCAGACGATGAGGGCTTCCTACAGGCCACCCACCAAGCCGGCCTACAGGTGGAAAAGAAAAAGGCGCTCAGAGCAGCCAAGGAAGCAATATGAAGTAGGGCAGCACCCAACAAGGACGGCACAAGAAACGACTGCCCCAGGGAACAAGGAAAGAAAAACGACACACGACCAAGTCCCAAAGAAGGAGCCCCGCAACCCAGGTCAAACAACACCAGGCCACCAAAAAAGGACTCCTGGCCATCGCAAGATACGGCCCTCAAAGGAGTACCAAGCAAGGAAGCAGAGGAATACCGAAAAAGCCGGGAAGACTGCTGGTGATGCGGCCGACCAGGCCACAGGATCTACGACTGCTTCTCCTTCCAGACGGTACAGGGAACAGCCTTGCCACCGGTACCATGGAAGGTCGCGGCTGTAGAAACGACGAAACGGAAAAGAGAAGACGAGCGGGAGGAACCCCCAGCGGCAAAACAGCAGAAGGTGGCAGCGGTCGAGAAAATGGCCACGGATCTACCGCTGTGGGAAGACTCGGAAGACTCAGATTTTTAAGAAACTCCGCCCTGCCGCGAGTCGGAGTAAAAAACTTTGTATGCGGCACCTCGAAAAGGAAAAGGAAGGAGCCGGGCCCAGAAGACTCGGCACCAGGGAAGAAAAGAAAGAAGAACGATCGACCAATAATCTCCATGATGCTCCACTGGAATGAAAGCCAGCACCCGGTAAAGGCACTGCTAGACACAGGATGCTCAGTCGCCCTGATCAACCAACAAACGATTGAGCGACTAGGAATTCGGACCAAAACACACAAAAACCCTCGAACCATTCAGAACTTCACTGGGGAAGTGGTCGGAGGGGCTGGACAGAGCTACATGGGGATAATGCGTCTGCAACACCGGAAGCACTTCTCAGAGGAAACCTTCGAAGTAACTCCAATGGAAGCAGCTATCGACATCTTCCTTCCGTTTAGTTGGATAGAGCAACACCCGCCGCAAGGGGCTTGGACAAACGAAGAGGTACGGTTCAACAGCGCGGAATGTATGAGGAAATGCACCCGGCACGAAACAGGGCCCTTCTCCCTAACCTGGGACGAATCAATCGCAACCAATCCCAGCGCTTGAGTTATCGGATATGTATCAGCAGTAAGGATGGAGGACCCATTAGAAGCCGTTCCAATAGAATTCTGCCAGTTCCTTGGAATCATGAGAAAAGAGGAGGCAGATGCCCTCCCAGACCACCGACCCTACGACTGCAAAATCGATCTCCAGGAAGGAAGCACGGCGCCATGGGGGCCCATCTACCCCCTCTCCGAAGAAGAACTCCAGACCCTGAGAGAATGGCTGACGGAAATGGAGAAAACAGGGAAAATCAAGCACTCCACATCCCCAGCCAGCTCACCAATCCTCTTCGTGCCGAAACCGCACGGACGAGGACTACGCCTATGTGTAGACTACCGAGCTCTAAATCGGATCACGATCCCGAACCAGTACCCACTACCCCTCATACAGGAACTGCAGGACCGGGTCCGGGGGGTGCAATGGTTCACAAAGATGGACCTCAAAAATGGATTCCACCTAATCCGAATCCGTGAAGGGGACGAATGGAAAACAGCGTTCAGAACCCGATACGGGCTTTTCGAATTCCAAGTCATGCCGTTCGGACTTTCCAACGCCCCCTCCACCTTCCAAGATATGATGAACCACATTTTTTCCAACATGCTCGATATAGGAACATTGGCATACATGGACGACATACTGGTCTACGCCAACACGGAGGAAAAACATAACGAAACGGTCAGAGAAGTCCTAAAACACCTACAAAATAATGGTCTGGCCGTCTCGCCTGAAAAGTGTGTATGGAAGGCCCAGGAAGTGGAATTTCTAGGCTATATCATCAGAAGGAACGGGATAAGAATGTCAGAAGAAAAGGTGGAGGCAATACTCGGCTGGAAAACGCCGGAATCCCTGACAGAAATCCAATCATTTTTGGGGTTCGCCAACTTCTACAGACGTTTTATCCAGGACTACTCCCGAGTGGCGAGACCACTTACAGAACTGACCAAGAAAGACAGAGAGTAGAACTGGAATGCGGAAGCAGATGCAGCCTTCGCAGAGCTAAAAAAACGATTCACTACGGTTCCGATCCTAGCACACTTCGACCCCGCAACAGAGGTGATCATCGAAACCGACGCATCGGACTTTACGATAGGAGCAATACTATCGCAGTGGGACGAGGAAAGACGCCTACACCCGGTAGCATTCCACTCCAGGAAGTTGCAACCCGCGGAAATTAACTACAAGATCCACGACAAGGAACTCCTGGCGGTAGTGGACGCCTTCAAACACTGGCGACGATACTGTAAAGGCGCAACCCACCAGGTCCAGGTCTACTCAGACCATCAGAACTTGGAATACTTTACGACAACCAAAGTATTAAACCGACGGCAGGCAAGATGGGTACAAGAGCTGGCCGGCATTAACTTCCGAATCTACTACCGACCAGGCACTCAGAACGGAAAACCAGATGTACTATCAAGGCGTTCGGAGTACCGCCCTGAGAAGGGGGGGGTAGAAAAACAGCCGATAACAACGGTTTTGGGAAAAAATCACTTCGAGGAACAACTAACGCGGTTGTTCATCTGCTCCTCGGCGCGGCTGGCATCGCTCCCGGAAAGAAGGTGGGCAGAGGAATTCCTGGCAAGCATCAAAGAAGAAGGGGAAAAGGATGAAGCCTATGAACAGGCAAGGAAACAGGAAGCGGCAACAGAAGACCTGTCGCCAAAGGACCGAAAGGCCAAGGAAGTGAGCTGCGAAAACGACCTACTGTACAAACGGAACCGGCTCTGGGTACCAAAGGGACTGGTGCAGAGGATTGTGGAATCAGAACATGATACAATGGTGGCCGGCCACATGGGACAGGACAAGACCATCAAGCTAATCCGACGAAACTTCTGGTGGCCAAAAATGAACGAACGAATCCTCGACTTTGTCAGAAGCTGCCCGGAATGCCAGCAGAATAAGGTGTCCCAGCATCAACCCTACGGACTATCCTCCCTGTTGGAGTTACCCTACGCCCCATGGCAATCCATAGCAATGGACTTCATTACGGAACTCCCAGCCTCGGAAGGCCATGACCAGCTATGGGTGATCATCGACCGATTCACCAAGATGGCACACTTTCTCCCCTTGAGAACGGAGGGGAAGACAGTGGCAGACCTGGCCGTCATCTTCGCCCGAGAAGTATGGAAGCATCACGGCCTCCCCGCCGATATCGTGTCAGACCGTGACTCCAGGTTCACCTCGGAAACCTGGAAGGAGTTCCTACGACTCTCGGAAATCCGGCCCCGAATGTCAACAGCGTTCCATCCGCAGACCGACGGACAGATGGAACGGCTCAACCAGACAATCGAAGCCTACCTCCGAGCGTTCATCAGCAAGGAACAGGACGACTGGGTACGCCTGCTGCCGATGGCCGAGTTCGCCTACAACAACTCGACCACCACGGGCAATTGTATGTCTCCGTTTTACACCAACTACGGCTTCCACCCAGCAGCTATGAACCCCGCGACAATGGAACCCCTGAACCCAGCGAGCCAAGTCTATGCCCACTGGATGCACACCGTATACGACGAATCCCGGAAAAGGCTGGAAAACGCACAAGAGCGAATGCGCTGATACACCGACCCGGTGCGAAAGGAACCCCCGGCTTACCAAGTAGGAGACCTGGTAATGCTCAATGGGCGCAACATCAAAACGCGCCGCCCCTCGAAGAAACTGGACCATAAGAACTATGGCCCCTTTCAGATCGAAAAAATCGTCTCCCCACTGGCCGTCCACCTCATACTGCCCCGGAAATGGAAGATCCACAACGTCTTCCACGTCTCGCTGCTCGAACCCTATCAAACCAGCGAGCACCGAGCACCACCGGACCCTTCAAAGGTACTCCGAGAGGCTGACGACATCGAGCAGTCGGAGGAATATGATGTGGACGAGGTTATGTCCGCGGTTGAACGTGGCCGGGGAAATAACAAAAGGATCCTTTACCTCGTCAAATGGCTCGACTACCCGGAACGCAAAGACTGGACAGAAGAACCATTCGACAACTTTTCAATAGGCGGTCTGGAGAAACTCCGGGAGTTTCATCGACGGAATCCGGAGGCGCCGTGAGACTATCGAATCGCTGACGCCTAGACAGAACGTCCATAAAAGGGCCCGACGAAGCCTGAAAAATAGTAGGGATGGAGGGCACCATAGGCTCTCCCCGCACACCAAGAGCTCGGCTCGAATCGACCCCGAAACTGAAATCCGAAAACGAGGAACAACCCAGAGAAAGACCTGCTTCTCGGGCCCCGATCCCACAAGCACAGCAAAGCCGCCGACCGGGCACCCGACGAGGAGTGCACGCGGCCGAAACCGTTCAGAGTCAGGAAAACCGTTCAGAACAGACGTATCGACCTCTCGGCGACTGACTCAGACCGACAGAACCGGCACAGAAGGCACATAAGCAGTGAAGTGAGTCCCCGACAGCGCTGTCACTGCTCCAGCATACTAGTCTCCCCCTGGAAGGACGTGGGCGCGGTCACTGCCGAGTATACGGGTTACTAGCACGAAGGACACCATGCCTCTCCCGATTCCCTGTGCCAACTGCAACCCCGAAACCTCACTGGGCCAGCCAAGCCTTGACGCAGTGCGGCGGCGAGTACGACTCAATATGACCCAACAAGTAAGAGTACGCACTGGCCTACTCTGAGGGTCCAATCGTCCGAGGCTCCACGGTGACAACCAGCTGGCCAACGATTGGGAGGGATGCAGGGGTGGACGACTGCATTCAGTGGGCGAGCTTCATGCCCAGCAAAAAATTATTCAGAAGAAGACGGGCTACCTAGATAAAGAAAGAAGTGTTAGCGCTCGAGACGAGGCTAAGGGAGGGGGAGGTAGTGTTACACCCAAAAAATATCTTGAGTGGATAGCTAGGCAAGAGGAGGAGTACGTAAGGATGACGGAACGAACTCAGGGAGTCTAGGCGGGAGTTAAGGAGCCGGAGTTAGCATACGGCCAAGAAGATCGGTCGTAAGAAAAGAAACTCCGAGATGAGGGGTCAGAGTGCAAATGAGCAAAAGAAGAAACTTGGCAGACACTGGTTGGGCTCCTGACAGAGGGGTCTCATATGAGAGATCCGAGTCCTTACGGAGGAACCACGTACGAAGAGGTCTGGGCCCTGCAGGGGAGGCCACGTACGAGTCTGGAGCAAGAAAGTTCCCCGCTCAGCTGCATGAAGAGCTCATCTCCCTTATCCACACCTGGCCAGGACCAATGAGTCACCCATGAGGTCCATGCACCTCAGGGGAATCCAAATCCGAGTCACCACCTCTCACGCCAGTGTCACGCAGATATAAGACTGAGGTTTTCCGCCTTGACGGAGGGAGAATAGCACGAACGTCCTCACCTACACTACCACCGAACCCACACACAAGATCTAAGATTATTCCGCTGTGAATTATCGAAAGTAGCCTGATTACCTTTGATTCTCTCTACACTCCAGTTACGATACAACTCCAGTGTCACAGTACGACTTTCAGAATGCATCAGGAAAAAATTAAAAATTTACCCCTGCACGTCGGTAACCCCTGTCTGCGTCCGATACTCCGGTACCTTCCCTAGCTCCGGTAAGCTTCCCTTGCTCCGGTAAGCTTCCCAAGCTCCGGTAAGACTGGTCATACTCCCGTAAGGTTTTCTAAGTATCGGCAACTGGTACATTTGGTATCGCGACTCCCATGAATCGTCAGTGCAATTGTCACAATGCGATGGTTTTGTTTTCCGGACGCATACATTCACAACTTACGGGAGCTACAGAAGAAGCGAGTGTGCACTGCGAGGGGTTTCGTATCTACAATTACTACTGTTACAATGCTACTACACGCAATCGGCTATCTTCTTCGATTACACAAAATAACTATTATTTTATTTAAAATATATATATACATTATG
>Ga0307508_10001917_pt1 | contig 22831 bp, 25 predicted proteins | sample 9_EM_MG_FD_203089 | JGI IMG/M metagenome (GOLD analysis project Ga0307508, IMG submission 203089) | Populus trichocarpa ectomycorrhiza microbial communities from riparian zone in the Pacific Northwest, United States - 9_EM | ecosystem: Host-associated > Plants > Roots > Unclassified | place...
CTAACCCACCCCCCCCCCCCCCCCATCTTCTCCCCCACCAACTCCTTCGCCCTTCCCGGCCGGAGTGCTGACTGTATCTTTTCCCGACAGACTACTCGGCACAGGTGCAGCACGGTTATCTCCCGTGCATAGAATTCGCAACCGGCAGCGATCAGCAGCTACTGCTACCTGCCGAGTTCCTCCAGGTGATCCCGGGACAGCTGCCGCGGACGGAGGGAGGAAGACTCGATCCCCAGCTCTCGGCTGCGATGATCAACCACTCGTGCATGCCTCCGTCCGAAGCCGCCAGAGTCATCGAGACGCAAGCCCTGAGTGGTCTGGGGGTTTCCCGGGAAAACATCTATCTGGTATGTGGTGCCCTCTTCTTCTCTCTTCTCTCCCGCCGGCCGGACAGCCCGAGACGATTTGCTTACGGGCTTTTTTCTCCCCTCCTTCGGCCCCCTCCAGAACAACTTCGGCATCAGCGTTAGCACGGAGATGATAGCCGTGCCGATGCGGGTGCTGGCCGCACCCAGCGTCAACTACCGCTCCAACGTGTCGATAAAACCGCAGTCCGGTGGCTGGAACATGAGGCAGGGCTCGAAGTTCATCCTGGTGGGGCCGCAGAGCCGCCAGTTCCACTGGACCCGGCTGGTCCTGAACTTCGGCAACACCGAGCCCAGCGCGCAGGATCTCAAGATGAACCTGGACGAGCTGACGCGGACGCTGCTGAGTTGCGGGCTGGCGATGCCGTACCACAACAACACGCGCACGCCGGCCCGCATGACGAGGGGCCTGCCGTGGTCCGAATACATCGACAAGAAGAGCCAGCTGACCACCGAGTTTGAACAGCTCTTGCTGCAGGAAAAGTCCATCGGACTGGTGTACGTGGTCATAGTGGGCTGCCTGAAGGCCGAGGCGCCGCTGTACGCGGCTGTCAAGTGGATGGGCGACCTTAGATTCGGCGTCAACACCGTGTGCTCGTTGCTGGACAAATTCATACGGAATCCGAAGGGCCAGGCGCAGTACCTGGCAAACATCGCGCTCAAGATGAACCTGAAGACCGGCGGGACCAACCACTACGTCACGCTGGGCCCGTGCGCGAAGGACGCCATGATAGTCGGCGCCGACGTGACGCATCCAGGTCCGTCGAGCGCACGATACTGTCCGTCCATCGCCGCAGTGGTGGGGAACAACGACGCGAACTTTGCGAACTATCCGGCTTCCCTGAGACTGCAAGAGGGCCGTAGAGAGGTACCAAAATCTCCTATCCCCCTCCCCCCCTCCCCCCTCCCCCCTAAGCTGCCGCACGATTCGCTTACACTGTCTCCCTCGCAGATGATCAAGGATCTGGGCGCGATGCTGGCGGAACGACTGCACTCGTACCACAATGCGTCCAAGACGCTGCCGAGGAGGATCATCTTCTATCGCGACGGCGTATCCGAGTCGCAGTACGCGGCGGTGATGGAGCAGGAGCTGCCGCAGATCCGGGACGCGTGCCGGACCATATCGCAGCACTACAAGGGCCCGAACGCGCCGCTGATCCGGATCACGCTGATCATCGTCGGCAAGCGCCACCACACGCGCTTCTTCCCGTCGAGCAGGACGCACATGGACGCGCGCAACGGCAACCCGATGCCGGGCGCGGTCGTCGACCGCGCCGTCACGGATCCGTACGACTTCGACTTCTTCCTGCAGTCGCACCAGGGCCTGCGCGGCACCGCGCGCCCGTGCCACTACTACGTCCTCATCGACGAGAACAAGTTCGACGTCGACGACCTCCAGCGCATGACGTACTACCTCAGCTACAACTTTGCGCGCGCCAACCGCAGCGTCAGCGTGTGCACGCCGGCATACTACGCCGACATCGCGTGCGAGCGCGCGCGGTGCTATCTGTACTCGATGCTGGTCAACGACCGCACGGTCAAGCCCAAGTCGTCGCTGCCGAGCTGGGCGATGGCGGAGGCGCGCGCGATGGTCGACGGGTGGTGGGCCGGCCCGTCGAAGGCCGTGCACGAGCGGTTGAAGAGGACCATGTTCTATCTGTGAGGGAAAGTTGGGGATGGGATGGGATGGGATAAGATAAGATAAGATAAGATATAGTAGGTAGGATAGGATATGAATAGTTCTGTGTTTGTAGCGACGACTATTGCGTTTTCTTCCGATCCTGTCCGTCCATACGCGCGATCACCGTGGACCGTGACGCCGGTATGTAGACATCGAAAGGTAAGAAGTGCGGACCGCGCTCGGTGATTTGCGAGTAAGAATACCGATTAGCAATGGAGATACAGAGAGATGGCAGGAGTTCGATCAGGTTTTGAGTGCGCGCCGGGGTGCAGTGTGATTGATATTCGGTGCATGTATCGTCTCGCACACGGAACAAGTACAGAACAGAAAAATGTCCTGCTCAACATGATATGTAGATAGAAGATCAAACATATGTAGCACAAAACAGAACACTTATCTTTTGTAACTCCCCTCCTTCTCGAGCACCCCTTTTTCCAGTAGGATTCCCCCCCCCCCTCTTTACTGCCCAGAGTCACTTGTCCGGTCCTCGCTGCTGGTGTACTAATCGATCCGGACGAGTCCTGTGAGTTGTAGCAGTTTTGTTCATGTCGAGGCGCGACAACAAGTGGCTCGGTGAGTAAATCGGCTGGGGTTGGATTGCTGAGCAGCTGAAAGGCAACACATTGAAACCTGACCGATCCCCCTTCGATTGCTCATCGCAGACATGGTGGGCATTATCGCGTCGATGTGCGTCGACTTTTATTGTGCAACTCTGGAGGTGATCGGTTTGATGGCGTCTATGTAGTTATATTCAGCCTCGAGGGTTGAGAGTGCCACTACGCTCTGGGCCTTGGCTTTTCCAATATGGATCAGTCTGGCTAGCATCGATGTATGTAGAGTATCCGAGGGGCCGAACACACATCCTTCGGCCGATTTCCGAGTTGGTATGACGATCCGATAACTAATGGTGATGTATGAACTGCGAGGATGTGAGTTGTGAAGGTTCACACTCGTTGTCTGGCCCTAATCCGTTGATCGGTTTCGTCTTCAGACGTCTCGGCGATTCCGAGCATCAGAAAGGCAGATGATGCAAGGCGTTCCGAAGACATCCAACCACCCCCCTTCTCCATGAGCCTTGCTCCAATGGCCTTGTTCGTCGTTGCTACGCGTCCCCGGATACGGCGCTGCCGAGTCTATGTATCATGGCGGCGCGACAGACCGCTCTGTAGCCCCAACATCGCACACTGCGCGCGTAGTAGTTAGCTTTTGCTCGGGAAAGCCATCACGGACGGTTTGAAACGGGAGGGCGAGAGCTCCTGCTAGCCTCGTCTCTGCTGGACGCCCCCACGGAACAAACCGAGCCCTGCGTCCCCGGCCGCATCGGAGACGGCCCGGCGCGGGCAGGCGGACGGACAGATGCGGGGAGACCATTGAACCTATGTAGATACTCTAATTGTGCTCCATGAGCATGTATCTAGGGGCTCGGGAATCTCGCCGCTTACGTGAGTCCCATCCGGCGCAGCCCGGAGCCCGCTGCGTACGTGCGTATGTAGGTACATAGATATGTGCATGCGAGAAAGCAGGCGGCGGTGTTGCATTCCGCTGGGTGGCTGGCGGGCGAGAGCAGTGACTAACCCAGTTATCGATGGCTGAATAACGCACCAGTCCTGTGTGGTCGCGTTGGTGCGGTGCATGTAGATAGTTATCTATGGAAGTATGTAGCCAGCGGCAGGTCCGCAGTGCCCCTCCCTCGCCGGCAGGCGGATCCCTCAAAGAGCAAAGAGGTTCCATCTGCTGCGATTCCGAGCAGCTGGGCGAGCACAGATGTCGGTTGAACACGTGTCGTGTCGCTGGATCCATGCACAGCTGCTCACTCGCGCATGTCTCGCGTTGGCCGCATTTATGCATGCACGCTCTTCTTGCTTGTCCCACTGCACATCGTCACAAGGATCGGCGGGGGGGGTACATCTAGACTGGCTCAATGACGTCGCGTGATTTTCTTTTTCTTTTTTCTTTTTTCTTTTTTCTGTTCTTTTCTGTTTCTTTTTTATCCACTTTTCCTCGCCACGAATCGCGATCGCTATCCACATAGTCTAGCTCGTTCGATTGCCGTCAAAGCGAGCCACACCATCACGGGGCGCGTGGTCGCCTTGTCGTCCCGTCCGGCCGTCGTGTCGTGTCGTGTCGTGTCTCCTCCACTCGCTGGTATGTAGCTAGCCATACCCCATCACGCCACCACCCGCAACTCCATCAAACGATCCGCCAGCGCCAGCACCAGCACCAGCACCAGCACCAGCACCAGCACCAACCACACGTCCCAGCACCAGCACGCAAACAGGGGCGCGCGATCGGCGGGATCGATGTCGCTCCATGTAGAGTACCTACCGTGGAGCGTGCAGTGGGTGCTGAGAAACATCCGCACCCGTGTGGACGGAGACACGAGAGTTGCAACACTGTGTGGTGCCGGTGTCTCCACGTTGCTGCGTCGCTCTCCATCCATGTAGCTACGCCGCTCCGTCGTCGTGAGGCGCGGCGGGGAATCGCGTCCATCAGCGGGTGTCGGTATGCAGAGGAGTGCGTACTCTACATACATACACACCCATGGCGACGGACGAGGCTGCACGCTATTCAAAAGCAGAGGAAGCAGCGCGAAAGGGCCTGCATCGACGGATGCGGCACATAGACAGATATGTAGCGATGGCTTTGCCGTTATGGTGGGGTTGGTGTCTATGCGTTGGAAGGTTGTGGGCGACGGGTCTCGTCCTTTCGGGCAGCCTTTGTTTGTTTGGTGACACAGCGCTGCCCTCCGTCGCACGGCTGAGAATAGAAAGATGGAGAAGGACGACTGCGCTGTCCGTATCTAGGATTGGTGAGGCAGTAGACTATGTACGAGGAACAAAGCAAACAAAAAGGATTATTGATGACAAACCACGGAGCCGGCGGACGCGTTTCCGACGGCTTGGGTGGGGGGGGGGGGGGATCTACCGAGAGCAAGCACGCGGACTGCAACGCTGCGTGGAGACTTGCCGGCAGCTGGGAACTGCTCGTTCCCGTGTGCAGGCGCCGAGAGAGAGAGAGAGAGAGAGAGCGATGGACGACGGGGACGGCGGCGCGCGGGACGAGGCGGACGCGCAAAGTGCAGAGGGCTGCCCGTTCGCTCCGCGACTCTCCGCGGGGTCTCCCACGGCCAATTCGACCGCGGGCCTCGCCATCTCGTCGCGCCGGACAGACAGATTCCGCACGGGCGAGGCGACCGCCCGACAACTCACGCCTGCAGCAGCGAAGAAGAAAAAGAAGGGAGAAAAGAAAAGAAGCAAAACGCTGCTCCCCGCTGTCCGTCCAGCTGCAGCACGCAGTCGGCCAGCCAGGGTCCCGCTCCCGCGTGCGCCCTGCAAAAGGAGACGGCAGCCAACCGGAGGCGCGGCGAGTCGCGCGCGGATTCGCTGGTGGACGGCAGCATGGATGTCCGGATCCAGTCCGCCCATCGCCGGAGCCGAAAGCGGACGCGAAAAGCAAAAAGACCGCACGCACAAGACGGGGACCGAAGCACGGGCGGACTGGACGCAGGAAGAGCGCAAGTCGTGCATGCGCCCAGCACAGCCAGCGCTGCATGCGAGCAGCGGATTGCCTGATGCGCAGGAGGACGGAAAACAAAGAAACGGACGGGAACGCAGGTGGCAGCGGAGCGGAGGCACTTGGGGAGCGCCCAGCATGCGTCCAGCCGTCGCCCGGGCTGACGTGGGGGCTGCTTCTTTGGGGTTGGGCTGCTGTGTGGGTGTGCGGAGGGGTTTGGACTGCTGTGTGGGCGGAGGGCGGCGGCGGGCGGCTGCGATTGGCGGAGGCGGTGGAGACAATCGACTGGTCCGCGCGCTGCTGCTGCTGCTGCCCCGCCCGCTCGCCGGCAGCTGCCCTGCGGACCGCACACATGCTGGATGCCACCCCCCTCCCCCGCCGCCCCAGCTGCTCGTCGCCACCGGATCCCCCGGGTTGATATACTCCGCCGCCGTCGCCGCCATCGCTCTGTCCGGCGGTCTCGCGACCTGCGCGCCGCTGCTCCAGCACCGCTCGCTCCGCTCTCCACCGCCATCACAACATTCACCACATTCACCACCACCGCCATCGCCGCCATCGCCGCCATCACCACCACCACCACAGTCACCACAACCACCATCGCCACCATCGCCAGATCTCCCGCCGCCCCTGCCTCCGCCGAACGCTCCTCCCACTGGGATCCGCACGAACGGCAGATTCCTCACCTCGCTCCAGCCACTCGCTCCCACACCGTCGGACCCGTCATCTCGCACAACCGCCATCCCTCCCTGTCTGCCCCCCCCCCCAATATCGCCCAACCCGTAGCACCCACGTCACCCATCCGGCCTGGCTGCCAGAACAAATACCGTCGCAATGCCACCTCCGTTGCGGACGAAGGACCATGTCCAGGACCGCGATTTCTACTGCTCCTTCACGAACCTGGTCCTGCCGAACCCCGCCGAGCTCCCGTACACTCTGCACAATCCATCCCACAAGGCGCTGCGCCAGCAGCAGTACCAGGACCACCGCCACCACCACCAATTCCACCAGAAACAACCGCAACAACCGCAACAACAGCACCACCACCACCAACAACAACATCACCACCCGCAGCGGTCCACGATGCCTCTCTCGCCGCGCCACCGGCGGGTGCCGTCCGCGGGCGGCCCCCGTCCCGACAGCTTCGGCTCGACCAAGACCGCCCGCACGTCCCGCAGCATCTTCTCGCTGTCGTCGTGCTCGTCGACGTCGCGCCGCCGGCTGCTGCTGGCCAAGATCAAGCAGCTCTTCACCGGCCGCGAGCCGACCACGCACGCCCAGGTCCAGATGCTGCGCGCCAGCAGCCGCAAACCGAGCACGCTCGACTTCCGCTGCGTCGGCATGGAGAGCCGGCTCGACGTCATGGCCGCCGTCTTCTCCTGCGGCGACCGCGACGGACGCCTCCCCCCGCGCATCGACGTCGACCTGCCCGGCGAGGCTGACGCCCACGGCTGGGGACGCTGGTTCGAGGGCGTCTTCTGACCCATCCGATCCCATCCGATCCTCCTCCTTCTTTTCCGTCCGTCGCTTGCCGCTGCCGGGCGTTGTCCAAAAGTGTTGTTTATTTATTTTCCTTGCCTCGGGCCGCCACGGCCGGTGCGGTTCCTTTGTACAGCGAATTCTCCCTGAGACTCTACGACTACCCTAATGGTTGTGCCGTTTCCTTTGTTCTCTTTTCCTCCTCGTCTTGTTCTTTTCTGTCGACTATGTACTACTACTACCAACGATTAACGACAAACGATTCACGACCACGATTACGAACCATGACTTTACGAAACCGATATTCTTTTTCTTTTTTTCTTTTTTCTTTTCCTTCTTTTTCTTTTCTTTCAACGGGATTACAACTACGATTACGATTTATGAGGACCGGATCAATGATGGCGTTTTTTTTTGTTTTCTCATAATTTGCCTTCCATTACGTGTTTCTTTTTTATATATCCATTACTTAACTAGAGATTCCATCTGGTCTCGACCTGACCACATCATTTATGCCGTTATTATTATTACTTATTTCCCATTATTTTTTTAGGGGGGGGGGTTTCACCTAGAACTTTTTTGATCTCGAAGGCGAATTGGGGTGGGGAGTTTGGTGTGCTTTTTGATCTTTTGCTTGCTTGCTCAATTTCTCCTGTTCCGGGGCTGGTTGCAGCGGGTTTCTTCTCGTTTCCCTGCTCAGTGTCCCCGTGCCTGGAATTGGGGCAATGTATTTTTTATTTTATTTCTACAGCACGTTCAATTCAAGAAGGGACCGTCTTGCACACAGCATGAACCAGCGCACTGCGGTGACCGCAGCAGCAGGGCAAGAAAAACAAACCAAGCCCGTGGCTACCCGTCAACGCAACCCACCCGCAGTTTCACTTCGGGACCAAGTGCGGAGACATCTTATTAGAGGACTGACTGGGCATGCGCTGCACGCACCGGTCCACCGTCCAGCACTGGTAGCGAGGACTGGTAGCGGATAGAGTGCGATATCTCGCTGCCTCCGCCCTCTACATGTATATCTCGTAGCCGGGACGGACGGAGGGACGGAGGGACGGAGGGACGGGGGGGAAGGAGGATGGAGAAGATGCGCTGCCGGGAGTCAGGGACGCTTTCGCAGTCGCACGTAGATATGTACCGTGTGCAGCGCTCGCGACGGAAATAGCATTGCCGCCGCTGCAGCCCAGATGCCCGCGCCGGGGGCACGGCCGTTGCGATCGCCGCCAGCCAGCCAGCCAGCCAGCCAGCCAGCCGACGTTCCGAGACACGAACACCGAACACCGAGCACCAGACACCGGACACCGAACGCTGGACACGGCGTGCGCCATGTCTCAATATCAGACCACCACCCCGCCCCTTGCCGTACATAACTAACAGTCGCACGTAGCACTGCTCGTCGTCGTCGTCGCGTGCCACTGCGCGGTCGACACGGATCGTGATCGCACGGAGGGGCCGCCTCGCTCCGTGGTCCTTGCGGCGATCGCGCGAGTTCTGTAGCTGCCGGCGCGCAGCTGCTACATACGTAGTTAGTCGTTGCATGGTATATATAGATGCGGTGGCACCGTGACACGGCGCTGCCTCCAACGGCAGCGGCAGCGGCAGCGGCAGGTGCGCGCTCCGTCCCGGGTTTCGAAGCTTACGGTTTCACCCGCGCTCGTGTTCTTGGGGGGAGGGGAGGGGAGGGGGAGATTGACTGCGGTGCGGACTTGCCGGGCTGTTTGGATGTTTTTCTGCACCCCGCCCACCACTCTGCGAGGCGAGAGGGGGGGGGGGGGGGGGGCTTTTCGTCCGCGAGCGACGACGGCAAGTATCTCGGAACAGTTACATATCACTTCGTTCCGCAGTCCTGCTTGTTCCTGCTTGTCGCGCCCCACCCCCGCGGCGGATACTCTCCGCGAGCACGGCAGTGGGGACACACAGCGGCCGTCCACATGTTCGAATCAGCCCTTGCGAATGGGCGGCGCAGTCTGGAGCAGGCACTCCACATGGGTGCGTGTTGGTCGGGCGGACACAGCGGGAGACAAGACGGAGACGGAGACAAGACGGAGACAAGACGGAGACGAGACGGAGACGGAGATGGAGACGGAGATGGAGACGGAGACGGCTGTCCGCGGAGCAGCGGGGTGTGTTCTGTGGCGCGGACGTTGAGCTCGCGGCGAGTCTGCGCTGCTCGATCGGGAAGGCCGAGCCGAACGCTGAGAGTTTCTTTATCTTCGTGTGGATGTGCGTTTTTGTAGCTCGGATTGGGCGAAGCCAGGTGGCTGCGCCGACGCCCAACGGCCGGGCTTGGCGTTCTGCGCGCGGTTGACAGCTGCGGGGAAAAAAAATGCATACACGACGGTCGTGATGGGCTCCCGAAAGACTGCGAGAGCTGTGGAAGATAGGGCCGCGGCAGCAGCCCGGACGGAGACACGGCGTGCATTTCACGGCGCCTTTCCGGCCCGCGGGGTATCTACAGTTCGCTCATACTCACTCACCTCCAGTAATCCAATCAACCCCGCCACACAACGTTGTCAGCCCAAAAAAAAAAAAAGAATCCCAACAACCCTACGTACTCCACTCCGCCGCCCGTCGGCGTCCCCCCACCTCCTCTCCTCCCATCCACCTCACCACCCCCTCACCACCTCGTCGTCCTCTGATTCTCCCCGCCCACCTCGACGGTTCTGTCACTGCAGCTCGCTCGCACCCAGTAATCCTAATTGCCACGTCTCACCAGTTCCTTCCGTGCCCTCTTTTTACAAACGTAAATCTCCGACAGAACTCGTCCGCAATGGTTTCCGCATCCAAGGCCAAGCGCGACGCCGAAAAGGCCGCAAGGGCCGCCGCTGCGGGCAAGGACCTGAAGCCGAAGAAGACGCTCGCCAGCAAGGCGAGCAGAGCCGCGAGCCAGGCCAACTCGAACAACACCTCGGCTGCATCGTCGGTCAACGGCGACGACGAGGTCGACGCCAAGCTGATGAAGCTCAAGCTGCAGGAGGACGAGGACGGCATCTCGGACCGCGTCACCACCGGCGTGCTGGCATCGCTCACGGCGTCCCGCGACATCAAGATCACGTCGGCGTCGCTCGTGTTCCACGGAAAGGTGCTGTTCAACGACACCACCATCGAGATCAACTTTGGCCGTCGCTACGGACTGCTCGGCGAGAACGGATGCGGCAAGTCGACGTTGCTCAAGGCGCTCGCCGCGCGCGAGTTCCCGATCCCCGAGCACGTCGACATCTACCTCCTGAACGAGCCCGCCGACCCGACCGAGTACTCGGCCCTCGAGTACGTCGTCAAGCAGGCCGAGCAGGAGCTCGCCCGGCTGGAGAAGCTCGCCGAGGACACCTTGGAGCGTGACGGCCACGAAAGTCCCGAGCTCGACCACTTGTACGAGGTATATGATCGCCCGTCCGTGCGATTGCTCCATTCCGGCCGCTGATCAGCTTGCCGTCTCTAGCGCATCGACCAGATGGACCCGTCCACGTTCGCGACCCGCGCATCCCTCATCCTGACCGGTCTGGGCTTCAACCCCGTCACCATCAAGAAGAAGACCAAGGACATGTCCGGAGGATGGCGTATGCGTGTGGCCCTGGCTAAGGCGCTGTTTGTGAAGCCTTCCCTGCTGCTGCTAGACGACCCCACCGCGCACTTGGATCTGGAGGCGTGCGTGTGGCTGGAGGAGTACCTGAAGAAGTGGCCCAACACCCTCATCCTCGTCTCGCACTCTATGGATTTCCTGAACGGTGTCTGCACCAACATGATCGACATGCGCATGAAGACCCTGCTCTACTACGGTGGTAACTACGACTCGTATGTAACCCTCCGTTACTTACTACCTCATATTACCATTATTATTATTATTATTATTATTTTCTGCCATTCTGACGAAGAACAGTTACCACAAGACCCGTGCCGAGCAGGAGACCAACCAGATGAAGCAGTACGCCAAGCAGCAAGAGGAGATTGCGCACATCAAGAAGTTCATCGCGTCCGCTGGTACCTACGCCAATCTCGTCAAGCAGGCCAAGTCGCGCCAGAAGATCTTGGACAAGATGGAGGCCGACGGTCTGATCCAGAAGGTTTCCGAGGACCGTGTCTTCTCCTTCCGCTTCGCCGACGTCGAGAAGCTCCCACCGCCCGTGCTGTCGTTCGACCAAGTCACCTTCTCGTACTCGGGGAAGGATTCCGACAACCTCTACGAGAATCTTGACCTGGGTGTCGACATGGACTCGCGTGTCGCTCTCGTTGGCCCCAACGGTGTTGGCAAATCCACCCTGCTCAGGATCATGACCGGCAAGTTGTCGCCCACGGGCGGCAGTGTCAGTCGCCACACCCACTTGAAGCTCGGTGTCTACTCCCAGCACTCTGCCGAGCAGCTCGACCTCACCAAGTCTGCGCTCGACTTCGTCAGGGACAAGTACGCGGACCGCTCGCAGGATTACCAGTACTGGAGACAGCAGCTCGGAAAGTACGGTCTGTCCGGAGACTCGCAGACTGCGTTGATTGGAACTCTGTCCGAGGGACAGGTAAGATATCCATACTTTTTTTTTTGTGCATACGTGACGTGTCTTGCGGGAGCGAGCAGCTTTCATCCCGTTTTTTTTTCTCCATAATTATATTCTCCCCCCCCACTGGTCGACGCATGTACCCCACGGATGCTGATACCCGTTATCACAGAAATCGAGAATCGTGTTCGCCCTCCTAGCCATTGAGAGCCCCAACATGCTGTTGCTCGACGAGCCTACCAACGGCCTGGACATTCCCACCATCGACTCGCTGGCCGATGCCATCAATGCCTTTTCCGGCGGAGTAGTCGTCGTGTCCCACGACTTCAGGTACTTCCCCTTCCCTTCCCTACCCTCGCCCACCTTTTCGTCACTAACGGGCACCGCAGACTTCTCGACAAGATTGCCAAGGACATCCTCGTGTGCGAGAACCGGACCGTACGCAGGTGGCCGGGCAGCATCGGTGAGTACAAGACGCATCTGCGGAAGAAAATGCTGGCAGCCGGGAACGTGTAAAAAGTTTGTCCAAAAGCTCTCTCTTTTTGCGTACTTTTTTTTTTGTTATGAAACGCTCTTTTTTTTGTGTTCAGTTATGTTTAATTTTCTCTCATTCTTCTTTGTTCTGCGGGTTTGTTCCGGGGGCTTCCAAGAGGGAGGGCATGTCTGGGCTGGGTTGGGTTTGGGTTGGATAAACATAAAACAGTGCGACAACCGATAGACACGAATTTCCTTATGTGGCTGCAGGCCGGACTGCCTAGAATGATATGGTGCTTTGTTCCGCAGCGACTTGTCTGGGTACACTCTCTTGAAAAAGTGACGGAGAGGGCAAGCCGCCGTGCTTGCTCAAACGGCCATTCCACTCTAGATTTCTCGCGCTCGTCCTGGAAGTTGGAACTGCCAATAGTGCAACGGGCGGGCCAATTCCAAGTGCCTTGGACAGCGAAGTCTGCCGTAGCGGCCGACGTGCTGGGGCTCGAATATTTATAGCGGGAGCAGCGACACTGGATCTCCACTTCGAGCGGCGCTACGTGCCTGTTGTCCCCCGATGGTTAGCCTGGATCGCACTTCCGTCGCCCTATCGATATCCTCCCCTCCATCACGACAGCTCACTCACCGCACGGATGGACCCGCTCCAACCAGTGTTTTGGGATGCCCGTGTGCTGATTGGATGCGCGCACTCCAGCTATCCACTCGTGCAGGGTGTGTGCTGTTCTCATCTCATGTAACCTGCGTGGCGGCTACGGCTCACACGCCGTTGGCGCCGTGCAGCACGCAAGTAGAGGGCGAACACGTCGCCCCGCCTGCGACTTGCAGCGGCATCGTTGTCCGCCCCCGCGCACTTTACCCCGCGGCGGCCAAGGAGCGGACGGACGGACTGCGGGACGGGTCGAGAGGGGTAGCGTGCAGAGTGTCTCAGACCGCCGTATTGGTACCCCGCTGCGAGCTATATCTGCCTCTTCCCCGCCGGCCCCCAAAATGAAGATTCCCTCTCTCTCTCTCTTTCTCTCTCTCTATTGTTCCTATATCCACCGTGTCTCTCTCCCTCCCCCCCTCTTCGTCTCCCACGCACAATGGCGGACTCCTACTCGGACACGAACAGCATCGTCGCAATCGATACGCCGCCGCCCACCGCCACGCCGCCGCCCGAAAGGGCCGAGAGGGAAAACAAGCACGTCGCTACGAGGACGCTGAATAGTCTGCAAAGCGAGGAGCAGCTGAAGCTACTCAACGAGATCGACAAGGTGGACAATCGCATCCCGGAGGAAATGCTTGGGTGGCGGGCGATGGGCGGCTAACGATGGTGGAACGGACAGTTGAGGAGTCATGGCGTCAACGACTTCGTGTCACTGCCACAACTCGGTATGCCGAGCCCCTCTCGTTCCCGTGGGAATTGTGTCCCGTGGGCTGCAGACAACTGACGGAAAGTGGGTCCTCCCACCCCCCCTTAGTCGTCTGCGGCGACCAGTCCTCGGGCAAGTCGTCCGTGCTCGAAGCGATCACCGAGATTCCGTTCCCGCGCCGCGACAACCTGTGCACGCGCTTCGCCACGCAGATCATGCTTAGGCGCTCGCCGACGACGCACGCCCGCGTCAAGATCATCCCCGATAGCCAGCGCAACGCCGCCGACCGCGCAAAGCTCGAGAAGTTCACGGGCGAGATCCAGAAGCTGGAGTCGCTGCCGGACCTCGTCGAGGACGCCAAGGCGGCCATGGGCATCGACAACGGCGAGGGCGCCTTCTCGAAGGATACGCTCAGCATCGAGGTAGGTTTTCGGGGCGGTTGGCGAGGGGGAGGGAGGTGTCCCCCCCCCTAAAAAAAAAAAAAAAAAAAAAAAAGGAGGCAGCTGACCGGCAGGTGTAGATCTCTGGACCCGATAAGCCGGTGCTCACCATCGTCGACCTCCCCGGCCTCATCCACATGGGCAACAAGAACGACGTCGAGCTCGTCTCCGAGCTCGTCCACCGCTACATGATGGACCAGCGGACCATCATCCTCGCCGTCGTCACCGCCAAGAACGATTATGCGAACCAGATCGTGCTCAAGCGTGCGAAGGAGGCCGATCCCGAAGGCTCGCGCACGCTGGGGATCATCACGAAGCCGGACACCCTCTCCGCCGGCAGTGCCAGCGAGACGGACTTCGTCAACCTGGCCAAGAACAAGGACATCTACTTCAAGCTGGGCTGGCATGTGCTCCGGAACCGCAACTACGAAGAGCGCGACTGCTCCTTCGAAGAGCGGCACCGGCTGGAGCGCGAGTTCTTCGCGCGGGGCGCGTGGAGGGGCATCGACAGCGGGATCGAGTCGCTGCGGAGCAGGCTGAGCGTGCTGCTGCTGAACCACATCAAGCGCGAGCTGCCGCGCGTGCACCACGAGATCGTCACCGCCCTGCGGGAGTGCGAGTCGGAGCTCGCGCTGCTGGGCACCCGGCGGACGACCCTCGACGAGCAGCGGATGCTCCTGCTGCGCGCGAGCGAGGTGTTTGGCGGCCTGTGCAAGTCCGCCGTCGAGGGCACTTACGAGCACATGTTCTTCGGCCTCTCACAGCACCACGAGGGTTCGCAGAAGCGGCTGCGCGCGCAGGTGCAGGCGCTCGGCGCCGACTTCGCGAAGAAGATGCGCCTCAAGGGCCACACGCGCCAGATCATCGAGCGCGACGAGGACCTCCCCACGAGCCACAGCGGCAACCCAAAGGCTGTCACGAGGGTGCAGGCGATGGAGTGGGTCCGTCCGCTGCTGCTGGGCGGGAGGGGGCGGGAACTGCCGGGCACGTTCAACCCGATGCTGATCAGCGAGCTGTTCTGGGAACAGTCCAAGGGCTGGGAGGCTATCACGCGGCGACACCTCAAAAAGGTGTACCGCAAACTCCTCGATTTCCTGCGGCTGGCGCTGGTCGGACTCGCGCCGGTGGACGTCATCGAGGCCCTGTTCGCGAACCACATCAACCAGCAGATGGCCGCGCGCTTCCAGCGTGCCAACAAGGAGCTCGAGGGCCTCCTCAACGACCGCCGCCGACACGCCATCACGTACAACCACTTCTACACCGAGAACGTACAGAAGATCCGCGACCGCCGGCTCAAGGAGCAGTACGAGGCCGTCATCGAGGCGGCGCTGCAGCAACAGAAAAAGGCGTCGAACTCGGGCGCGGCACTGACCAAGGTGCAGTTGATGCAGGCCATCGCGACGCCTACGGAGGCGAGCATGGACGACTATGCGTGCCAGGAGGCGTTGGACTCTATGCTCGCTTTCTACAAGGTACATACATATCCATCGTTTATAACCTCCCGATTTCCCCCCCGCTTTTCGCTGGGCTGACGGTCTCCTCACAGGTGGCATACAAAACCTTCGTCGACAACGTCGCCACCATCGTCGTCGAGCGCCGTCTCGTCGGCGACCTCTGGGAGATCTTCTCGCCGCTCAGCGTCGTGCGGATGTCGCCCGAGACGGTCGCAGCCGTGTGCGAGGAAGCCCCGGAGGACCAGAAGCGGCGCGACCAGCTCGAAAGCAAGCGCGTCAGTCTCGCCGGCGGACTCGAGGTGACCGGGCGTGCGCTCCGCGGCGTAAAATGCGGTATTTACCCACCCACTCCATCATCGCGTACGTTTTAGCATCAAAGCGCTTAACTAACCACCGCGGCCCCTCGGCCGACCAGACCTCACCCCCATCGACGACGACGACCTCTCCTCGGACGAATCCGACGACGAGGGCGGCGACGGCACCGGCGACGACTCCGATGGCGAGGGGGAGCGCTACGAGGAAGACGAGGAATCGTCGATCAACAGCCGCAAAGCCGCCGCCGCCGGTGGGGTAACCGGCGGCTTCGCGTGGCGCCCCGAGACGGTCAAGCCCGACGCCAACCCGTTCGCACGCGGCTTCTCCTCCGTGCCCGACAGCGCGGCTAGTTCCCCCAGCGGCAGCTTCTTCGGCAATCCGATGCAGGCCGCGTATTCGTTCAACCCGCGTATGTGACTCCGCGTGTGACAACGTATTTGGATCCGTCCGTTCTTTGGGAGATACTGATTCGATCAACCTGTGTGTGTTGTCACAGTGCCGTACAGAAAGAAGACGAAGTAAAGGGATCGCTGGGGACCGGGGCGGTTTTATACACACGTACATACATACACGGACTAAAGGGCATCTTCTATCTAGGGGGTTTGCAGCAATTTTCCCTGTTTTCTTGTGGGCTGGGGGGCTTGGGAGCGTGTTGCGCTCAACGGCGTTTGTTTCTTGTATATGTGTGAGATCGTTACGGGGACAGGGAAATATACAACACCTGTTCTCTGCAGCTCAATGGCTCCGTCATCGGACTCGTGTATCGCCATGGTCTAGATATGTACATACAAAGGCGATCAATGCAAACCACCACCATCGACTTGGTTACGTCAGACAGCGGGCGCATGTACACACTAGCAAGGAAACTAGGCTTGGTAGTCGTCGCCCGTGCACAATCAGACTCAATGGCCACTGCTATGTATGTAGCAAGTGACGAGATTCTCCCCCCCAACATCCATTTGCGTCCCCGCTTTCGTTCCGACCGAACCGCGATGGCTTTCTCCACCGATTGCGTGTGCAATATATATACGCCACTCCGGTTCCCGTCCACTGCCAGTCCGTGGGCGGCTCGCTGTCCTCCCCCCCCCATCGGCGATTGTGGGCCCACGTCGTGAGGTTGCACGCTTCCATATGGGTGCTGCGTGCGTCGTGCGTGTCAGGTTTTGGGCAAGCTTCCCGGTCAACTGACGCGGGCAATAACTGCACAGATATATGTACCAAGAATTCGTCACCCGACAGCCCGCGGTCGAACGGGGCGGGGGCGATCGACTCAGGCCCCGGACTGACAGGTATATAGCCAGCTATGTATGCAAATCGAAAGACTGCTCTGGTACATATGCACGGCCATATGACCGCGAGCGACGAATCATCTGCGCAGCGTGGCACGGTGGGGCCTGCTGGCCCCGCACCAAGCAAATGTGCGAGGGGCAGAACACACACCTCGTAATAATAATAATAACTAAAAAAAAAAAAAAAGGCTGGGAAGTATAAAGATGGCGCGGACTGTGACGAAGAGGGAAGGGGAGGGACTCTTATCACGCCCATCCACCGCGAATCGATTCGAATCGAATACGAAGAATGACGAGGTGAATTGATCTCTCTCACTTTCGCGCGCACTCCGTTCTGGCTTCGCTCTGCTCTAACTACCATAATAATTGTGCCTGCCTGCTTCGCGGCTAAAATCAATGCCTCGTCCCTGCGCGAGCTGATCCCTGTCGTTCCCCGCAATAGTGGCTCGGACGGAGAATAGCTACATAGGCTGGGAGACCGTCCCCCCTCCTCCGTGTCTCCATCACTGCCCACCGCTTCTCTCTATCCCCTCAATTCCTGGACTTTAAACTCACTCTCTCTACCTGTCAGCTCCCACTGCCACCACGACCACGCTTCCTCCTCCTCCGGGTCCCACTTCCTCCCGAACTCCCAGCCACTCCAGCAAGCGTTAGCCAGCATGGGCGGCGGCGGAAAGCCCGCCTCGGCGGAGACGGGCTACCCGCAGCTCAATTTCACGCCGAAGGGCGCCCAGATCCGCGACATCTACCAGAGCCGCATCCGCAACTTCACTTCGAACGGCCAGTACCAGCATGTCAATCTCCGCTCCATGTTCGTCGCCGACACAGAGGACGGAAAGGAATTCGTCGAGCTCGAGACCTACGCTGTGCCCGGACTGGAGAGACCGACGTTCCATGAGGCTATGAAGGGTGCGTTTCCATCGGACATTCATCTCCGCGCGGGCGATCGGTGGGGCTGGAGGGGCTTGTGGCTAACGGAGTTTTCGGTGGGGGGACAGGTACCTTCAAGCCCACGGGCAAGCACGCCAGATTCGGCCCCTCCTGGTCCACCCATTGGTTCCGCGTAAAGATGACGGTCCCCTTGCGGATGAGGCACCAGGAGCGTGTGCAGTTCAACTGGGACAGCAGCTCGGAGGCGATGATCTGGACCGAGGACGGCGACGCCGTGCAGGGACTGACGGGAGGCGGCGAGAGAGTCGAGTGGATCTTCCCGCAGAAGTGGAAGAACGACCGGATGACGCACGTCTTTTACGTCGAGATGGCGTGCAATGGCATGTTTGGGAACCCGACTGGCGGTGAGTGGCTCGCTCTGTGTCGTCCCCCGCATGGGTACTGCAGTGACTGATGCGCGTGGGGGATAGGTGATACCATCCAGCCGCCGAACCCGAATAGGACCTTCCAGCTCGTCCAAGCCGACATCGTGGTCCCCAACCTCGAGGCCGTGGGTCTTTACATCGACTTTTGGATCATCGGGGACGCCTCTAGGGAATTTCCTCACGAGTCTTGGGTATGTAGACCGTCGAATATGTCCCGGCTAGGAAGATAATAATCGTTCGCAGGAGGCACACGCTGCTACCCAGGTGTGCAATGAAATCGTCAATACGTTCGTCCAGGGCGATCAGGAGAGTGTGAAGAAGTGTCGCAAGATCGCGGCGAAATACCTCGGCGACAAGGTTTCTTCGGCCGATGTCTACAAGACCGGGAACACACCGCTGGTGTTTGGAACCGGCCATTGCCACATCGATACGGCATGGTTATGGCCGTTCGATGAGACCAAGCGTACGCTACCGGCTTAACCCCCAAGATGAATCCCGACTGACGGCTTACAGGCAAGGTTGCGCGTTCATGGGCCTCGCAGTGCAATCTGATGGACCTGTATCCGGAGCACCGATTCACCTGCTCCTCGGCGCAACAGTACAAGTGGCTCGAGAAGCTGTACCCCAAGACCTTCGAGCGCGTCCGCGAGAAGGTCCACGAAGGCAAGTTTCAGTACATCGGCGGCAGTTGGGTGGAGCACGACACCAACATGCCGAGCGGAGAGAGCTTGTCTCGTCAGTTTATCCTCGGCCAGCGATACTTCCAGAGCCGGTTCGGAGCTAGGTGTACTACCTTCTGGCTCCCCGACACCTTTGGATACAGCGCCCAGCTGCCCCAACTTTGTCGGCTGTCGGGCATGACCAGGTTCTTCACTCAAAAGCTGTCATGGGTGAGACTGCCCACACCGTCCCCCGAACATTGGGTCGAAATGGGTTGCTGATGAGTTGCTGGCAGAATAACATCGACACGTTCCCACACAGCACCTTCAACTGGATCTCGTTGGACGGCAGCCAGGTGCTCTGTCACATGCCACCGAGTGAGACTTACACCGCCGATGCGCACTTTGGCGATGTCAAGCGCTCCGTGTCCCAACACAAATCCTTGGACCAGGACAACACTTCTCTGCTCGTCTTCGGAAAGGGTGATGGCGGAGGAGGCCCGACGATGGAACAGCTCGAGAAACTGAGGAGGTGTCGCGGCATTAGCGACACTGTCGGGCTACTTCCCCGCGTTCATCTGGGCAATTCGGTCGACGAGTTCTTTAGCAACCTCGAGAAGAAGGAGCTCGCCGGCAACAAGTTCGTCACCTGGTACGGAGAGCTGTACTTGGAGTTCCACCGCGGAACGTACACCACCCAGAGCAAGAACAAGAAGGGCAATCGGCGCTCGGAGGTGTTGATGAAGGATCTCGAGATGTTGGCCGCCTACGCCAGTGTTCAGACCAACTACGTTTACCCCAAGCAGGAGATCGACGACATGTGGGAGGACATTTGCTTGATGCAATTCCACGATTGTCTCCCGGGGAGCTGCATCGAGATGGTCTACCGCGATACCGACCGGATGTACGCCGCTCTCTTCAAGCAGGGTGCGCGGATCATCGACGAGGCATCCGAAGCGCTTGGATACTTCTCAAAGCCGGGACGTGACACCGTGCCTCGGATCGTCAACACCCATCCCTGGCCGCGTACCGAGGTTGTCAAAATTCCCAAAGACGCGATTGCGAACGGCGAGTTTTACCAGCAGACGATCAACGGTTGCGACGACACGTACATTCTGGCAAGGGACGTTCCGGGCACTGGTGTCGGTATTATCTGCCCCGCCGATGCCACTTTCTCTTGTGCTACGGCTAGACAGGAAGCAAACGGCTGGTTCGTTCTCCAGAACAACACCATCAAAGCCACTATTGAGGGTGGTGCCATCATCAGTTTGATATTCTTGCCGCAGGGCCGGGAGGTCATCCCTGAGGGCAAAAAGGCAAATCAGCTAGTCATTTACGACGACAAGCCGATCTACTGGCAGGCATGGGATGTTGAGGTCTATCACTTCGAGTAGGTATCCATCATTTCTGCCGAGGTTCCAGACTCTGACCATGGATAACAGGACTCGCCAAGAGCTTCCCTGCAGCGAAGTTACGATCCTGGAAGCCGGCCCGCTTCGTGCGGCGCTATCGGTCAAGACAAAGATCTCGGAGAAGAGCTGGATCAAGACGACAATCTCTCTCGACGCTGCTGTCCAAGGCGCCGGGAGTATGCTCGTGTTCGACTCGGAGATTGAGTGGCGGGAGACAATGAGGTTTTTGAAAGTGGAGTTTCCCGTCGACGTGGTCAATACGGAAGCCACCTACGAGACTCAGTACGGAGTTCTGAAGCGTCCCACCCACTACAACACCACCTGGGACATGGCTCGCTTCGAGGTCTGCTGTCAGAAATGGGCCGACCTCTCCGAGCACGGCTTCGGTGTGTCCATTCTCAACGATTGCAAGTACGGCTTCGCCACAGCCGGAAACGTGATGCGCCTCTCCCTTATCCGTGCGCCCAAGGCACCGGACGCCCATGCCGACATGGGACGCCACACCTTCCGCTACGCCATGTTCCCCCACGACGGCACTGTCGGCGAAGCCACCGTGCGCACCGCTGCCGATTTCAACAATCCCTTGAAGCTCAACCATGTTCGCCGCACCGACGTCGTCCAAGCCCACGGACTCCTCAATGCCGTTAGCGTCACCAAGCAGTCGAGCGTCATGCTCGACACAGTCAAGCGTGGCGAGGACGACGAGGGCATCTCCCTCGGCGGCCTGCCAACGCGCAAGGACAGCAGTGTCATCCTCCGCCTGTACGAGAGTCTCGGAGGGAGAGCCAGTACCTCGCTCAGGACCAAGCTGCCCATCAAGAGGGTATTCAAGACTAACATCCTCGAGGACGATCTGGAGGAACTGCCGTTCCAGGAGGTCGAGATTAATGGCGAAACTACCAGGGAGATCGAATTGGGTTTCAGGGCATTCGAGGTGGTTACCATTCGCCTGCAGCTGTAGGGGCTTGACGGACGCGAGAACAGGCGACCGTCTGTGTATTTACTCGTTCCATGTGTATAATGGTTTTTTTTTTCGAATTTGCTTTCTGGGCGGGGCACCTGTTGATGGAACTGGTGTTGCGAGGAGGAATGGTTGATTGCACTTACGAAGATGCTGTCGTTACGTACCACTCGCATATTGGGGCAGGAGAGTTGTGACGTTGGTACATATCTCGGTCGCTTGAAATAAAATACCATTAACATCGGTATCCTGCGATGGCCATGAGGCATTGATCGCATCTAGTACAGTCCCTGCTGTCAAGTGCTACGCCACGAGTGAGATCCGCAGCGGTGTACTTGCTTCCCACACTGGACAGCTCACACGCTGTCACTCGCGGGCTATGTTTCTGACCTCGGACTTGGACGGGGATTTAACACGCTACAACCCTCGAATGCGTTTGCATATTCTTGGTGCTGTGCTCGTGGTGGTGTGTGTGTTCAGGTGTCTAGAGCCAGATTCCGTGACCAGAGACAGCATATTGCCACCCCGCTCTACTCCACTCTAGAACAAACTATGTAAGTTAAACGGCAGAACGAGCAGTAAACAGACAGGGCTGGGCAATGAGAGCTCTCTCCCTATCCGTGTGCCTACTCGCCTTCCTTACTCACACTTCACTTTCTCGCGCTTATATACGCCTGCCATCCTTCATACGCCGCTTCCATACACTTGCCATCATCCTCCTGCCCATACACGTATCATCTCTCCCTCCCTTACATCTCACCCACTTCTTTACGTCTCAGCCCTCAACTGCGCCCATCATGTCGGCGTCCGAGTCGGCTGCTCAACGGGTTCTCCGCCAACCGGAACTCATCGGAGCCATTCTCTACCAACTGGCTATCCCGCTCCTCTGTACCATCAGGGGGCCTGTCAGGTGGGGATACAGGAACTGCAGGACGGTCCTGCAATGCGCACTGGCGAGCGAGCAGCCGGGACCCGGCTCAGCCGAGAACATGGACGCTGACAGCAGTAGTATAGGTGAACTAGACGTGGTTCTACGAGGCCGTCAGGCTGCTCTGGGAGAGCCCCGACCTGACGAGGGCCCAAGGCGTACGCGCGGTGCAAGTCGTCGCCAAATCGCTGAGAGCAGCATGTAACTACCTCGGATACATCGCTGGTGGTGCCGTAAGCCTGGAGTGACTCAGACCCGTGAGCATCTGTTCAAGGTATGCACCACCTGGAAGAAACAACAGAAGATCCTCTGGAAGGCAGTGCGAGTACAGACAAAGCGTGGTAGGGATCGGTTCCGTATAGCCGATCTCTTCGCAGATGAACGCTGCACCAAGGCGATTCTGGAGTTCCTAGAGTCAACCGATGTCGGAAAGAAGGCAAGAGAAGAGGAGTGGGAACAGGCAAGCGATGGCACTGCAGAAGAGCAGGAGGTGGGAGCAGAAGGAGTGAAGGAGTTGATGGAGGTGGAGGGTGATGGAGATGGTGGTGTGTAAGATAGCTATTGAGCAGGCCAAGAGGGCCAAAGGGAGAGCCGCATAGCATAGACTCGCGGACGGATATGGGTTGGTGTAGTTGGTGGCGTTCGCCGTAGTCTGGAAAGGCTTATAGATGCGAAATAAAATCGATGTTTGGGG
>Ga0307508_10001918_pt1 | contig 22828 bp, 17 predicted proteins | sample 9_EM_MG_FD_203089 | JGI IMG/M metagenome (GOLD analysis project Ga0307508, IMG submission 203089) | Populus trichocarpa ectomycorrhiza microbial communities from riparian zone in the Pacific Northwest, United States - 9_EM | ecosystem: Host-associated > Plants > Roots > Unclassified | place...
CCTCGCCGTAGCTCGCGGCGGCGCCGCCGCTGGGCGTGCTCACGGGGCGTTCGGGCTGCTGCGGCACGCGCGCCGGCATCAGCACGTCGAGGCCGCGGCCCAAACCGCGCAGTGGTTTCTTGGGGTCGTTCAAGCCGGCGCTCCGAGCAGCTCGTGCGCCAGGCTCAAGTAGCCTTGCGCGCCTTTGCTGCCCACGTCGTAGAGCAGCGCGGGCAGTCCATGCGAGGGTGCTTCCGACAGGCGCACGTTGCGTGGAATGATCGAGTCGAAGACGCGGAAGTGTTTGCGCACTTCGTCGGCCACTTGATGGGCGAGGCGATTTCTCGGATCCCACATCGTGAGCACTATGCCTTCCACGGTAAGTCCGGGGTTCAGCGAGTTTTTCACGCGGTCGATGGTGGCCATCAGGTACGTGATGCCCTCGAGCGCATAGTACTCCGGTTGCAGCGGCACGATCACGCGCTCCGCCGCCACCAAAACATTCAACGTCAGCACCCCGAGTGAGGGAGGGGAGTCGATGATCACGAACTCGAAATCACCGGCGCCTTGCTGCAGCACCGAGCGCAGGTGTGTGCCGCGGTTGTCGTCGAACAGCTCGTACTCGACCGCCGTCAGGTCCTGTGTAGCGGGAGCCAGCTTGAGCGTGACTTGCGGAGTGTCTTGCAGCACCTCCGCCAACGTCGCGTGGCCGATCAGCGCGTCGTAGATGGTGCGCGCGGTAGTGCCAGGGCGTACGCCGACGCCGCTCGAGGCGTTGCCCTGCGGATCCATGTCGACCAGCAACACTCGGCGCTCGGCGGCGGCCAGGCTCGAGGCGAGGTTCACCGCCGTCGTGGTCTTGCCGACGCCGCCCTTCTGGTTGGCGATAGCGATGATCAACGGCCGGCTCATGCGTTGCCGGGACCCTACCAGAGGTTGAGAGCCGCCAGCGCCGCGCAGCAAGCGCGACCTTGCCCCGCTTGCTGCGATCCACGCGGAACTTTTGCGAAATGCAGGCGAGCGCGCTTGCGCGTGAGCTGGATCGCGCTTGCAAGATCTTTGGGTCCAAGCAAGTCACGATCGCCCGGGGAAGGCGGGCGGCAAGAACCTGCGGACGGGTGCGCGCTGGCTGTCCGGTCGCCTGAGCGGCGGGCCGCTTGGGCAAAAGGCGGAGCAGAGCCGGATAGCCGACCTCTCCGATCTGAACTCCTTATCGAACCTCGCGAAGGGCCAGTCGATTTCTTGGAGACCAAACGACACTGTCGTACTGTGTGAGTAGATGTAGGTGTAAGTAGGTTTTCTTGGACCGACGGACCCGAGCTCAGATCATCCAACTCCGCAGTCGCCTCACCGGGGCTCTCCTCTTGGAGCCGCCCACCACGGTTAGCGCGGCCCAGGAGCGGATCCTCGAGCAGGGGTTCTTCGACCCGCCCGGAACGCCTGTGCCCGCCCGCGTCATTCAGCTTTCGGCCTCTCGGCCCCGCCTTCGCAACTGAGCCCCCGACCCAAGGAGACTCTCGATCAACATGGCTTCGCCCAAGAACTACTCCACTTTCGCTGACTTCGAACGCGACACTCTGCGTCCCGATATGCGCATCGGCTGGTCTTCATCCGACGAAATCGAGTCCAGCGGCGCGCAAGAGCTCGACTTCGATCTCGACCCGTTCGAGGCCAAGCTCTGGGCCGCCGAACAAGACGAGTGACTCGTCTTCTGACTTAGCGTCCCTCTCCCGGGACACCTTGGACCCCGGCCGGCTGCCTCCGACCGGGGTCTTCTTTTGTTCGGTATGAATTCAACAGGGAGGTGGGGAGGTGGGGAGGTGGGGAGGTTTGTTTGGGACCCCCCGCGACCGAGACCTCGAGGGAGCCTGTTGCGTCTTCCCTGGCAGGTCGACCTGGAAAATCCTCCCAAACTCCCGGCTCCCTGTTTGATTCATGCTCGTTGATTTAGCGCTCGGATCCGTTGACGTTGCGGGCTCAGCATGTAAGGTCTGCCGCCGCTGTCATGGTCGAGATGCAAGTCAACGTTCAGAGGCTGAGCCCGGTTTTGGTGGAGTTCGACGTCGAGGTAGGCGTCGCCCGAGTCACGACGGAGCTCGAGAAGGCGTACCTCCAGGTTGCGCGCACGGCGAAGGTCCGCGGCTTTCGCCCGGGCAAGGCGCCACGCAAGGTGCTCACGCACCTGTACGGCGCGCGCATCGCCGCCGACGTGGCGCAAAAGCTCGTCGACGAGACGTTCCCGCAGGCCGTCACCGACCAGAAGTTGCAGCCCGTCACCTCGCCCTCCGTCGAGGCGCAAGGCGTCGAAGAGAACAAGCCGTTCTCCTACAAGGCGCGCGTCGAAGTGCTGCCCGAGATCGCGTCGGTGACCTACGAGGGCCTCGGCGCCAAGCGGCCGAAGGTCGACATCTCCGACGAGTCGATCGACAAGGAGCTCGACGCCGTGCGTCGCGCCCACTCGACGCTCGAGCCACCGAAGACCGCGCGCCCCGGCGCCAACGGTGACACGGTGAGCATCGACTTCGTGGTCTCGGTCGACGGCGAGACGATCGACGACGCCGGCGCGACCGACTTCCAGGTCGAGCTCGGTGCCGGCACGCTGCTGCCGCAGATTGAAGAAGCGGTGGTCGGCAAGAGCACCGGCGACGCCGCGTCGGCCGACGTGCCCATGCCCGCGCAACATCCGCACCCCAAGCTCAAGGGCAAGACCGCCAAGTTTGCGATCACCGTCAAAGACATCAAAGAGCGCGTGCTGCCGACGGCCGACGACGAGTTCGCCAAAGACGTGGGCGAGTTCGAGACGCTGGTGGCGTTGAAGGACGACATCAAAAAGAAGCTCGAGACCCAGGCCAAAGAGCAGAGCGACAATCAGCTCGCCGAGCAGCTGGTTTTGGAGCTGGTGAAGGCCAATCCGGTGCCGGTGCCGCCCTCGCTGGTCGAGCGCCAAATGCGCATTACCGAGCAGGAAATCCTGACTCGCGCGCGCAGCCAGGGCCAGCGCGTGACCGGCCTGGGCGACGAGCTGCGCGGCAAGCTGGTCGAAGACAGCGAAATCAAGGTGCGAGCCGGCCTACTGATGGCGGAAATCGCCAAAAAAGAAGGCATTCAAATCGGCAACGAGGAGATCGAAAATGGTCTCAAAGAGCTGGCCGAGCAAACCGGCCAAAACCTTGCCAAGCTCCGCGTCCAGTACAAGGATCAGCAGAAGCGCGAAATGCTGATCGGCATGATCCTCGAAAACAAGGTGCTCGACATCATCGAGGCGAAGGCCAAGATTGAAGACGGCTGAAGCCCCATTGTACCGATCGGGGCTGCGGCCCCAATCGACAACGGGACCGAGGCCAAGGTTTTTCGAGCCTGCCCGTTCAGCCGGGTTGATTTTGGGGCGTTAGGCACGACAGAGTGTAGAGAGGACGGAACAAGATGAAACGACCCGAAACTCGTGCCCAAGCGATGGACATCCTCGAGCGGATCAATGACCGCCCCGAGGCGAACATCATCTACCCCCACGTCGTCGAGACGACGCACCGGGGTGAACGGACCTGGGACATCTTTTCCCGGCTGCTGAAGGACCGCATCGTGTTCTTGGGCAGCGCCGTCGATGACGACGTCGCCAACATCATCATCGCGCAGTTCTTGTTCCTCGAGAGCGAGGACCCGGACAAAGACATCCAGCTCTACATCAACTCGCCGGGCGGCGTCGTGACCGCCGGCTTGGCAATCTACGACACCATGCAGTACGTGCGCTGCAACGTGAGCACCATCTGCGTCGGGCAAGCTGCCAGCATGGGCGCGGTGTTGCTGGGCGCCGGCATGAAGGGCCGTCGCTACGTGCTGCCGCACTCGCGCATCATGATCCACCAGCCGCTCGGCGGCGCCCGCGGTCAGGCCACCGACATCGAGATTCAGGCCCGCGAAATCCGCCACATGAAAGACGTCTTGACCGACATCCTGGTCAAGAGCACCGGCAAGAACCGCGAAGAGCTGGCCAAAGACATCGAGCGCGACTTTTACATGGGCGCGCAACAGGCCAAAGAATACGGCATCATCGACGAAATCTTCGAGCACAAGAAGAAGGTCGAGAAACCTTGAGGCAGCGCCTCGATCTCGCGCGAGCGCTACGATCTGCTCCGGTAGGGTCGGGGCCGCGCCCAAAGCGCGAGGCCGAAAACCCTGACCTTCGCTCGAAGGATCAGCCGTTATCGTCGCGTAATCGCAGGGCTCTTTGCTGGTGCCGCGGAGCGTTGCGAAGTGCCACCCTTCAGATTTGCGCTGCTGGGCCGCTTGTCCCACAGAGACGCCAGCCCGCATTCAGCGGGATTGGGGCCCCGATGAATACGTGGACAGAGCCGCTACACGCTGTAGGCCTCGGCGCATCCTTGCGATAGGCTCGCCGAAGTCTTACAATTTTACGAATTCTGAAACGATAATCCCAACATCGGCAGCTGCGAGAGAGCGAAACGTGGAGAGAAGGCGAGACGAATCCAACGGGAACCTGTGCTGCTCCTTCTGCGGAAAGTCGCAGAAGGAAGTAAAAAAGCTCATTGCAGGCCCCACCGTCTACATCTGTGACGAGTGCATCGCCCTCTGCAACGACATCATTGCCGAAGAGGTCGAGAAGGACGAGCCCGCAGGCGGCTCGGACCCGATGCCCAAGCCGTCGGAGATCAAGGCGATCCTCGACGACTACGTAGTCGGTCAAGATCGCGCCAAGAAGGTGCTCTCGGTCGCCGTCTACAATCACTACAAGCGCATCGATACCAAGGTGCAGACGGAAGACGTCGAGCTAGGCAAGAGCAACATCTTGCTGCTCGGTCCGACCGGCAGCGGCAAGACCTTGCTGGCGCAAACGCTGGCCAAGATCCTCAAGGTGCCGTTTGCGATTGCCGACGCCACTACGCTTACTGAAGCGGGCTACGTCGGCGAAGACGTCGAGAACATCATCGTTCAGCTGCTGCAGAACGCCGATCACGACGTCGAGCGCGCCCAGCGCGGCATCGTCTACATCGACGAAATCGATAAGATTAGCCGCAAGAGCGACAACCCCTCGATCACGCGCGACGTGTCGGGTGAAGGCGTGCAGCAAGCGCTGCTCAAAATCATCGAGGGCACGGTCGCCAACGTGCCGCCCAAGGGTGGCCGCAAGCATCCCCAGCAAGATTTCTTGCAGGTCGACACCAGCAACATCTTGTTCATCTGCGGCGGCGCCTTCGTGGGCCTGGATCAGATCATCCAGCGCCGCATGGGTCAGTCGCGCATGGGCTTCGGCGCCGACGTGAAGAGCAAGAACGACTTCAAGCTCGGCGACCTACTCAGTGAGGTGCAGCCGGAAGACTTGCTGAAGTTCGGTCTGATCCCGGAGTTCATCGGCCGCCTGCCGGTGATCGCCACGCTGCACGAGCTCAGCGAAGAAGCGCTGATCGACATCTTGACCAAGCCCAAGAACAGCCTGGTGAAGCAGTTTCAGAAGCTGTTCGAAATGGACGGCGTGAAGCTGAAGTTCACCAAGGGCGCCCTGGCCGCCATCGCGAAAGAAGCCCTCACGCGCGAGAGCGGCGCCCGCGGCCTGCGCGCGATCATGGAAGAAGCCATGCTCGACGTCATGTACGACGTGCCCTCGAAGTCGGGCATCAAAGAGGTCGTCGTCAACGAAGAGGCCATCAACAAGGGCGAAGCGCCCTTGATCGTCTATCACAAGGAAGCCGGCGTCGGATGAGGTGGGGCTTCAGCCCCGCCGATCGAGACAACCGCCTGATACACGGCCGTCGCGCCGCGGAGCTGACCTATGTTCTTCAAAAACGACGGTAACGGGACGGGCGCGCGGAAGGTCGTTCCGGCCTTGCCGCTGCGCGACATCATCGTGTTCCCACACATGGTGTCCCAGCTGTTCGTCGGTCGCGAACGCAGCATCGCCGCGCTCGACGAAGCGATGGCGCAAAGCAAAGAGATCTTCTTGGCGGCGCAGCGCAGCGCCAAAACCAACGACCCCACACCGGACGACATCTACGCGGTCGGCACGCTGGGCACCATCGTGCAGCTGCTCCGCCTGGCCGACGGCACCGTCAAAGTGCTGGTCGAGGGTCGACAGCGCGCCCGCGTGCGTCGCTACCTAGACTCAGCCGACTTCTTCCAGGTCGAGCTCGAAGAGATCGTCGAAGCCGTGCCGACCGACGTCGAGGTCGAGGCCTTGATTCGCAGCGTGCAGAGCACGTTCGAAGTTTACGTGAAGCTGAACAAGAAGGTTCAGCCCGAAGTGTTGATGAGCGTCCAAAGCATCGACGATGCCGGAAAGCTCAGCGACACCATCGCCGCCAATCTGCCCACCATCAAGCTCAGTGATCGTCAGGCCTTGCTCGAAATGGAAGACGCCAAAAAGCGTCTCGAGCGCCTGTACGAATTGATGCAAGCCGAGATCGAGATTCTCCAGGTAGAGAAGAAGATCCGCTCTCGCGTCAAGAAGCAGATGGAGAAGACGCAGAAGGAATACTACCTAAACGAGCAGATGCAGGCCATCCAGAAGGAACTGGGCGGCGGCGAGCGCGACGAGTTCAAGAACGAAATTGCCGAGGTCGAAGAGAAGCTCAAGACCAAGAAGCTCTCCGAAGAGGCGCTCGGCAAGGTCAAAAAAGAGCTGAAGAAGCTCAAGATGATGCACCCGACGAGCGCGGAAGCGACCGTCGTTCGCAACTACGTCGACTGGATCTTGAGCCTGCCGTGGCAGGACAAAACCGAAGAGCGCTTCGACATCGCCGAGGCCGAGAAGATCCTCGACGAGGATCACTACGGCCTCAAAAAGCCGAAAGAGCGCATCATCGAGTACCTGGCCGTGCAGGCGCTGACCAAGAAGCTGAAAGGGCCGATCTTGTGCTTCGTCGGTCCGCCCGGCGTTGGCAAGACCAGCATTGCGCGCAGCATCGCGCGCGCCACCGGTCGCAAGTTCACGCGCCTGTCGCTCGGCGGCGTGCGCGACGAGGCCGAGATTCGTGGCCACCGGCGCACGTACATCGGCGCTTTGCCCGGCAAAATCGTGCAGAGCCTGAAGAAGGTCGGCTCCAACAATCCGCTGTTCTTGCTCGACGAGATCGACAAGATGAGCACCGATTTCCGCGGTGATCCGGCGGCTGCGCTGCTCGAGGTGCTCGACCCCGAACAGAACAACACCTTCAACGATCACTACCTCGATCTCGACTACGACCTCAGCGACGTGATGTTCATCACCACGGCCAACACCTTGAGCGGCATCCCGGTGCCGTTGCAAGACCGCATGGAGATCATCCAGCTGACGAGCTACACCGAGTTCGAGAAGCTCAACATTGCCGAAAAATACCTGGTGCCGCGCCAAAAGAAGGAGTGCGGGCTCGACGAGGTCGACCTCACATTCAGCGAAAACGCGATCCGCACCATCATTCATCACTACACGCGCGAAGCCGGCGTGCGCTCACTCGAGCGTGAGATCGCCTCGGTGTGTCGCAAAGCGGCGCTGAAGGTCGTACGCGAGGGCAAAGAGCAGAAGATCGAGATCAAGGGCAGCGACATCCCAGGATTTTTGGGCGTGCCGCAGTTCCGACTCGGTAAGAAAGAAGAAGCCGACTCGATCGGTTTGACGCACGGCCTGAGCGTGATGGATACCGGCGGCGACATCTTGGATTGCGAAGTGAGCGTGGTAGCCGGCAAGGGCAAGCTGGTCATCACCGGCCGGCTCGAAAAGGGCATGGAAGAGAGCGCGCAAGCGGCGATGACCTACGTGCGCTCACGCTCCGCCGTGCTCAAGCTCGAACCCGATTTCTACCAAAAGGTCGACATTCACGTGCATTTTCCGGATTTCATCCGGAAAGACGGACCGAGCGCGGGTGTCACGATGGCGACCAGCATCGCCAGCGCGCTCACGCGCGTATCGGTCAAGACCGACGTGGCCATGACCGGTGAGATCACGCTGCGCGGCCGCGTGATGCCGATCGGCGGCCTGAAAGAGAAGCTTTTGGCCGCCCACAGAAACGGCATCAAGACCGTGCTGGTGCCGCGCGAGAACCGCAAAGACTTGAAAGAAGTACCGCGGCGCGTGCTGCGCGGCCTGCGCATCGTGCTCGTCGATCACATGGACGAAGTGCTGCGCGAGGCCATGAACTTCGCCGACGGCGACGCGCTGTTCGGTCGTCGCCGAACGCGCACCGAGTACCGGGGCGGCGAGTACTTCGAGGAAAAAATCGAAGGCGACGATACGGCGGTGAACGTGCCGCCCGGTACGCCCGTCCCCGGTGAGCAACCGGGACTCTCGTAAGGGCGACAGATCGTCCGGGGAGGGCCCTGCCGATTTCGGGTTGAGGCTTCGTTTTGGGTCCGCTCCGGTGCTCACGTACTCAAGTGCGCTGTGTGGGGGTGCCCGTGGAACCGAGCACTTGGTGCTCCCCAAAGCCTCGCCTCAACCCGAACTTGGCAGGGACTGGCAGGTGAGGTTGTCCGAAGACCTACGGTGACGAGAACGGCCTACGCGAAAGTGCCGCTGTCGTAACCCCACAGGTGGGGCTTGGCGTCGACGAACTCGATGTAGGTGCGGCTCGGGGCGACGCCCAGGGCTTCTGAAAGTCGCCGGCAGAGCAGCGCTGAGAGCTTTTCGGTTTGGGTGGGGCTGAAGGTGCCGATGCTCTTCAGCGCGGCGAAGCAGGCGGGCTCGCTCGTGCCGGCGAATAGCAGCTGCGCGTCGTGTTCGAGGCTGACCATCACGTAAGCTTCTGGTTTGCCAAGCTCACGAGCTAGGTCCGCTGAAAGGTTCTTTAGAAGCTCCGCGGAAGCTTGGGCGCTGCCCTTGGCCGAGGTTTGGATTTGGAGGAGCGGCATGCGCCGGATGCTAGCCAAAGCCTCGCCCGGGCGGTGAAAAACCTCGGACGCAGGGCCGATTCGATTGACCGTACGCCGCGCCGAGGGCACGCTTAGCCGTCGCCACATGCGTTTGAGGAATTGGGGTTTCTCGTTCGTCTCACTGCTCGCTCTGGGCGCGCTGGGCTGCGAGCCATCCACCAAGCCGGGCGTGGCGCTCATGGGGCATGCGGGCAGCGCCGGCAGTGGTGGCAGCGCTGGCGCTTCGAGCATGCCGCAGACATGCAACGCGCCGTCACCGGGTCCAGCTCCGCTGCACCCGCTGACGCGCTTTCAGTACAACAACATCGTGCGCGATCTGCTCGGCGACACCACTCAGCCCGCGCAGGCGTTCCCGCCCGAGAACGAGGTCGACGGCTATCGCACTCTTGCGGCGGCAAACCAGGCGAACCCGCTGCTGGTCGAAAGTTACCTCACTGCGGCTGAAACAGTTGCCGCCAGCGCCGCGCAGAGCCGCCTGGCCACCGTGGCACCCTGCGAGGCCGGGCTCGATCCGGCGCGGTGCGGCCACGACTTCGTGACAAGCTTTGGTCGGCGCGCGTTTCGTCGTGAGCTGACACCTGCAGAGCTCGGGCCGCTCAGCGCCCTGTTCGATTCCGGAAACACCGTGAGCTACGCCAAGGGCGTCGAGCTGGTGATTCAAACGGTGCTGCAATCCCCGCAGTTTCTGTATCGCGTAGATTCGTTGAAGGCGCCCACGGCTGAAAGCGGCGCAGTGGCGCTCGGGGGCTACGAGTTGGCAGGCCGCCTGGCGTTTGCGCTGTGGGGCTCCGCACCGGACGGAGCGCTCATGGATGCGGCAGCTCAGGGCCGCCTGGTCACGGCTGCGGACGTCGATCGCGAAGCGCGCCGCCTGCTCGAAGATCCACGCGCTCACGACATCGTGCGAGATTTCAGCGAGCAGTGGCTAGAGCTATCGCGTCTAGACGGCGCCGTGCGCGTCGGCACGAGCCTCGACGTCAACGTGCTCAACGCGGCGCTGCGTCAATCACTGACCAGCTACCTGGACACGAGCTATTTCGGCGGACACGGCAGCTTCCAGCAGCTATTCACCGATCCGAGCGTGTGGCTCGACGCGACGCTCGCGCCGATCTTCGGTGGAGCGGCGCCGCCGGTTGACGGTTTCGCCGCGCAAACCCTGCCAGAGCCGCGTTTTGGCTTGCTCACGCAGCCGGCCCTGCTCACCATTTTGTCGCACTCGGATCAGACCGCGCCGGTGATTCGTGGCGTGTTCGTGCGCGAGCGCTTCTTGTGTCAAGACGTGCCGCCGCCGCCGCCAAACCTCAACCCGGTGCCGCCGAAGGTGGACACGACGGCCACCACGCGCGAGCGCTTCCGCCAGCATACCGAGCAGGCGGCGTGTTCGGGGTGTCACCAACTGATTGACGGTGTCGGCTTCGGCTTCGAGCGTTACGACCAGCTGGGTCGCTACCGCGCGACCGAGAACGGGCTCGACGTCGACGAGTCGGGTGAGGTGCTGGCCACGGGCGAAGTGGGGCTCGACGGGCCGTTCGCAGGCGCTGGCGAGCTTGCCGCGCGCATCGCCAACAGTCCGATGGCGCGCGATTGCTTGGCCAAGAACTGGTACACGTACACGTTCGGTCGTCAGGTAGCGCCGGAAGACACGTGTAGCCTGGCCCAGCTGCAGAAGCGCTTCACGGACTCTGGCGGCGACTTGAAAGAGCTGCTGGTCGCTCTTACCCAAACCGATTCCTTCTTGTACCGCCCAGCCATGACGGGGTCGCCATGACGCAGCGTATTTCGCGACGCAACGTGCTGCGAGCGGCTTCAGGTGCCCTGCTGGCGCTGCCGCTCTTGCCGTCGTTGCGCGGAGCGGCGCGAGCCCAGGCCGCGACACCGCCCAGGCGCTTCGTGACCATGTACACGCCGAACGGCGTGATCCACGAAGACTGGTGGCCCAGTGCGGTAAGCAGCGAGACCGATTTTCAGCTCAGCCTCAGTCACCAGCCGCTCAGTGCCTACAAAGATCGACTGCTCATCTTGGGTGGGGTCGAGATGAAGGTAGCCGCGGACGGCGAGGGCGGCCCGCACCAACGCGGCATCGGCGGTCTTTTCACCAACACGCAGCTCGGACAGGGCGCCTTCGTCGACGGCTGCGGCCGCACGGCGGGCTGGGCGACCGGCATCAGCATCGATCAGCGGATCGCAGGCGTGATCGGCGCGGGCAGCCCCGTCGCAAGCTTGCAGCTCGGTGTACGTGCGACCGAGAACGACGTTCAGGGCCGCATCTCGTACGCGGCTGCTGGCATGCCGCTGCCGCCTTTGGCGACGCCTCTCGACGTGTACAAGAGCGTGTTCCAAGACTTCTTACCGCCCGCAGTCTCGCCGGATGAAGACGCCGCTCGGGCGCTCTTGACCCAGCGTCGCAGCGTGCTCGACGCGGTCGCCAGCGAGTTCGGTGCGCTCGAAACACGGCTGAGCGCACAAGATCGGCAGACCCTCGACGCTCACCTGACGTTGATTCGAGACGTCGAGCGCCGGCTGTCGATCGGCATCGGCGACTGCCAGAAGCCGCCACAGCCCGTGACGCTGGATCCGGTGAGCGAAACCGACATGCCGACGATCGCCGAGCTCGAGCTGGACTTGCTGGCCGTGGCGTTCGCTTGCGATCTAACGCGCGTGGCAAGCTTCGAGATCTCGACGGCGCTGAACCGCATTCGCTACCCCTGGGTCAACAGCTTGGGTGAGGGGCATACGCTGTCACACGTCGGCTCGTCCGATCCAGACACCAGGACGCAGCTGGTCGCACGCCAGAATTGGCATGCGAGCTTGATCGCGCGGCTGTTCGACAAGCTGGCGCTGATCTCGGAGGGCGACGGCTCGGTGCTCGACAGCACGCTGCTGTTTTGGGGCAACGAGGTTTCGATGGGCACGACCCACAGTCACGACAACATGCCGTTCGTGCTGGCCGGCGGACAGTGGGCCTTCCGCACGGGTCGTTACGTGCAATACACGGGCAATCCTTCGCACGGAGATTTGCTAGTCTCGGTCTTGAACGCCATGGGCGTCCCAGACACGACCTTCGGCGACGCGCGCTTCAGCAGCGGTCCGCTTCCGAACCTCGTTTAGCGAGGGATCCTAGGGCTGCCAAGCCGCAGCTCAACTCGCAGAAACTTCTGTGCGTCTTCGGGCTGCTCTGGGCGGCGCGAGATTTTTCACAAAGAGATCAAGAGACCAGGAGGCGTGAATTGGGGGTTCGAGCCGTCAAGCGCCGCACGGATCCTGCGCAGGCCTTGAACGCGTCGCGCAGCTCGAACCGAATATCTCCCGATCTCCCGATCTCTTTGTGAAAAAATCTGGTGCCTTTCCGCCTGCCTGTGGTTTCGAGCCGTTACGGGTTGACGGCGCCGGGAAATCCGGTGATTTGGCGCAACGATGAGCGATGTAAAGACGGCGATCACGCCGAGGCGCGACCAGGACTATCCGGTTTGGTACCAGGAGGTGGTGCGCGAAGCGGACCTGGCGGAAAACTCGGACGTGCGCGGCTGCATGGTGATCAAACCGTGGGGCTACGGCATCTGGGAAAACATCCAGCGCGTGCTGGACCGCATGTTCAAGGCTACCGGCCACAAGAACGCCTATTTCCCGCTGTTCATCCCGCTCTCTTACTTGGCCAAAGAGGCCGAGCACGTCGAGGGCTTTGCCAAAGAATGCGCGGTCGTCACGCACCATCGGCTGGAAGCGGCGCCGGGCGGTGGCTTGCGACCTGCGCCGAGCGCCGAGCTCGCCGAGCCGCTGGTGGTACGCCCGACCTCCGAGACGATCATCGGCGCGTCGTTCGCGAAGTGGGTCAAGTCGTATCGCGACCTGCCGATTTTGATCAACCAATGGTGCAACGTGGTGCGCTGGGAGATGCGTACGCGCTTGTTCTTGCGCACGGCCGAGTTCCTCTGGCAAGAGGGTCACACCGCGCACGAGACCGAGGCGGAGGCGCGCGCAGAGACCGAAAAGATGCTCAAGGTCTACGCCGAGTTCGCGCGCGAGTACCTGGCGGTGCCGGTGTTCATGGGCGAAAAGACCGAGGGCGAGCGCTTTCCGGGCGCTGTGCAGACCTTGTGCATCGAGGCCATGATGCAAGATCGCAAGGCGCTTCAGGCCGGGACGTCGCACTTTCTGGGGCAAAATTTCGCGAAGAGCAGCGGCATTCGCTTCTTGTCTCGCGACAACAAGGAAGAGCTGGCCTGGACCACGAGCTGGGGCGTGAGCACGCGCCTGGTCGGCATGCTGATCATGGTCCACGCCGACGACGACGGCATGGTCATTCCCCCGCGCCTCGCGCCGACGCACGTCGTGATCTTGCCGATCACGCCCAAGCCCGAAACCCGCGACGCCGTGCTCAAGGCGGCGCGCGAGCTAGCCGACAAGATTCGCGCGCAGATCTTTGGTCGTGCAGATCTCGAGGTCGAGGTCGATGAGCGGGACTTGCCCGGCGGCGCCAAAAGCTGGGAATGGATCAAAAAGGGCGTGCCGTTACGCATCGAAATCGGGCCGCGCGATCTCGAGAAGGGCAGCGTAGCCCTGTATCGACGCGATCAGGGCGTCAAAGACAAGACGTTCCCGGTGGCGGCCGACTTGCCCGCGGCGATTCCCGCGCTGCTCCAAGAGCTGCAGGACAACCTGTACAAAAAGGCGCTGGCGCTGCGCGAGCAGCACACCGTCAAAATCGATTCTGAGCGCGATTTCTACGCCTTCTTCACGCCGAAGAATCCCAACAAGCCCGAGCTTCACGGCGGCTTCGCGCTGTCGCACTTCAACGGTTCGCGAGCCATCGAAGAAAAGCTGAAGAACGAGCTCAAGGTGACGGTGCGCTGCATTCCGCGCGATGTCGAAGCCGAGCCCGGCACCTGCATCTTCACCGGCGAGCCCAGCGCGCAACGCGTAATTTTCGCGAAAGCGTACTGAGCTAGTGCCGCATCTCAAGAGCGATAGTCATCAGGACCCAGCTGCCGCTGAAGTGCGACAAAGAGCACCAAAGGCACTAGCCATCCGCAAAGCGGATGAGGGGGAGAGACTGGCGTAGCCAGTTTCCGGGGGGCGGGACGCCCCCGAGGAAGGCTAGTGCGAGCGCGGCGAAGCCAAGCCTCAGGAGGGCAATCGGAACGATTGCGACTTCTGAGACACAGCACTAGTCGCCCGGATTGAAGCGGTAGCCGACTCGCACGACCGTTGCCAGCATGGTCGGCCGGGTCGGGTCGGCCTCGAGCTTCTCGCGCAGCTGCTTCATGAACACGCGCAGGTACTGGATCTGGTTCACGTGGGTCGCGCCCCACACCTCGCGCAAGATCACTTGATGCGTCAGGACTCGCCCTGGCTCACGCGCCAATAGCGCGAGCAGCTTGTACTGCTTGGGCGTGAGCGCCACCTTCTCGCCGTCGAGAAAGACTTCTTGACGCGAAAACTCGATGCGCAGGCGGCCGTTGTGAAAGCTCTCCGACGGCACGGTGATGTAGCGCGAAAAGCGCAGCGCAGCGCGCACGCGCGCCAAGAGCTCGCCCTGGCGAAACGGCTTTTGTACGTAGTCGTTGGCGCCCGCGTCCAAAGCTTGAATCTGCTGGTCTTCGCCGTCGCGCGCCGAAATGACGATGATGGGGACCTGGTGCGTGCGCCGCAAGAGCCGTGCGACTTCGATGCCGTCGGTGTCCGGCAGGCCGAGATCGAGCAGCACCAAATTGGGTGAGCGCAGTGAGGCTTGAAACAGGCCGTCTTCGGCGGTGGCGGCCTCCAGCGTTGCGTAGCCCTCGTCTTGCAGGGCTAGGCGCAGGGTGCGCCGCATGGCGGGTTCGTCCTCGATCATCAAAATCAACGATTGTAGCGCCATGGCTCGTGCCTACTCCTCGACCGTTTCGCTGGGCGTCGCTGCGCAGGGCAGCGTGAGCTCCATACAGGTGCCGCCGCCGCTGCGCTCCAGGGCTTTGAGCTTGCCCTGGTGGGCGCGCGCGGCAGCGCGACAAATGGTGAGGCCCAAGCCCGCTCCGCCGTCGCCGTGGCGGGTGCCGCTGCCTCGAAAGAACTTCTCGAAAACCTTCTCACGCTCGTGCGGCAAAATGCCCGGCCCGCGATCGCACACGCGGACCTGCACCTCGTCGTCTACCCCGCGCGCTTCGACGTCGATGGGAGTCGCGCCGGGGGCGTAGCGCAAGGCGTTCTCGAGCAGGTTGATCAGTGTCTGCTCGATCAGCAGCGAATCGACGTCCAAAAGCGGCAGGTCGGAGGGGATGCTCACCCGGATGCGCTCGGTGCCGCCGCGGCTGGCCAGCGCCGAAACAGCGGCGTTTACCAGCTCGCTCAGCTCTTCGGGTTGACGCTTGAGCAAGAGCTCGCCCGACTCGAGCTTGGTCATCGATAGCAGGTTCGCGACCAAGTGATTGAGCCGCTCGGTCTCGTCGACGATAGTGCTCATCAGCTCGTGCTGCGCGGCCGGCGTGAGCTGTGAGCCTTGTTTGGCGACGGTGGTAGCCGCCGTGAGGATCGACGCCAGCGGCGTGCGCAAGTCGTGCGACACCGCTGCCAGCAGCGAGCTGCGGGTGTGTTCGGTCTCGGCCTGAAGCTCGGCGCGTCGCGCCGCGGCGGCGAGCAGCATGCGCTCCACCGCGCCCGCTAACAGGCGCGCGCAGGTCTCGAGCAGCTCGCGTTGCTCGGGGCTAACCTGCGGCGGAGTGCGCCGCTTGAGGGACAGACCCAAGACGCCGACGCTGCGGTGCGACCCGAGCAGAGGACACCATACATTGTAGCCAAGCAGCGAGGGGCTCTCGACTCGCTCACTGCTGCTCCACGCCGCCAGCGCCAGGCCGCGTTCTTCGTCGGAGCCGACCTCGAGCGAGCCTACGTCCAGCTCGCCGTCAGAAGCGCAAAACGCGACCAAAACCTCGGCATCGAGCAGCTCGCCCAGGCGGCGCGCTGCAAAGGTTCCGAGTTGCTGGAGCGAGCTGACGTCAGCCAGCTCCGAGCTGAAGCGATAGAGCGCTTTGGCGAAGGCCTCGTTGCGCTGCGCGGCCTCGCGCTCGCGGCGCATGTCGCGGTTGAGCCCGCTGATCACGCCCGCCACGATCAGCATACCGACGAACGTGAGCACGCTGGCCGAGTCCGGCCAGGCCCACTCTCGTTTAGGAGGAATAAAGAAGTAATCAAAACTCAGGATGCTTACGCATGCTGCAAACAATGATGGTCCTAGCCCGGAACGCATGGCTAGGGCCATCACGCCGAGCAAGTAGACCATGACGAAGTCGGCGAGCTGCGCGTGAGCCGAGATGAGCTGCGAGATCAGCGTCGACGCGGCGGCCAGCGGAAAAGCCGCCAGATAGTGGGTGAGGGAAGAGCGGAGGCCGGGCCCACTACGCCAGAGCGGGAGCTCCCTCGTCTGGAAACGCGCACTGGCTGACTCGATACTCAAGGGGCTTCCCGGCTCGGCTGTCTTGACGAATTTCGTCGGAATGAGCCAGTTTTACATCGCCCATTCGTCATGTCTGATGTCCTGGAGCTTTATCTTCATTTATGAGTGAGCAATGTTCCCGAAACATGAACGGACGGTTTCGTCGAGACAGGGTGCGTCTTCATCGCCCCCCAGATTTGGCCAAATTCTAGGCAATTTTAGGACATTGGCCGGAGACAGCCCGCCTGCCGTCCTGCTCGCGCTGACGCGACTCTGGGCGACTTCTCGACGCCTCGGGCCAGAAAGAAATTTGATCGGTTCGGACTCAGATCATGGCTGTTTCACGAACGACGAGCGAAACGCGCGACTTGGTACTCAGGCCAAGAGTCTCAGGTACTCGCTCACAAGGCGCGAGGCTCTTAGGAGAAAACATGTTCGAAAACTTCATGGCCAGTATTAAGCAGCCAGACCGCCGGAAGGCGTTTTGGACCTTGCTCGCAGCCAAGCTCCTGGGCGTCGCCGTCCTGGTGCTGTTGATCAAGGGTCTCGCGTTCTACTTCTCTACCCCAGCATTGGCAGACGACGCCGCGGCGCCTCCGCCCGCCTACGTCAACCCGATGAACACCCTGTGGGTGCTCGTGGCGGCGTTCTTGGTGTTCTTCATGCAGGCGGGCTTCATGGCCCTCGAAGCCGGTTTCGCCCGCACGCGCGAGACGGTCAACATCCTGCTCGAAGGCATCGTCGACACCTGCCTGTGCGGCATCCTGTTTTGGGCATGGGGTTTCGCGTTCATGTTCGGTGCTGGCAACGGCTTCATCGGCCACCAGTACTTCTTCCTGCACGGCGCGCCCGACACCTACGGCGGCACCGGCGTGGCGTTCCTGGCGTTCTTCTTGTTCCAGTTCGCCTTCGCCGACACCTGCAGCACCATCACCTCCGGAGCCATGGTCGGTCGTACCGGCTTCGTCGGAGACTTGCTCTACAGCTTCGGCGTGAGCGGCTTCATCTACCCGATCCTCGGTCACTGGGCGTGGGGTCCGGATGGTTGGCTCAACACCATCAAGCCGGCCGCGTTCCACGACTTCGCAGGCTCCACCGTCGTTCACACCATCGGCGGCTTCGTCGCGCTCGCGGGCGCCATCGCGCTCGGGCCGCGCCTCGGTCGCAAGTTCAAGCGTGACGGCGGCGGTATGCCTCCGGGCCACGACATGGTGATCGCCTCCATCGGTGGCGTCATTCTCTGGTTCGGCTGGTACGGGTTCAACCCGGGCAGCACGCTGTCCGCGATGGACATGCAGGGCTGCGGCCGCGTCGCCGCGAACACCACCCTGGCGGCTTGCGCCGGTGGTCTATCGACCCTGTTTTATGTCTACCCGCGCAACAAGGTGTGGGACTGCGGCATGACCGTCAACGGCTTCCTCGCCGGCCTCGTCGCGATCACCTGCCCCTGCTATTGGGTTTCGCCGCTCGGCGCCATCCTCATCGGCGCCATCGCCGGTGTGTTCGTGGTGCTCGCGATCGACTTGATGGAGTGGGTCCGGGTCGACGATCCGATCGGCGCGGTGGCGGTGCACGGCTTCTGCGGCATCTGGGGCACGTTGAGCCTCGGCCTGTTCGCCACCGGCGAGTACGGCGCTGCCGGCCCGATGGGCGCGGACAACTCCGCGGCCACCGTGGTCACCGGCCTGTTCTACGGCGGCGGCACGGCACAGCTGATCGGCCAGGCCATCGGCAGCGCAGTCGTCACGGTTGCGACCTTGGTCGTCGGCCTGGCGCTGATGTACGCGGTCAAGGCCACGGGCACCCTGCGCATCTCGAAAGAGGACGAGCTCGAAGGCCTCGACATCAGCGAGCACGGCGGCCCGGCTTACCCCGAGCTGCTCGGTGGCTCGACCGGCTACCACGTCGCAGGCGACGCTCCGGCGTCGGCTCCGACCGGCGCCGTTCCCGCCAAGTGATCGCGTAAAAAATGGTGGGCGAGCGCGTCTCCGGACAGCGCTCGCCTCCCGAAGCTCTGCTCCCCCAGCGCTTCGTGAAAGGCCGCGCACCGCAAGGCTCGCGGCTTTTCGTTATTTGGACAGGGCGCCTCCCGAAGCGCGAGCTCTGCTACTGGGCAGTGCCCTCGACGAATAGCTCGACGCGCCGGCTTTGAGGACTTGCCGGATTGGCGCGGTCGGCGCTCTGGGCTCCGTCCATGAATTGCTCAGGCCGGAACGAGAGCCTGCGCAGCAGGTGGTCCGCTGGCAACCGGTCGCGAATCCTGCGTTCGATTTGATCGGCTACGAAACGGCAGCGCTGTGCCCGCAGCAGCGCCTGAGGGTTTTTGGCGTCTTGAAACCCGTGAAACGAAAGTCTTGGTAACGGGCCCTCGTTGGCGCGCGACTCGAGGTAGCTAACGACGCGATCGACGTCTTCGTCAGCATCAGCGGGGTCGGCAAATTCGCGGAAGTCTCCGGGCGGGAACTGGAACGACACCTGAAGTTGCTGCTGTTGGCCGTGGTCTGCATGCGTTTCCAAATCGGGCGGAACAACGTACTGGCTGATCTGCTCGACCGCCCAGCCCTCCCGCAGCGATCGCCAAAATGCTGCCGCTAGCGGGCTCTGAAGCGGCTTGAGCTGGCTCTTGAACATGCGTAGCCGGCGCACGAGTGGGTAGCGACCGCGCAGGATCGTGCCGACATCCGGGGCCACGGCCTCGCCGTCGGTTTGCGGAGCGGACACGGGCACCAGTTTTACCTGCGCATGGGCGGCGTGAAGGTAGCTGGCGAAGCCGCGATCGCAGCGACCGCTCTCGACCGCCTTCACCACCTCCTCGTGAGACCGAAATGTTTGCCAGCGCGGGGTCCAATCGGCTGGCGGTCGAATGGCCAAGGACTTGAGCAGGTCCGCAGTCGTGCCCGACTCTTCGTCTCGCCCACACGGATGCGAGCCGTCCAACCGGAAGTAGAAGCTGTCTGCCAAATCTTGCAGAGAGGCGGGCTGTGCGCGGCGATCTTCCGGAGTCTGGCGGTGTTCCATTACGACGATGGCGTCGAAGCCGAGCAGCAGCACGCAGCGATCGGGACTGCTGCAGCCAAGCACCTCGAGCGCGCGACGGTCATAGTCGGCAGAGGACATTCGAACCTGTGCTGTCGCGCAGGTAGGACCAAAAGCGTGGCCAGAGCCGGGTGTCAGGACCTCGATCGCTAGCCTGGGACAAGCCTCTGCTTTACCGAACAGCTCGAAGCGGTTGTCGCTGGGGCGACTCTTGCGCCTGATCTCACAGCCAGGGTACGAGCGCGTTAGAAACGTTTGTACCAGAGCCGGAGCGACACCGCTCCCGACGGTGTCGGAGCCGCACAGGGTGAGCACCTCGCGCTCGGGTGCCGGCAGGGGCGGGGGATCCCCATCCGGTGCCATGATCTGCGAAGGCGGGGCGGTCGAGGGGGCTGACGGACGCACTGCGACATCGAAGCGCACGACCAGGCTGATCGTCAGCATGGTCGCAAGCCTCATCAGCGCGCGGAACTTGAAGAACGCTGGCCCCCGCGGGCGCATATCTGTCGAAAAACCGGGAAAATCATCCAGTTTCGAGCGTCGCTGGCCCCGCCCGCCCAGGGTCGTCGTCGGCGACCGAATCGCCGCTGAGCGTGGTTCTCGCCGCGCGCTGGGCTCGAACGCACTCTTGCGCGCGTACTGCTCGAGCGCGGAGGCAAGCACCGTCGTCGATTGAAAGCGCTCGTCCGGATCCTGCTTCAGGCAGCGCGCGACTGTTTTCCAGACTTCCTCGGGAACCGTGTGCTGCGCGGCCTGCGGTATGCGCAGTCGCAGCTCGGAGCTCGAACTGTGGAATCGGGGCAGCTCACCGAACAGGCACTCGTACAGCACCACGCCCAGCGCGTAGATGTCGGCGCGCGCGTCGACGTAAAGCCGTCGCCTCTGCTCTGGAGCCATATAATCCGGTGGGCCGTCGATTGGCAGTAGGTTGCTCATGCGCGGCTCGCGCGCTGATAGCGCGTCGCCGAAGCCCGTCACCACGACTCGCGTTGGTCGCTCGCGGAGCAGCACGAACAGCTTGGCAGTATTCAACGTGCGATGAACGAGGCCCGCGGCGTGCGCGGTCGTGAGCCCACGGCAAGCTTGCACCACGTAGTCTGCGGCCTCGTGAACGGGCAGAGTGCCGCGCTCTCGCAGCAGCATTTGCAGGGGTTTGCCGTGCAAGTACTCCATCACCAAGAACACGGTGCCGCGCGATTTCTCCAGGCCGAGGACCTTCACGATGTGCGGAGAGCGAAGCTTTCTCGTCACCGCCGCCTCGCGTCGCAAGCGCTCGGCCGCGCTGGGGTCGTCCGACCACGGGACTTTCAGCGCTACATAGCCACCCTCGTTCAGGTCCTTGGCGCGGTAGACGGCGCTGCCGCGGCGTCCACCGCGCCGGCTCAGGATAGCGTAGCCTCGGATCAGGGGAGGGCGCTTGCTGGTCATTTCGTTTGCCTCGCTGCGTCGGGTTAACGTTTCGAGTAACCGAGAACCAAGATCAGGATCGAAGCCAACGAACACAGCGTAGCTTGGCGTCGATGCTCAGGCACACGCGAGCGAGCCCCGCATGGCTAGGCACTGCTCCGCTTGATGGCAAACTCGTTACTTGTACTCAGCGGCACACGCCTGCGGCGACTCGGCTCGACCGCCCACACTGCACCTGGTGCGCCGGTGCACGACGCGCGTTAGTCGAATCAGAGGAGAATAGCTGTTACGTTTAGGGAGCAATTAGATGTCGTGAACGCGAATTGCAACGTTTTGATGGACTAGTGCGGCGGTCCAGTTTTGAACGCGAAATTGCCGGTACTTAGCCTCCAGTCATCAGGCGCAGCGTGAAGGACAGAGGGCAGCGCGCGTCGACCCGCACGCATGGTCATAGATCCCTTCAGCATAGCGCTCTGCGGGCCAGCCAATCTCGTGCACTCGAGAAGACTGCGGAGCTCACGGCCCGGCGCATGATTGCGCAGCCTAACGTCACTCCGCCTGGGGAGGGTGAGGGTTCAGGAAGCGACGCCCGGTGCGACCCGAGCGGGGAGGGGCGTCGGACGATTCGGAGGCGGGCCCGCCGAGCCGTTGGTCGACTGCTCGGGCGTCGTTGAGAGGGCCATCGCGGCGGCGCTGAAGTTGGCGGCGGAGGCGCAGCAGTGGGGTGCTCGCTCAGGAGCTGGATGCCCGTCGAGTAAGTCGGATGGGCGATGGTGTTCCTCGGCCGCCGGCGACCAGCGAGGAAACGCCGTCTCATTTGCGAAATGGGGGCCGGCGTTGATCGCGCGCAGGGCTCGCCCAGCGATGCCGATTGGCACAAACGTCTGTATGCGGTAGGTTGAAGGCATGTCTCCGGAGGTCGTCGCAAAGCTGCTGGCTGGCGAGCACATGAGCCAAGATGAAGGCATCCGCGAGGTGTATTGGGCCCCGGCCGCGAACGAAGTTCGGCTAATTGAAGTCAGCGGCTCAGTAGGCGACGCCGGGGAGCTGCTTCCATTTCGGTTCTCGCCGGATCCTCCGGACGTGCCGTTCCACTCAGTCGTCATCCTGCTGAGTCCGCGTGACTGGGAGCGCGTCGTTGCTGGCGACCTCAAGCTGCCTGACACCTTCGGGACCTTCACGGCGCTTGAGCGGATCGCGAAAGCTGGCTGAACGGAGCGTCGGTGGCGGCACCATCCGATTGGGCGCTAGCGTACCTCGAACAGGCACGCGCCGACATGCGGGGAGCGGACCTCGTGCAGGCCGAGGAACCCTCGGTTCTCGCGATGCTTCTGCAGATGGTGCTTGAGAAACTTGGAAAGGCCGCATTGCTGCGCAGCGGACAGACAACCGTCGCCGCAGCTACCAGCTCACACGCTGCTGCCACGCGAATGGTGCAGCTGCTGTCTAACGATCGGCGCGCCTGCCGGCGATTGGACTGGCAGCCAATGGTACTGCGCGCCCATATAGCGCCGATCGTGGCGAGGCTGGAGCGCTCGCAACCGCAGTTGGCTGCTGGCGGCCCCTGTCTGGAATATCCGTGGGAGGATCCGACTGGTGCCATCCTCTGGCCGGCACGCGACCTCGCGATCGCCAAGGAATTTGGCCCGAAGCGGAACACGGGCCCGCTTCTTCGACGCTTCGTCGCCGACCTGTGCGCTCGATTCGACGCAGTGTTCCCGTCTTGATGCCGGGACGCGCGTGCTAGACCCGAGTGCGGTAGCCTAGGCGGCGATGAGCGTGGTGCACTTGCTGGGAGGAGCCGTCGGCTACTTGGGGCTCTTGGGTGCCCTTGCACTGTCGATGACCTCAACGGCCAGGCACGTGGCTCGTTTGGTCAGGGTCGTAGGATTTCGCTGGTTTCAGGAGCTGCCTGTCCCGGTCCCTTGGTGGCGCCTTCTGGCGGTGCGCTCCGCGGCTGCGGTCGCACCTCTTGGCGTGGCGATCGGCCTTTCATGGGCGAGCTTCTTCATCAGCTGCGTATTCCGGACGCACTTGAACAGCTGTTCCGAAACGACTTGAACGCTCGTTCCGAAAGCACTTGAACACCAATTCCGACGCACTTGAGCGCGTCGGGCCTGGTGGCCGGAGCGAAGAAACGAG
>Ga0307508_10001919_pt1 | contig 22823 bp, 25 predicted proteins | sample 9_EM_MG_FD_203089 | JGI IMG/M metagenome (GOLD analysis project Ga0307508, IMG submission 203089) | Populus trichocarpa ectomycorrhiza microbial communities from riparian zone in the Pacific Northwest, United States - 9_EM | ecosystem: Host-associated > Plants > Roots > Unclassified | place...
TTGCCCGGCGGAGATGCTGCGTCGTGCTTGTTATCAGCTCGAGTTGGAGAGAATCTATTGGGATTGGGGCTCGGGTGGGAAATGGTATACAGGGCCTGAGTGAGCACCTTCCCGTGTCTCGGTAAGGAATGATCCCGACAACGGCTTTGGTAAACCGGAGGCAGATGTTAACCGGCTCTTTTGCCCTTTCCTCAGGCGGAACGCAGGCCTCAGTGCGTACGCTTTCTACCAAAAGCCCTTTCTTTGGGCCTTCTCTCGCCATGATCCCAAGGGTCGTATGCGAGTAATTGATAAACAAAAAGAGATCTTCCTCTTTGTGGTAGGTCTGCCTCTTGGGACTGCTGTGGTCGAAAACTCCAGCTTGTCGGCAATTGGAGGCTATCTGAGCACCAGATATCTCAATAATCCTGCCGGCCCGCGGGTTGCCCGCGAACTTTCGGGACAGTCCAGTCCGGGCCGGGCTTTCCGATGACCCAGTCCGGCCGGGTGGGCCCAGTGGCCGGACTGCGTTGGCTCAGGCCGGCCCGCGGGCACCCACGGGCCAAAAGTTAGTGCTAGTGGAGTAAAACTTCATCGAGTGACTCTGCAGAGAACCACAAGTCAACCGCCCGCACAGACAACTAACCATCGATTCCTCCGAAAATTGAAGCCGCACAGTGGCCAACCATCAAGCCCGCTTACACACAACAAGCAGTAACTACGTACCCGTGATGCCAGACAACGATACCAGCTATGATCCCTATGCGCCACTCAATCTATTTCACTTAACCAGAACCCGGAAACCAAGAAATGCCTACCGGGCTCCGCTTACAGTTCCGCCATCTCTTCTCCGATCAACAGGGTTTTTTTTAGATAATCCTGTTCTTCTCTTTTCGATGCTCTCCTGTGTTTTGTACGCAGGCACCAACCACAGTGAGGTTGTGATGTATGAAGTCTCGGGGGGCGCCCCCCCAATACAGTAGATAGCCTTGGCAAACGTCGTAAGGCCTTGTATAGCACCAATCTTCATGGCCCTTGGAACGGTTTCGAGTAAGAACTGATGGATGTTGATGCTACGGCGCTTGCTAGGCACGAGCCCAACACAAGCCGTATGATTGCTATTTAGGACGGTAACTTCGACACAACCTAGCTTAGACTTGAGGACTGCCCTAATGGGGAAGGTGCACTCCGCAGCCCAGCAGACAACGATGTTAAATGTCTTCCCCGAGTGATTGTAATTAATGTTGAAATTTTCTCTAGCGGAACATTCCGCTATTTTGCACCCTTAAATCGAGCAAAAGTTGGAATCACCGTCCCGGCGCTATGGCAGGGAAGCCGGCAGTGATAGGTGTGGTCGCGCGGCGAAGAGCAGGAACGCGCCTCGCCAACGGGGTCATTAATCTGTGTGCGCCTCATGGCTTATCACTCGTTGAGTATTTACATGTATTCTGCCTAACACAAAAAATCAGTGGTATTGGCCCCGCCGTGATCTAAATACTGGTCGGGTGTTGTGAATGAAGTCTCTCTCCGTGAAATTGGCTTAAAGTCACAAAAATACCGTAGTACTTGTTGAATATCCGTTTTGTATTCAACCCGTACCCCAATTCTAGCGTATAATATTTCATGTTGTACCCACTGGGAGCACGTGTGACAAAGCTGAATGGCTTGCTACCGGCTTTGGAGTTTCCGTGAGTGAGAACTAAGGCACAGTATTGTCTGTTTGCTTGAGTGAATTACAGTGCTGCGATCGCGACGTTTTAGATTATTGGTGTTGAGCAAACGCTCCCAGCGGGGGGACCATGAGATATTATTCTCCAAAACGGGGGAGGGCATCAGGTTAAGTTCACAAAAAATGGGGGGTACCATGTTAAACCGCCGAAGTTAAAAAAAAAATTTGGCAGCGGCAGAGTAGCATCGAAATTACTTATATACAGGCCTACCAAATGCCCCAGAAAATAAAAAATAGAGGGTGTGGGTTAGAACGTGACGCCCAAGATGAGCAGCTTGTGTAGTAAGGGTCCGGCATGTCCCCCCTAACTAGCATCCACACAAAGATTTTTTTTTGACTCATTACTCGCATGTGACCTATTTAGATCATAGCGAGCCAGGAGGAGAGACCAATCCAAGCGTCGGGACTTCCAGGTGCAGAGCGCGACGCAGCATCTCTCCTAGGCCCCTACGGTGTGAGTTCTCATCTGTCAATCTAGGACAGTTGGAAGTTTCATCTGATGTTCCTAGTTCGGTTGGCGAGTTTTCATGACTTCCCAGGTCACTTGGGATTTATTCTTCTTAAGGGAGTGATCCATTGATTTCGAACCTGACCCGCTCATTGCTATGTACTTCGAGCAATTAGACTGATGAGCTTTTATCAGGGACTGTCCTCACCTGCTGGCGACCCACCATGGTGGACGTTCATCTGGGAGTAATCTTACCAGCTAATAACCCACCCAGAATCTTTCTCTCAGCTCAATCTCTTGTGCAGCCATCGATCTTCAAGCACACGAATAAAGCCCCTCAAAATAGGCTTCCCAACCCTAGGGTGAGTTTAAGGACTTCCCAAGCCCTCCACAGTAGAAGGTGCACTCCCGTTTATATAATACGAGTGCTCTTCCATGAATCAAAGTAGAATGACTAAGCGGAGGTGACGTCAGATTGCAGTGGTGGCGGATTGCAGTAGTTCCCAGTGCTAAAGATGCCATACCTACTGGGCTATCGGCGCAAGCGCAAATGATATCTGGTAGTGACACCAAGACGCACGAAGGGACCCCCGTCGTGGCCGTCCGAACCAGCATACCCCCGCCGCCGCGCAACTTTGAATTTCGTCCACCGCTTGCTCTTTATCCACCACCTGTCTGTGCCCTTTATACACTCTTTCAGTGAATTCTTCTGTATCATAGGTCATCATGTGTTTACCGCCTTTGCCCGGAGCCATGACGCGAAAAGAAAGATAGTCGCAGCGATAGATAACACGGTGGCGCGACGTTGGTATCGGTTCTGCAATGAGTCTTAGGGGCAGCGGCGTAAATTTTGCTCGGATGGGCTCTGGTACGGTTGCGACGGACGCATCGTGGCGATGATTATGGTGGCCTCGAAATCGCTATGTATTTGTAGGAGCATTTTGAATTGGTAAAGTTCTTGGTGCAGCTACCTATGGTGCAACGCGGTGGGCGCAGACCTCTTCGTCGGCTGCGTACATTATCACTCGCTGCTTAGTCACTCGAAAACCAATGTCGTCAAGGTATCGATTCAGGTGTCCAACCACTTGCTCTGAACTTACACCAACCTCCTCATCACACTCCAACATACAACCAAAAAAAAAACCCGTCTCCCCATAATTCATAATGAATGCCCCACCTCCTACGGAGCTACAGCTTCAGCAAGCAGAAGGATGGAAGCAGAAGGGCAACGCTGCTTTTCGTTTGAAGTAGGCTTCTCCACGTCCGAGTCGCATGAACCTGAGGCTCATTTCCGTAATAAACAGGAACTTTTTGGATGCTTACGCGAGCTACTCGGAGGCGATCGCATTGAATCCGTCATCACATTTTTTGTACTCTAATCGTTCTGCAGCTCTCCTGTCTATGGGACGGCATTCGATGGCTCTTAACGATGCTAAACGTGCTATCGAGCTGGACCCCAAGTGGCCCAGAGGATACAGGAGAAAGGCGGCGGTTCTAGATGCAATGAAGAGATACAGGGACGCACTCGTAGTCTATGAAGAGGCGCTCGCCGTGACTAGAGCGGATGGCAGCCTCTCTGACGAACAGAAGAAGAAGGAGGATATCGAAGTGAAAAATTTGATGGCAGGTTTGTTTCTAGATGTTTGTTATAGGTGGTTCTGTTTGATTGTTGACGGATCGTGTAGCTTTGAGCAAGAAGCTTAACGCGAAATCGGAGCATATTGTAACGATCTATACCCAGAGAGATCCGGAGCAGTCTCCGGGTGCTCTGATCATACGCGAGGCAGAACGTCGACTGCAACAGGGAGAAAAATTCGGGGACTGGCCTGCCGTCGGGACCGCCTTTCGGAGATTATGGATAGCGTTTGACCCCAAATCGATACGATCGGAGTTCGTGGAACTGACTGTCGCAGGGAAATGCAGTTTCAGAATGCCCTCACCCATCTGATGGAGTACACCACTGTTGAATTGACGGTTGCGGGCTTCCCTCAGCCTGAGCCGGTTATCTGCGGACGTCTCCAGACTCTCGAGGAACTGACAACCGCAATGATTGAGGATATCCGTGTGGCTCGTATGGACTTTGCGCTTCTTGAAAGGCTTCAAATGTGTCTCCAGCTTGAGCAGCAGCGGAGGAATGCCATAGGCCCCAACATGTCGCCGAAGGACACAATTAAAGAATATCAGCGCCGATTGACCGAGCCAGTAACCTCTAGACAAATTTCTGAGCGTGGAGGAGGTACCGGCAGCCTCACGGCTACTGGCTGGGACTACGTCCGTCCGGCTCTGCAGCTAAGCATTCGCTCATGCCTCGTAAACGGATTCATCAACGAAATATTCGCCGACGGTCAACGGGGAGATGCGGAGTTTCGCCGCTGCGTGGAACTTATAGAAGGCGCCCAAGCTCAATGGCCAGATGTCAATGGCAGTATTCGTGGCAGAACTCTCGAGACCACCTTCCTCCGCCAGGCAAGATTCGAGAATATTCCCTCCTAGACGGCCCCGCCAGAATCGCTAACACTTGTGGGCAACCCAGATCAAAGCGCACCTCGCGGAAGCACTGGCGCGGATGTACATGCAAGCTACTAGCCCACCTAATCCAACCCACATCCTCGATGAGATCGTCTCCATCACCAAGTGGATCATCGCCTCATTCGAAGCCAACCCGCACCCCCCAGAGGAAGAGAAATACACGATGCCCACGGGCGAGCCTGGCTGGTGGACGGTGTATTACACGCACTACGTCGCGCCGCTCGCGAAAGCTCACCATCTGTTCGCCTTTGCCAACCTCCGATACGGAATGGACATCGAGTGCGTCGCGCTCGACTCGCAAGAAACCGGTGCGCGCGGCCCGACCGCCTGCAGCCCGACGCGGCTCGGCATCGCCGCCAACCACTACGCCACAGCGGCCGCATGGATGCCCCCCGACGAGCCCGAGCGAGCCAACACCCTCTGGTACGCCATCTTCAGCATGGTTCGTCGTGGCGGCTACTACCTCGCCGACTTCGAGATCCTCCGCGACATGGCCACCAAATCCCCGGACTTCTTCGTCCCCGTCATACCCCCCGACGCCATTCCCGACAATCACCCGGGCCGCCACGTGGCCGCGGAGATCCTCAGCACCTCGGCCGGGGGCGAGCGAGACATGATCTGCCCCGCCATGGTCCAGTGGCCCGAGGGTATCCCGTCAAACATGAACATCCTCCAGGAGGTCATGGACCCCTGGACGCACAAAATCGTCAATGGTGACGGCGGCGGCCTCCTGGCGCTGACCGAAGTGATCAAGAATGTCTGGCGGGACCGGGTGGAGAGGTGGGGAGAGAAGAAGGAGAACATGGCCACGGACAGGGTCTGGGGCGGCCTGGAGGACGACCTGAAGGACAACTGGGAGGCGGTCTGGAGGGAACATCAATCCAATGGCAGCACAACCTTCAGGATGTAGCCGGTGATATTGCGTGGTTTTCGGCGGCGGATGTTGGGGAACCGTCTGATTCACTGTCGAGATGTGCGGGAGAATAACCCTTATACAACGGGAGATTTTTTGCCCTATTCATTCTGGCAGTTGATCTTAATAGTAGCGACAATAGTAATAAACACCACCGTACTTTTCCTTCCATCTGCGGTTTTTGCTGTGTAACGTGAACGGTGTGATATTGTGTGATTCCGTGTACGGGTGGTGAAAAACTAGATATAGTGTACCCCGCTAAGTGATAATTAGGGTATGACTTGCATTCGTCGTCTTACCAGCACGGCTGCCCTGCTCAAGCTACCGCAATGGCTGGTTTCGCTGCGTTTTCGTTGTAGGTATGTATATCTTCCGATGTCACGACCCGGTACTAGTCTTTTCGCAGGTTAAAGCAGCAGATGCATCATTGAACGCTGAATCAACGGAGCATACTCCTGCTTCTACTGTGCGCAAGTTCGTAACTGGAGCTGAGGCCAAGAGCTGGGAATAGAAATCTCTATTCCCCAGCAGCAAACCCTCGAGAACAAAACAAGCGTCCAGTCCCAGGTCATGTAAAGCCATGTAATCTATGAAGTAAGAATTAGAGTAGAAGTAAACTCTGTCGAATCAGTAGCGCCAGCAAATGAAAATCTCAAGTAACCCACCGTCAAGTAACTCCCCTCCCATCATATCTCGTCTCATTCGCCATCCATCTATCCATCGCAGTTCATGAGCAGGTAACTAGTAAAAGCAGAGCAAGGCCTAGATAGCAATAAGGGAACGCAAACACCTGTAAAAAAAACAATGTAAAAAAACATATTACATATCAATTCAATTCACTCGTTCACGCATCTCGCTTCTTCTCCCTCGGCCTAACACTAAGCAACGGCTCGATCCTGGCACGCTTGGAGAGCCCAACGCGGTACGGAACCTTCCCGCTCTTCAGTGGCGAGTGCTGCTGCTGCTTCTTTTTGCTGCTATCTGGGGAAAGTGGAGGTGGGGCGGGGGTTCCGGGCGTCTCATCGACCGAGGCAGGAGGAGAGGATTCGATCTTTGTCTTCTTGGGGGGGTAGCTGTCCCCGGGAAGAGTTGAAGGGTCTGCGGTTTTTTCGCGCTTGCGTTTGCTCATAGATTTTGGCATCGAGGGAACGGGCTCTGGTTCGAGGGTAGCAGCGAAATCCTCAACAGCTTCAGCAACGGGTTCGGCGTCCCGCTCGAGGGTCTCCAGCTCTTCTTCGTTTACCTCTGGCCGTGACCGTGCTTTCTCAGTAGACTTTGTCCGCCGTCCATTCGACACAGCCTTCGGTTTCCCCCCATTCCACTCGTCACCATCTCCGTCATCTCCGTCAGCAACCGGAGCATCCACCTTCTTCGCAGGTGTCCGCTTACGCTTCGCCGGTCCTGGAGCAGGAGCCAGAGATATGCTGTCTCCGTACTCGTCATCTCCGTTCCCAGGCTTTGATTCCATCCCCCTCAAGGGCTTGACAGGCGACATCGGTGGCGAAGACAGCAGGGCCTCCATGTCGTCATCAGTGTCCGCAATCACCCTTGTGATAGGTGCAGGAGCGGGTTCCATCACGGCTTGTTCCTTCGTCGTGGGAGGATAGTTCTCGGTGCCATGAAGGGTCAAATCCTCGTCCTGTTCCTGAAATTTCCTCTCCTTGGCTGGCCTTTTGGGAGTGGGTTTTCTGCTCTTCCGCCCCGCATTCCCATCCGTGACTGGCGCCGGCGATTGCCTCACAGGTTTATCGGAAAGATTCTGTCGCCCCTTCGCCTTAGCCGCTCTCCACTCTGACGCAATCCGCAGACCCCCACCACTGTCACTGTCCACACCACCTCCGACCTCTCCGATTCCCAATCCCGCCCACAACTCTGGCGGATCGGGGATGGTACTCATTGGGCTCTCAGTGACCCCCAAACCGTCGAAATCGAGTAACTCACTAGGCGTTTGTCCCTGCCCCTTCTGAATCTCCACGGCAAATTGAGGCGAAGGCAACGGGAGGAAATCCTGCAGCTCTCTCGCAAGATCTCGCTTTCGCTCGGGTTTGGCGCGCTGTTTTTTGGTAGCGGCAGTGGGAGGACCGTCGGAGTCGTAGATGACGATCGGTGTGTTGGATCGCGATTTACTTTTTCTGGTGCGCTTCTTCCTGGAGGCGCCGTAATCGTTGTCCGAATCGTCGCCGCCGGCGGTTTGCGATCGCTTCCTCTCCGATGGAGTAGACCTCTTCGAACTCCCCCTCGGCTTCTTCTCGAGCGGTGGGAGGACATCTCTAGCTTCATCGTCGTCTTCGGGCGGGTTGTACACATCCCCATATGCCTGGCCGTCGCCTCCATCCGCCTCCGTCCAAATCCGTTCTGCAATCTCTTCCCCAATCGGCGCTGCTCCTTCCTCCCCTCCAGCATCCGCCACAATCTCTTCCTGTGCATCGACAGCCACTCCTTCATACTCCCCCTCCACCCACGCTCCGCCGCTCTGCCCTTCGTATTCTGCGTTCACAGGAGTCTCGCTCTCGGAAGGTGCGATGATCAATCTCGCAGCGTCGATCGCGTGCTGTCGTACCTCCTCGCTTGTCGGCGCTTCGCTTGTCGGCGCGGGCTCGTCGAAGCCGTCGCCGCCGGAGTCATCGGAGTCGAGAATTTCGAAGGGCATTGTGTGTGTTGTTATGCGGTGGTGGATGCGGGACGTGTGAGACTGTGGGCGAGACGGATAGTGAGGGGGACGTGTCGCACTTTACCGAGTCGGGACGCGTGAGGCTAACTTCTTTGGGTGACGTAAAAAGGGCAAGGCAACGTGCGAGTGCTGGTGAGTGGAAACGCGCAGAAAACGTGTGAAGTTGAGCCTACAAGACTCGAGAGAGATATCGAGCCAATGGCGATGGTCGTATAGCCGACGCGTAGTATCTGTGTAGATACACGCTTATTACATATCCACACGAAGATGAAAGATTACCATCATACCACATCACCTCGGCGAACCACTACACGTGAACAGCGAATGGCGAACAGCGAACTCGGATGCGGAGAAATATACAGACTGCAAAAAAACAGAGAAACCTTACACCCACGCACTTCCCAACACAGAACAAAGCACGGAAATCACACAAGACGGTAGAATGATACGTTAATAAGTTAAAGCTCATCCACCCCGCACCAGCAATGAGGCAACGAAGCATCACGGCAAGAAGGGAAACACACACACAAAGAGAGAGAGAGAGAGAAAAAAAAAACAGTCAGCAGTAGGAAGAAGTAGTTAAGTAGTCAAGCATGAGCTATACGTAGTTTTAGTCGTCATTATGCGACGTAGAATTGCGAAGATTTCCACCCACCCCACAGTTAACAAATTTTTCAGCGATTACTCGAAGGCCGAAAGCAGAATGCCAGAGAAGTACTAAAGTTTCATGCGTTAGCAGGGCAGTATACCGAAAGGTGGTAAAATGGCTCACCTCGCTGGCTTCTTTGGCTTGCTTTTCTTGCCACTCTTTCTCCCATTTGTGAACATGCTCTTCGATCTCCCTCTCGTCAGTGAGACCCTTCTTCCTGGCACGAGCCCTGAAGTTCGAAAGACGTGCGGACGTCTTGGCCTTCTCAGGATTTTTCTTGCGGTAGTCGGACGAAGAAATACGATTACGCTCGACAGGAGTTCCCTTCGGTTCTAGTGATAAGACACGTGTCAGAAAATAAGAGACGCGACGTGAGACCAAGGTACCATGTATCTTACCCGCATCACGCTTCATCTCAGCATGAGCTTCGCCGTGCGACTTCTCGAATTCGGCTCTGTCTGGAAGTCCGCGCGTAGCGTAATACTTGAGGTGATGCCAAAGAGACTGCCTTGGGTTGCGTCCGGTGAAAGTCTGGCCACAGCCCTTGACTGGACAGCGCAAATTGCCCTGAGGACCAGGTGTGCCCCCCGACTTCTCAACTCTACCAGAGCGAACGCGTGAACTCGGAGTCTTAGGAGGCCTAGTACCCTGTGGGGTCTGCGGATCCAAAAGGTGTTCAGGCGTAGCGGTAGTAGAACCTTCAGCACCGTAGACGGTGTCCATGAAGTTGTTGTTGCTCGGAGTAGAGAGCTGCTGGTAGTGCTGGAGTTCGGTTTTTTTGATAGATCCTGGAGTCTTCTTGGGCGTCTTGAGAGACTTAGGGGGCGGAGGCGTCTCGTTATCAGGCTCGTACTCACTTCCCTCGTCGGAATACTCGTGGTGGTCGGACATTTCGACATCACCATCGTCGTCGAGTCCGTTAGCAGCAGCACTCTCGGCATCGACGTCGCCAACAATTTCGGTGACAACATCAGCTCCCTCCTCGAGGACTTCTAGCGCTCCGGTCACGACAATGCCGGCGGCGACTGCAGATCCATCGACCATTTCCGCCGAGTGATTCTCGATGTTGATGGTATTGGTGGTCAGGGTAGTCTCGGCCATAATCTCGTCACTCGCTGGGGCGGTAGTCTGAATCGTCTCGATCCTCATCTCGGTTGCGACCGTGTCGACTACGGAACGCGACGGTTCCTCATCCATGGTCATAGAGACCGATCGCGCTTCGATATCGTCCGCCATTTCGGTAATACTAAAGAGAACGAGTGCTTTCTTGGAGAGGCCGGGTGAATAAGAGTGACGGGTGATGCAAAGATGGTGATGGCTGATGATGGGTGGAAGGAGAGAGCGGAGATGGTGGGAAGGGGAGGGTTGGGGCTAACAAGGTGGTGTGAGTTTTGACTTGGCAAACTAAATTTGCGGTTAGGGCTCACTCGTGGTCAGCTGGGCAATAGGCATTGGAGAGACGGACAGGTTGTCGGAGGGTGAGTGATAGGGAGGGGAGGGGTGAATTTTGCCGCCGGCTTTTATCAAATCACCCCCACGAAAGTTCCGCACATTCTGTTCGCTTCGATCGGAAGTAAGTGAACAAATCAGCAAAACGGGAACCCATATTTTGTCCTTGGATTATTACCAGTAGATATAAGTAAAATTTCGTGCATATGGTAGAGTAGGGGAAATGCCACTTCCTATGCACATACGCAACTATAGCTAGACTGATTTCTATGGATCCCCAAGCGATACCGGTCAGTTGTTCAGGTAGAGACGGGAAATGACATAGGCCGGTGGTTTTTTAAGAAAAAAATTCTACGGAGAACCCGACAAAGCATAACTAAAGCATAACGAAACACACGACCGTTTCTGCTACCACATACCAAACACTTATCTGGTATCTGCATAAACAGATAGCACTCATACCAGATAGACATGTAGCCAATCCACTCCCGACATTATCCGTCAAGTGTTTCAACTTCCAGTGGCCTTCCAAAGCCGGGTGGTGCGCTTTCGCAGAAAACGATGGGGAGAGCAAAGTAGTTACCCGCTACTACCCAAACCCCGCGGTTGCAGCAATCGGCACTCTTCTTCTTTCCCCCGTCCTCGCGGCTTTCACTCGCTTGAAAGTGGCTGACCCCCTCCGGTGAAAGAGACAGTTTTCATCTCCGCCCGCAAAATGTTCGATAAATATGCGTCCGGCATAGGCCCCTTGCGCCGATGAGATTGAGGGAGGGACTTCCGCTATATAGTAACACATACATATTCACCTTTCGTCGGGTGTTTCGACTTCGGAGACTTTACCTTTTCGCTTGCAATATCTGTTGACGACTGTCAGCCTGCCGCTACGCCCTGGAGAGTGCGCATGCGGAGTGCGAATAGCGGGGTAATTAGCTCTGAATGCGGGCGAGCGAATCAGGAACTACATCCCATCTCACGAGAAGTACAGTTACCCGAGGGGGAAAAGAGTGTTAAAACAAACCAAATAATAAAATCTTGGGGGATTTGGGAGGGGATTTCGGGAGGGCAACAGACGAGCGACACGTCGGTTGATTTTTCTCCAACAATAGAGAAAACGGACCGCGTATCTCTGGGTCTGCGGTCAGCAGATGGATGTCGGATTGAACGGTGACGTGCCGCCAATGTGATTCCCGCAAACGCATCTCCCGGTAAAAGAATCGGCCCAAGCGTCCTTCAGATCACGATACGGATATTGACTGCCTCGAGCGAGGGCTGGTGGTTTTATCATCTGGAATCATCGCCGGTAGTTGGCCCCTCAGCAACCCGACATAATCCAACTGGTGGCCCGTGGGGATCGGAATTTCTTCCTAGCTATCTACACTTCCAACGGAGTAGTTATTATGCCTCGGTCAAATCTGGGCAAAACAAAACGGTGCGTCATACACTATTACTCGTCGGTGTATCCGCCGAATGATGGTGGAGGAGGAAAGTGAGCTCTAGAGTAGAGTAGGCAGTGTAGGTGCATCTCCCCCCCCCCCTATGATTCGCTACTCTATGCAGCTCACTGGCAATCTACAGGTCGTTTTCGCACCTCAATTAGATAGTACATACCACCAAGAAGAGATTTCACGCGGGCTTTACAGGAGCGGTAATGTCATTTAGAAGCACGACCCGCACCACGATCCCGAACGCGAATTTCATCCCGACCCTCAGCAAAGAAAAAATGATCATCAACGAAACACTCCCCGTACCCGTATCCGTACCAAACAAGCAAGAAGCAGAAACCAAATCTCAAAAAAACAGAAAACAGAGAACAAAAACAGAGAATAGAAAACAAAAAACAAAAAAGCCCATTCATTATGTATTATCCCAAAGGACCGGAAGAAAACGCCAAAGCACCGCTCCATCTCGTATCTTTAATTACACCGCAACGGCAGCCTCATTGCTAGAAAGGATGGTCGCGGCGACCCCCTTGGTCTCGTCACCAGAACGGCGAAGCTCCTTGTCAACTGCCAGGACGCGGTCAACGATTAGGGCGTCGATGCCTTGTTCCACTTGCAACTACACGCAGGTATGATTAAACATGATCGTGTGACTCCGAGGTGGGCGAGAAACCATACCTTCACGTTTTTGGCCTCGTTGTTCATGGCACCATAGGTGACGCAGACTAAACCGGTTTCCTTGACCACACTGTGCATCCAGTTAGCTGGTTGAAAGATATCGGGGCGTCTCAACATACCGAATGAGGCGGGGGCACAAAATAAGTGGTTCAGCCACGGAAACGATTCCAAGGAGATTCCACCTACTGGCGAACCGAATCGCCTCCTGGAGGCTGGTGCTACGGATATCCGACATCTCCTGGGTCCCGCCATCGGTGAGGAAGAGAATCGGGATCGATGGCTGCTTGAAGGATAGCAATAGACACACTCCAGGGTTGAAGCTGGAGAATATGATATTACGTCCTTTCATGTGGTCGTAAACCACCTTGAGAATAGTGTCGACCCAGGCGTTCATCTCGATAACGGTAGCATCCATACCATGCTCCTCAGATTCCTGCAACGAGGGATATTCTGGCCACCGCATTAGCCATGCCAACGGTGCCAATTCGAGATTAACCTACTCAGTTCGATGTTGAATCCCACGTGCTGCGGTAGCGCTTTGAACGTCTGTTCCAGGGTAGCAAAAGGGCTCTGGATACTGTGTCCCCTACTGTTGCCTTTGAAACCGTTAAGTTTAAATGCCCTAGAGAGTCTCATGCGTTCGTTGATATCGTTCTGGCGTCCGTCCGGCTCATTGAGAGACATGGATCGGGTTCTTCGCAGGTTCGGAGTGCGCCCGCCTTCAGGCTCGTTCGAGGAGTTGCCATTCTTCTTCTCGCTACCCCAGATGCGGTCCGGAGAACCCGATCTGGAGTCGAGGTGAGCGGGCTCATCTTTCATGGACATGAACTGCTCCAGGGTCAAGGTATGAACCGGGACGTCAATGCCGGTTTCTCCAACAAGGAAGTCATGGTATATGACTGGAACATGGTCCTTCGTGAGTTGAACATCTGATGGCCCGTATTAGTGACAAATAACTCCCCAAGGCATGTGTGACAATTACCAAACTACTGATTGTTAGTATTGAACAGGCCAGAATTGGGACAATTGGGGGGGCTTACTTCAATATACGATGCACCTAATCGGTTGTGATTCCCGTGTTAGCCACCATTCAAACAAAACCACAATGAATAGCCAACCTAGCTTCGCAGCATGGATGAACGACTAAATATATCAATTAACATCCCATCATAAAGATCAACGAAAAGAGAGGGTCATACTAGTAAAGTGTTTTCGCCAAGCTGCAATGACTTCCTCGAAGGAAAGTTTTTGCCGAGACCTTCTCGATGGTTAGGAAAACGCCACGAATGCGGGGACTACATCACGCCAATCACCTCGGTGCCCAATAACCTAGGTAATACATTAGTACTATAGATATCAGGGGGATTGCCGTAAGTATAATACTGACCCTAGGCGTCGTTAAACTCTTCCAGTATGTGTGCTCTTTTGTAATTGCAACATTGGGGTGTTCAAATGGAGTGATGATGGTGAACTCGAAGTTGACCGACCCAATGACCTCCAAGGTGCTAACCGCTAGAATGGGGACTTGGATTCCTCCCTGCAATGAAGCCCTCTTCTTACCGACCTCCGGTCTCACGGCGCCCAGAAGAGCAACTGCACGGCCAATGATGCGATCTTTTGACCCTGCGTACGTTGGGACGATGTCAAACATCACTTTGACCTTGGTGGCATCTTTTGCCTCGAAGAGGATCGGATCGTCGGTGGCGACATTGGCGTGGACCGGAAGATCGACGATCGCCGGATCGCCAGTTGCACCTTGAGCGGAAACAACCAAGGAAAGCGCAGTGTCCAACTGGGTCGTGTGGGCTTCGTAAACCGGGATCTGATCCAACTTCACAGCCTGGATGTTCTTCCGCACGTCCATGCTGCCGAGAGTGATGAGCACCATGGTCTGTCCCTGCTTGAGATAACGATGACCAAAGCTCTTCACCATGTGTGGATGGCCAGTGGAAGGTGTGGGCTTAGAGCCCGTTGGTTCCAGCGAACCTGTCAACGAAACTGTGGAGGAAATACTCTTCTCAAAAGGGGTGGAAGCCAATGGCGGACTGGAGGACAACGGAGGTGTGGGAGACGGTGACGCAGAAGAGACATAGCCAGTCCTGAGACTCTTCGAGCTCTTGGCGATCAACATCTTCGCGAGTGCAAGGTGTCCTCGCAGAACAGCATGTTCCTGTGCAGACCATCCGGAAAAGTCGACCTTGTCGACCTCACACCCGCCAATATCAATCAGTGCTTCCGCCACCTCTTTCTTTCCCTCCACGGCTGCAACGAAAAGTGGCGTCCATCCGTATGTCTTTTCCGTGAGTTCAAGGTCGGGCCGCTGACTGTTGCTGCCAGCCAAAAGCGCACTGACACATTCGACATGCCCAAGCCTGGCAGCGTGGTGCAGGGCAGTTTCACCGTTCTCGTCCTGGTAATTGATATCGACTCCAGCCTCCACCAAAAGCTGCACGATGGCAACACTGTTGCGCCTCGCGGCCATAATCAGCACAGCAGAAGACTTGGAGACCGTTTTGCGAGCCGAAACAACCTGTTCAGTTGTGCCAACACCGCCGTCCCAGTTCTCGGCCTGCAGAAGTGTTAGGGTAGTTTTTGGGTGCTCTCCAATTACGGCCAAATGTAATGGCGCATATCCGTCCGCGTCTTGCCAATTCGCTGAATCGATACCATCGGACACATCGAACTGGTTCCACTCACGCATGTACTTGATGATAAGCCTGCAGAGTACCACGAATCCATACTGAGTAGCGTAATGTAGCGCCAGGCGGCCGTATTGGTCACGATCAGCCAGAGCTCCGCGCTGCGCAGGACGAAGGTTCGACAGAATGTAATCAAGCAGCTTGACCGATTCGTCGTTAGGAGACAGACGGAAGACCCCATCGCATTCAATAGCTCCCGTGGATTGGGGGGGGGTCTGAATCGGGGACTCTGCTGGAGTGATGAAGAGCTGCGGCGGCACCACAGTGAGAGAGGTATTTCCCGCTGAATTTTCGCTCTCTAGAGGGATCAATCCTTTGGTTCTGCCGATGGAGATCACAAGCCTGTGTATGATGTTTCGCCCATTGATATCACCCTCTTCTTTCAAAGTATCGACTCTGCCGAGAAGCAACCGGATACACTTGAGAGACTTGTTTGTGATGCACCGCTGCAACAGGTTTTGCAACAACTTCCTCGAGACGAGCTCGCCTTCTGAGTTGTGTAACGTATTTGCTAGGGCGGTTTCGTTGTCATCGCAAACACTCCGATCAATGGCTTCCACGACGTCTGTAGACAACCCGGCAGCAGCACCGGAGGACACGCGCTTGAGCGGGGGCCGGACAGGGAGATCGGCCGCGCGGCCATGCTCGGGATCCAGTCCTTCTGTACCACCAACCTTTGAGAGCCAAAGGTTCACCGTCTGCATCATAGTTAAAGCCTCCGTCGCTGAAGCAAACGGTTTCGGTAAGACCTTGGATTCGAGATACTCCCGCTGTACAGCCGAGTTCGTTTTCTTGTCAAGCCTGTGGTGCAAATGTTAGCGCCATTTCGGAGTATGCTAGGAATGCGTGCTTACTTCTTCAAGATCTTGATAAAGCCTCTCCGGTTGACCCCGCCGTACCACTGGATCTTTCTCAACACACTCCTGAGCTCCAAGAGAGCTCCCAGGATCTCCTCCATCTCGTCACGATCGAGCCCGTAACAATCCGACGTGTTCGTGGCGGAATCACTGCCGAAATCCTCACTGTGTACGCTGCCATTGGTGCTAATATTTTCCGATGCAGGGGAGAGATCGAAATGATCTTCGTATCGAGATCTTAGCGACTTCAGCCGACGTTGGGCATCTGCCAGCCGCTTGCTGAAGAATGTGTCGACGGTCTCGATATTGCGGTCGAGCGCGAAGAGAAACACTTTCGCATCGGATATCAGCACAACAATCTCCGTATATGAAAGGGGAAAGGGTCGCCGCCGCCTCCACATACGCGCAAGATCGGGAGCCTTTCCAGCCCGCTTCTCGCCTGCTGCTGTCTTGATGTGCTTCTTCAAATCTTTGTAATTGATGTAGTTGGTAGCCCATTCAGGCACCTGGTTCCGCGACAAGCTAAAGGCCAGTTAGTAACGAAGGAAACCTGGACAGAATTGCCACCATGACACACTTCTTTCCGAACTTCATGATGGCAAGGAGTAGTGCTTGCGAGTAAGTTTTGTGTGCCGGAAACAAAATTAATGACTGCCGGAAAGAAAGCAAGTCAGAGCTGGTTGAATGGGCGTATAGGATTCTGTGAATGTAAGTCGCGGGGAGAGAGGTCAATGGCCATTCGAAGGTCGCTGGTTCCGATGAGACCGAGAGACCCTAATACCACACAGAGGAAATCCCCCTGTACAGCAGCGGGCGGGGTCAGGGCTGCCTTGGTTGGCAATCACAAAAGGTTTGGGCGGCCGATTGTTGATATTGCGGGCGCTGCACAGAACAATGGGCGTCAGGGTCGACGTCCAAGCAGCCAACCAGAGAGCTCTCAGGAAGCAACGTGCGTTTTCTGGGGGGTGCGATGGGATAGCGATGGGGAAACTGAGCTTTTAATAATGAGCAAGAAGTGCTTCCTGCAGCCGGTCAGAACCCAAAAGAAAGGAAAGGGAGGTCAGATTGGACCAGGAAGGAAGGGAGTGGGCGAGACGAAAGAGAGGGCTCGAGTTGCGGACTATGTATGCATACTCCCAGGACATGTACACTCGCAACAACTTTCAAGGCTGCCCGAAGTCGGGGTGACACGACTTTGATGGTGGCCACTCCACTCCACTCCGACTTTGGTTTGGCTGCAGGCACGTACCGCTCTACATTCATTGGCGAAGAGAAGCTGCTGCCGTGTGCTTTTTTCCTCCAAGTTGGTGGTCGAGGTTCAGTCTGGTTCGCCGTCGTCGCCGCCATGCGGCAAGCAAGCATCCGCGCAACGTTGCTGGCCGGCCGTGCTCTAGCGCGTCGGCAGCACGTCGCCCGAATCTCCCGAATCGAATACTCTAATCCAAAACATCATCTGTCCTCCACACTCAGCTCCTCCCCTCAACTATACCAGCTCGGTCTCGCTTCAGCCCCATCACGACTCACGATGCGACTATCGCATTCCAGTTACCCCAATCATCAAGGATCCTCCCGATAGCCCATCCTCCTTCCAGAACGCCGACGCTGTGGAGTGTGTCCAAGATATCCATACGCTTGAGCTGTGCGACGCCAAGGTCCGGCATTAACTACTCCACATTTCAAACTTGCACAATGCAATCAGCCAGCTGGGAGCGTGTCCATGCCGAATTCCTCATACCGCCAGTCGTTTGGTCTGCAGCAGGGCGGATTCTCCGCCTCCATGCAAAGAAGGACTTCTCGATCGTAAGGCGGCATCAACCGACGTGCAAACGCCCGTTGAAGCAATTAAGGACATACCCAGCTCGAGCTGCTGACGGCAGACGCGAAATACTTGCGGGCTCGAAGACCAAACAAGTGCGGACCACCCACCTTGGCCGCTCATGTCCTTTGTGGGTCATCTCCCCCCTCTCTCCTCCTCTCTCTCCAGGCACGAATCAACGGGCTCGTCTCTTCCGGTCAATCAGCGCTTCCTCCCTGCTCCCGTGAGGGTGCCCTGATACGCCCCACGTGAGGCTATTTGAAACCCCGAACCTCAAAAAGAGTGGCGCCGCCGGGGTTGCCATACATACAAGGATTGATGTGCGGTGACGGACATCTGGGCGCCGTAGAGTAGTGCCAAAATCAATTCTCGTGAAGAAGGAAATTCGTCACGCGAGCCCGGTCGGTTTTACCAATCTCCCCCACCACGATTCGTTGGCCATGTTGTAAAGACACGCTCCGGCATGCGGAGGCGACGTGTATGGACCCGGCTTGGAATGCCTGGCGATCAATTGCGGACTTGCCAATCATGCGAGTGCTCGCACATACGGAGTTAGAGCAGCAGGCAAGTGTGGATGTCCCTCCATGCGTGCGTTCGATTGAAGGTGTGCATTCTGTGAGCTCTATCCGGGCCGGCGGGGCTCTTCTGGTCGAACTCGCCATTCATATTGCCCACCGTGGAGCAATATCTTTGTGGGATCGTTAATTGCGATGCCAACTAACAGCGAGCTGCACCCACCCGCTTGATCCGAAGATCAAGGTCGTGGAGTGTGCTGTACTCAATTTTATCGCATTCCCCGCTGCTACACACCAATGCTCTGCCAGAGGCAATGTGCATGATTGCGGTTTCATCTACTGCAAGAGAGGGAGAATGCAGGCTTTGTCTTACGCTTCTCGAACGAACGGAAGAAGCGTACGTGAGCACTCTATCTAATCGACGTACCGAGACGACCGGACCGATTCCAGTCGCTGGGTTGGGTTGGTCGTTGCGTCCGCGGAAGGTCGGCATTTGACGATCGTTCTCACAGCTGGACTGTGGTTTGTATGCACCAGTTAGCGCATGTTGCTGTTGGGCATCCGGGCTCGAATGGCGGGGAGAGAAGGGCCGTCTTTTGAGCCGGAATCGCTCCAATCTGTCCGGTTCACCCCGAGACTCGAGTCGGTCGGCGGTCATCCCGGAAACCGCGGCAACCGGAGCAATCTCACAGGTGGAGCGGCGTTTATGGCGGACAGACTTTCGAGCGTGGGCGACAGGTTGTCAAAGGTGGAAGGTAGTGCCGTGGAGTACGTACGAAGGCAGTACTATGGAGTACGTACGTGACTGAATAGTTAGAGTGTGGCTTAAAAATTTTACGGATTGACTAAGCACAAAACCTCGACGGGCTAATTTACGAAGGACACCCAAGATCCTACCAGCAGCCTCCGCTTCGTTCCTTTACATACTCCCGCGCGACCGCTACCTCGACCCCTTCGACTGTTCTGTCCTGCTTTCTCCTCGGCCCATCTAGTCGGCTCCAGAGACAGTGACATGGAGTTTGGAACGCTTGGAAATGCAGCCTTTTATCTCCAGGTCATCCCGCACCTCCAGTACAACGACTTGCTCTCTGTCGAATGTCTTCCTTTCAACACTCAAGAGTGCGGTTCTACTCAATGGCTCGACGACGAGGACGACGTGTCCCACTACCATCACCACTGCATCCGCGAGGGATCGCACCAGAAACTCTTCGCTGTTCCGGCGGTTCGGAGACTTCTACAAGCGGTTTTACTCGACGATATCGGAGAACACTCCACCGGCAGGCTCCAATGCTGCTGCATCGCCCAATGCTAACGGAACGAGTAACGCCTGCGGCAGCGAGTCGGTAGTCCACGGCGGCGGTTCTATTGAAAGAAGCGAGAAGAAGCCCGTGCCCGCCATCGCCACCACACCTCCAAACTCCTCCGACACACCTCCGGTCACTGAAAGACGACAGAACCCCAGCATTTCGTCAGTGCACATACACTCATTTAGGTACTCGCCTGGCCGTCTGGGTCCGGGCAGGACACGTGGGCCAGTGCTGGGCAGAAGCGGCCCTGTGGAACCTAAATCTCGTCCAGATTTTAATATTCATCCGAACAACATCGAAGTATCGGTCTACAGGCTGGTTAAGCGACTGGAGGACCACGACCGGCTGCTCAGAGCCCTCGAGACGGAGATTGAGCGGAGGAATATGTTGCATCGCGAAGCTCAGTCCGCAGCCGAAAAAGATGTGCATGCCAAAGAATTGCAGTCGCTGCAGAGAGTCTACGTACATATAGTAACGCACTATTACGACACCAGAGTCGTAGACCTTGTCATGAGAGCCGTCAAAGCTTCAAAGTCCCGAGTTGCGCCAAATGCCCACTCGACGAATCGGCCATACCTACCGCCATTCCCTCACTATGACTCGCCACACCCGCCCGTAGCTCTCAACAAGGCCACGCTGAACCTATTTCATCCCCGGGTCCCGCCGCCCCGGCTGCTTCTCAAAATATCCTACAACCTCCTGACATCCAACTCCGCACCTGATGCTAAAACCTACAACATCCTACTTCGAGGCTTCACCATCCACCGGCAGAATTCTCTCGCGCACATGGTATTCCATAGCATGGTTGATCTTGGCCTGCATTTCGACGACTACGGCGTGGTAGCAATCCTCAACCTCTGCGTCAAATCGGCGGACTACGACGCCTTCCGAAGGGTTATGCGGATCTTGCAAACGCAGGCTCGTGAAGGTGGCCCCCGAGTGCACCGGACCAAGATGGTCTACGAGGCGATGATTCACGGCGCCGCGAAATTCGGCCACCTGGAGCGGGTCAAGCTCCTCATCCGAGCGGTCAAACGCAATTTCCCACACTCACCGCTGCTCAGCATCACACTGCTCACCGGCCTGCTACGCCTCTGGGCGCAGAAGCGGAACTGGAAGGAAGGAAAGGTGATCTGGAAGCGGATGAAGCGGCTCGACCGCATCGCTCGCAGACGCAAGGAGGATCCCGCAACCGATCACCGTGCGTACTACCAGATGCTCCAGCTCTGTAAATCCTGTGGGAAAAGAACCGCCTTAGCCAAGATCCTGGAGGAAACGCGGGAGCGCGGCTGGGTGCTGGACGACTTCATCACTCGCCCGGAGAAGACGAAAGGTCTCCACGTCACGTCGGAGATCAAAGTCCCACGCCTCGCGGAGCTCACGCCGATGTACGCGCGCTACAAGCGCAAGAACCTGCGGTTCGGAGGCCCGGGCGAATCCCGCCGTAACGCAACCATGAGACTACTAGAGAACGCGTTCGATTCCTACAATGCTGATCTGGAGAAACCGAGGAACAAGACCCAGGACGACGAATTCCTGGAACACGTCCTCCTACCACCGCTGGAAGCAGGCAAAAGAGTCCACCCGCCCGATTCGGAGCCGAACGAGGAGCGATCGAAGATCTGGAGCGAGATGTTGTCGCGCCGACTCGCCGTCCTACGGGAAGAGATCCTTCACGACAAAAACAACCCCCCGCCAGATCCCCCGAAATCGGATGGCACCGCCGACGTCGATTTCCTATCCGCTTCTCCGATCCGCTGGAAACCGGATATGACGGCGTACCTTCGTGGCTCGGAGTGAGAGACGGATGGGGACTTTTTTCTGTATCATAGCGCTGTATAATAGATTGAGAATGCAACCAAACATTATTTTGGACTGTTTTTTCTTTCTGCACCGAATACATAGGGAACTGGGTGGCTGGGTAGGGCATACATCTGCGTATCGTACTTGTGACGTTTTGTCTCTGTGTATATAAGTGGGTGTGCATGCTGGGTGTATATGTACTGAGCGGCAAAGAGGGCGAACGAACGGTATCGTGGGCGTAGAGGAGGTCGGTTGAATGTAAACAGGCAGATGTATGCGGACTCCGGAACTGGAGTCGGTGTCGATACGAGGGAATCTACGAGACTGGAGACTGAAATCCCCACAGAAATGTACACTTTCCTACTATCAAGGCCCAATGCCCTTTTCCCCAATCCGCACATCCCTCTAGCAGACGGCTGGGAGCATGTGCCGCTGTGCTGTACATACGTTCATCAGAATTCCGCCTCTGTCCGTCCGTCCCGCCAGATCACCCTCGACGCTCACACACGCGTCCTCTCGATTCCGCTCCGCGAAGGCGGCTCTGCACACACGTGCCGACGTAGTTATATGTATACATACGCGAACCGAGCGGTACATTGGAAAGGTCATACAAACGGCGGGATGCCATCCGCAGATACCGACGGACCGTGCGTTTGGAGCGCATCCGCGACTACATATTCTACATACAACGGCAAGCGCCCGGGGGGGGGGGAAAGAAAAAAAGGGGAGAGATGACAGTTTCGGTCTTGCGATTCGGCAGGTGGCGTACCTCAGTTCCTATGTACATACACACATTCATACTTACCCATCATCGGAGGGCGCACGTTGGGAACAGCCAGTCGCAGCTACTATATTTAGCAGGCTACACGAGATACCCGCTGCTCACTGGCGGGGGACTCGTCCAACATCATGTGTTGCCGCAAGGGTAAGGAGCGCAGGGCTTGGGGGACGTCGCTGGTATATATGTATGTATCACTGGAAGGAATGCACCAACCGCTGTTGCCGCTTTACTCTTTGGTTTATTTCATTAATCGCACGAGACCTATCTAGATCATGATGGCGATGTGCTAAGACTAAATCCCGTTCACTACGGTAAAAAGAATTTATTCATTCACTGCTCGCATTTCACTACGGCATGTGTTGATGATGATGATGATTCATTAATCGCATGCGACCCTCTTGGATCATGGCGATATTATATACAGTCCTTTCCTTTTCACCGTCCACCGCGACCTCTCACAGTCCGCCGGTGGCCCGTGGCAACTCCCCCTGCCCCCGCCTGGCCTGTCCCAAGAAGAAAGAAAGAGGACAGAAGCGACCGTGTGAAAGAACGGAAAGAAAA
>Ga0307508_10001920_pt1 | contig 22822 bp, 19 predicted proteins | sample 9_EM_MG_FD_203089 | JGI IMG/M metagenome (GOLD analysis project Ga0307508, IMG submission 203089) | Populus trichocarpa ectomycorrhiza microbial communities from riparian zone in the Pacific Northwest, United States - 9_EM | ecosystem: Host-associated > Plants > Roots > Unclassified | place...
GTCCGCCGGGGGCCACCGAGACCCGGCGGGTGGTGGGCGCGGTAGGCGCGGGCGCCCTCGTCCTGCTCATCATCTGGAACTTCATCTACTTCTTCCCGCTGTACACGGGCCAGACGATGCCCATGGACGCCTGGCGGGCCCGCATGTGGCTGGACACCTGGATCTGAATCCGGGCCAGGAACCCCGGAGGAAGCCGTTCCGGTGGGGGCGCGGCGGGTTCACACGATGCCGGTAGAGTGCCTCGAACCGCGGCCCCCACCGCACCGGTGGGGGGACTCGAAGAACACAGTGGGGGTTCTGCATGCGGAGTGGCGCGAGAGCCGCGATCGTCAGTGCGGTGTTCGCCGCCATGGTCGTCAGTGTTGCCGGCTGCGGCAGCGGCCAGGATGACTCGTCGGGTTCCAAGGACGGCGCGAACGCGTCGGGCGACGACAAGAACGCCGTGAAGAAGGTGAAGACCGGCCCGCCCAGCGCGGCCGAGGTCAAGACCACCGCACGCACGTTCCTGGCGGCATGGTCGGCGGGCGAGACGGCGAAGGCCGCCGCCCTGACGGACGACAGCGACGCGGCCACCGCGGCGCTGGGCGATTACCGCAAGAAAGCCCATATCGACAAGGTCGAGCTGAATCCGGGCCAGGCGAGCGGCGCCAAGGTGCCGTTCGCGGTCAACGCCCGGATCGCGTACAGCGGTGAGAGCAGCGTCCCCTGGACGTATGAATCCTCGCTGTCCGTGACGCGCGACACCAAGACGGGCAAGCCGGTCGTCGACTGGCAGCCCTCCGTCGTCCACCCCAAGCTGGGCAAGGGCGACACCCTGAAGACCGGCGAGTCCGAGGCTCCGCCGATCAAGGCGGTCGACCGGGACGGCACGGAGCTGTCCGCCACCGACCACCCCACCCTCAAGGGCGTGCTGTCCGGACTGCGCGAGCGGTACGGGAAGAAGGCCGGTGGCAAGGCGGGCGTGGAGACCTTCATCTCCCGCGGCAAGGGCTCCAAGTCCCCCGACGAGACGCTGAAGGTGCTCTCCAAGGGCACCCCGGGCACCCTGAAGACGACCATCGACGCGAAGCTGCAGAGCACCGCCGAGCAGCAGGTGAGCAAGAAGAGCAAGGCCTCGGTCGTGGCCGTCAAGCCGAGCACCGGTGAGATCCTCGCGGTCGCCAACTCCCCCGCGAGCGGCTTCAACCCCGCGCTCCAGGGCTCGTACGCGCCGGGCTCGACCATGAAGGTCATCACCTCGGCGACGCTGATCGACAAGGGTCTGGCCGCGTACGGCAAGGCGCATCCGTGCCCGAAGTACTTCAGCTACGGCGGCTGGAAGTTCCAGAACGACAAGAAGTTCGAGATCAAGAACGGCACGTTCGAGCAGAGCTTCGCCCGTTCCTGCAACACGGCCTTCATCAGCCAGGCGCCGAAGCTGAAGGACGACGATCTGACCAAGGAGGCCCGTGATGTCTTCGGCATCGGCCTCAACTGGCAGACCGGCGTGCCCACCTTCGACGGCGCGGTGCCGGTCCAGTCCGCGGCCTCCAAGGCCGCGTCGCTGATCGGCCAGGGCGGGGTGCGGATGAACCCGCTCAACATGGCGTCGGTCTCGGCCACGGCGTCCACCGGCACCTTCCGGCAGCCGTACCTCGTCGCGCCGTCCGTGGACAACCGGACGCTGGCCAAGGCGAGCAAGACGATGAAGCCGAGCACCAAGGACCAGCTGCGCAAGCTGATGCACCTGACGGCCACTTCGGGCACCGCCGCCGAGGCGATGTCCGGGATGAGCGGTGACTTCGGCGCCAAGACCGGTTCGGCGGAGGTCGACGGCCAGAAGAAGCCGAACGGCTGGTTCACCGCCTACCACGGCGACCTCGCGGCGGCCGGTGTGGTCCCCGAGGGCGGCCACGGCGGCGACACGGCGGGCCCGGTCGTGGCGGCGCTGCTGCGCGCGGGCGGCTGACGCCCCGCCACGGAGAACAGCGATCAGGAGCCGGGCGGGCGCGGTGATTCCGCGCCCGCCCGGCTCCTTCGCGTTGGAGCAGCGGCGTTCACGCGGTCGTATCGCGCCCTGGCCCCCGGGCCACGGCGGCGTGGCACCGGCGAAATGTCCTCGCGTGGGCCCGGTACCCGCCGATAGCGTCGGCGCCATGGCCTCCCACACCGCTGACACCGCCGCCCACCCCCGTTTCGCCGAGGCCCTGCGCGACCTCGGCCTGGACGTGGAGATCCGCCGCTTCCCCGATGCCACCCGCACCGCCGTCGAGGCGGCCGAGACGGTCGGCTGCGAGCTGAGCCAGATCGTGAAGTCCCTCGTCTTCGAGGCGGACGGGGCGCCGGTGGTGGTCCTGGTGGACGGCGCGTCACGGGTCGACGTCGAGCTGGTGCGGCGCGCGCTGGACACGGGCGAGGTGCGGCGGGCGAGCGCCGCGCTCGTCCGGGAGACGACGGGCTACGCCATCGGCGGCGTACCGCCCTTCGGGCACCGCACCCGCACCCGGGTCCTGGCCGACCGTCGGCTGCTGGACCACGCGGTCGTGTGGGCGGCGGCGGGCACCCCGCACGCCGTCTTTGCGCTCGACCCCACGTCGCTGATCGCGCACGCCGACGGCACCCTGGCCGACGTGCGCGAGACGGCCGTATGACGCCGCTCGTCGCGGCCGCGGTCCTCCTCGCGGCCGTCACCCACGCGAGCTGGAACGCCATCGCCCACAACATCCGCGATCAGCTGCTCTCCTTCACGCTGGTGAGCGGCGGCGGGGCGCTGTGCGGGGTGGTGCTGGCCGTCTTCAGCCCGCTGCCCTCGGCGGCCGCCTGGCCGTATCTGATCGGCTCCTCGGTGATCCACCTCGTGTACTACGTCCTGCTCATGCGCTCCTTCCACCTGGGCGACTTCGGCCAGATGTACCCGATCGCCCGGGGTACCGCGCCGCTGGTGGTGACCGTGCTGGCCGCGGTCTTCGCCGCCGAGACCCCGGACGGCCGCCAGGCGGCGGGCATCGCGGTGGCGTCGGCGGGGCTGCTGGGCGTGGCGTTGTGGGGCGCGCGGGGCGCCCGTACGACGAGGGACGGTGCGCCCGCGGCGGGGGACGGCGGCGCTCCCGGGCTCGCCCTCGTCGCCGCCGTGGCCACCGGGCTGTCCGCGCCGAACGCGATCAGCAGGATGCCGAGCGCCACCGGCACCGCCGAGTACTCGGCCTGGGTGAAGTCGGAGCCGAACGCGTCGTCGAAGCCGCGAACTGGATGGCGTGCATCTGCGGCTCGCGCGGGGCGACTGGATGCTGCCCACGGGCACCGGGGCGCTGCGCGACCGGGCGCTGCACACCGCCGAGCACGGCCCGCGCCACGTGTTTCCCCCGTGTTCCCCCCGGCAGAGCCGCCCCCTACGGCTCTCACCCCCGGAAGAATCCCCAGTGTGGGCACGGCCGGAACCATGCGACAGGGCCCCTTGGCCCCACGGACCCGGCGTGTACGTGTGCGAGAGGGCGCGGAGAGGCACAAAGGGGCGCGTGAACAGCGCGCACCACGCGCTCCTGCGGGCTGCGGGCTTGCGGGTGCGGGGCGGCTGCGGGCTACGGGTGCGGGCTGCGGGGCCGGGCGGCGGGGGCGTTCCCCCGCTACGCCTCCTGGGCCGCCACAGCCGTCCGTACGGCGCGTACCAGGGCCTGCGCCCGCGGGTCCGCGGTGACGCCGCGCTGCATGCCGTTGGTGACGTACGCGAAGCCGATCCGCGCCGCGGGGTCGGCGAAGGCGAGCGAGCCGCCCCGCCCCGGGTGGCCGAAAGAACCCGGTCCCAGCAGCGGGCAGGCCGGGCCGTGCAGCATGTAGCCGAGCCCGAACCGGGTCCCGACCACCAGCACCCGGTCCGGCCCCACGGACTCCTCCGTACGGGCCTGGGTCAGCGTCGCCGGGGCGAAGAGGCGGCCGCCCGAGCGGGCCGTGCGCGCCGACGGCAGCGGGCCGATCAGCGCCGCGTAGAAGCGGGCCAGCGCGTCGGCGGTGGCGACCCCGCCGGAGGCGGGCAGCCCGGCGGCGAGATAGGCGGGATCGTTCTCGTCGGGCGCCGGGCTGATCGCGCCGAACGCGCGCCGGGTCAGCGACTCCGGGTCGGCGTACGCGTCGGCCACCGACCGCTTGGGCCGCAGCCGCAGCCCCTGCGCGGCGGGCGCGGCCGGTGCCTCCACCCGCTCGATCCGGCCGGTCCGGTGCAGCTGCTCCTCGGGCAGCCCGAGCCACAGGTCCAGGGCGAGCGGCCGGGCGATCTCCTCCGCGATCCAGCGTCCGATGGTGCGCCCGGTGACCCGCTTCACCAGCTCGCTCAGCAGCCAGCTGTAGGTCTGCGCGTGATAGCCGTGGGCCGTGCCGGGCTCCCAATCCGGGCGCTGGGCGGCGACGGCCCGCGGCCCGGATATGCCGTCGATGGCCTCGGCCGGGGTCAGCGGGGTGTCGAGGGCGGGCAGCCCGGCGCGGTGGGCGAGCAGATGCCGCACCAGCACCCGTTCCTTGTCGTTCTCCTTGAACTCGGGCCAGTAGGTGCCGACCCGGCCGTCGAGGTCGAGCTGGCCGCGCTGGTGGAGCAGCAGCGGCACGGCGGAGGCGACGCCCTTGGTGACGGAGCGGACGACCTGCGCGGTGTCCTGCGCCCACGGCGCCTCGTCTTGGTCCGAGGCGGGGTCCTTCGTACCGCCCCACAGGTCGACGGCCTTCTCGCCGTCCCGGTAGAGGACGAGGGCCGCGCCGCGTTCACCGCGCTTCGCGAAGTTCTCCGCGAAGGCGTCCCGGACCGGCTCGAATCCGTCGGCCACCGTGCCCTGGACGTCCACCACTGATGCGACTCCCACCCTGCCGATCCGACCGTGCTGCCGTCCTTATGGTGCAACGTGCCCGGTCGGGACCTCAGACCGGGGCCGTCACCGAGCGGGGATCGAAGCCGAAGGGCAGCTCCAGCCGGTGCTCCCGCATCAGCTCCTGGTCACACAGCAATTCTTGCGTACCCCCATCGGCCGCGATCACTCCCCCACTGAGCACCACGGACCGCGGGCACAGCTCCAGCGCGTACGGCAGGTCATGGGTGACCATCAGCACGGTGACGTCCAGGGAGCGCAGGATGTCCGCGAGTTCACGGCGCGAGGCCGGGTCGAGGTTGGAGGACGGCTCGTCCAGGACGAGGATCTCCGGCTCCATCGCCAGCACGGTCGCCACCGCCACCCGCCGCCGCTGCCCGAAGGACAGATGGTGCGGCGGCCGGTCCGCGAACTCCGCCATCCCCACCCGGTCCAGCGCCCGGTGCACCCGCTCGGCCAGCTCCGCGCCGCGCATCCCGGCCGCGGCCGGGCCGAACGCCACGTCCTCGCGCACGGTCGGCATGAACAGCTGGTCGTCCGGGTCCTGGAAGACGATGCCCACCCGGCGGCGGATCTCGGCCAGGTTCGCCCCCGCCACCGGCAGCCCGGCGACTGTGACCGACCCGGCGCCCGCCTCCAGGATGCCGTTCAGATGCAGCACGAGGGTGGTCTTGCCCGCCCCGTTGGGGCCGAGCAGCGCCACCCGCTCCCCGCGGGCCACGGTCAGCTCGACCCCGAAGAGCGCCTGGTGGCCGTCGGGGTAGGCGTAGGCCAGGCCGGACACCTGGAGGGAGGGCGGGGTGGCGGCGGGGCCGGTCATACGAGCATCCATCCGGTCAGGCAGACCGCCAGCGCGGTCAGCGGTAGTGCGGCGGCGTAACTCCACTGTGCACGGGACGCGGTCACCTCGTCGATCACGGGCATCGTGCCCGTGTAGCCGCGGCTGAGCATCGCCAGATGGACGCGTTCGCCCCGTTCGTAGGACCGGATGAACAGCGCTCCGGCCGACTTCGCGAGCACGCCCCACTGCCGCACACCGCGCGCCTCGAACCCGCGCGAGCGGCGGGCGATCCGCATCCGGCGCATCTCGTCGGTGACGACGTCCCCGTAGCGGATCATGAACGACGCGATCTGCACCAGCAGCGGCGGCATCCGCAGCCGCTGGAGCCCCAGCAGCAGGGCGCGCAGCTCGGTCGTCGACGCCAGGACGACGGACGCCGCGACCCCGAGCGTGCCCTTGGCCAGGATGTTCCAGGCGCCCCACAGCCCGGACTCGCTGAGCGACAGCCCGAGCACGTCCACCCGCGCGCCCTCCGCGACGAACGGCATCAGCACGGCGAACGCCACGAACGGGATCTCGATCAGCAGGCGCTTCAGCAGGAGCCCGGCCGGGATACCGGCGGTCGCCGCCACCGCGGCCAGCAGCACGGCGTACAGGCCGAACGCCCAGAGCGCCTCGCGGGGCGTCGCGACGACGACGAGGACGAAGCAGAAGACGGCGGCGATCTTGCACTGCGGGGGGAGGGTGTGGACCGGCGAGTGGCCCGCCCGGTAGAGGGTGTGGGCGTGTCCCGCGCCCATCTCAGCGCGCCTCGGCATCGGCGTCGGCCCGCCGCCGCCGGACCACGACGAAGACCCCGGTCCCCACGGCGAGCGTCGCACCGACCCCGATCACCCCGGCGAGGCCGCCGGAGAGCCGGGCGTCGGAGATGTCCTTGACGCCGTAGTCGGCGAGCGGGGAGTCCTTGGCGGCGTGGTCCTCGGTCTTGGTGTCGATGCCCTTGTCGTGGGCGACCTTCTCCAGCCCGTCGGGGCTGGCGGAGGCGTAGAAGCTGGCGACGCCCGCGCACAGCAGCGCGGCCCCGAGCCCCACCGCCCACACCCGGCGCGCGGAGCGCCGCGGTGCGCCGGGGGCGGGGGTGGCGGGCGCGTCTTTGGTGGCGGGCGCCGCCGTGACCGTACGGGCAGTGACAGGCGAGGCGGCCGGAGCCGGGGTGCGCCCCGGCGTCGCGGGCGTACCGGTGCGCAGTTCCAGACGGCGCGCGGTCATGCCCCGCGCGCCGTGGACGAGGTCCGGCCGTACGGCCATCACGGCGCCGACCGTCAGAGCCGTGATCGCCGCCTCGCCGATGCCGATCAGTACGTGCACACCGACCATCGCGGTGAAGACTTTGCCGATCGCGACGTCCGCCGTCCCGCCCAGCGCGTAGATCCCGGTGAAGGCGACGGCGGCGGCCGGGACGGATATCAGGGCGGCCAAGAAGGACGCGACGGTGACCGTGCGGCGCCGGTTCGGGGCGATCTTCAGCACGGCGCGGAAGATCCCGTAGGCCACGACCGTGGTGACGACCGCCATGTCCGTGATGTTGACGCCGAGCGCGGTGAGGCCGCCGTCCGCGAAGAGGACGGCCTGCATGAGCAGCACCACGGACACACACAGCACGCCCGTATAGGGGCCGACGAGGATCGCGGCCAGCGCCCCGCCGAGCAGATGCCCGCTGGTGCCGGCGGCTACGGGGAAGTTCAGCATCTGGACGGCGAAGATGAACGCCGCGACCAGCCCGGCCAGCGGCGCGGCCTGCTCGTCGAGTTCGCGCCGCGCACCGCGCAGACCGACCGCGACCGCGGCGGCGGCGACGGCACCGGTCGCCACCGACACCGGGGCGTCGATGAATCCATCGGGGACATGCATGCAGGGGCTCCGCTCCTGAGCTGCGGGTAACCGGTCGATGGTGACCTACCTGCACATCGTTCGCAAGAGCGCCTGCCCCGCGAAAAGACCGACGGCGGCCCTCCCGTCAGGGAAGAGCCGCCGCCGGGGCGTGCGTTGGCCGGACTACACCCGGCTCAGCTCCGAGTCCTTGTCGGACTTCTTGGCGCCCTTGGCGTCCTTGGCCCGCTGCTCCTCCGGAGTGTCCGTCGCGAGCTGCTCGCGCAGCCCCTCACCCTCGACGTCCACATTCGGGAGCGCCTTGTCGAGCCAGCGCGGCAGCCACCACGCCGACTTGCCGAGCAGCCCCAGCACCGCCGGGACGATGGCCATACGGACCACGAAGGCGTCGAAGAGGACCGCGGTGGCCAGACCGAAGCCGATCATCTTCACCATCGCCTCGGTCGAGCCGATGAACCCGGCGAAGACGCTGATCATGATGACGGCGGCCGCGGAGACCACCCGGGCGCCGTGCCGGAAGCCGGTGACGACGGCCTGGCCGGGGCTCTCGCCGTGGATGTACGCCTCCCGCATCCGGGTCACCAGGAAGACCTCGTAGTCCATGGCGAGACCGAAAACCACACCGATCATGAAGATCGGCATCATGCTCATGATCGGGCCGGTCTCCTCGACGCCGAACAGGTCCGCCGCCCAGCCCCACTGGAAGACCGCGACCACCGCGCCGAGCGCCGCCACGACGGACAGCAGGAAGCCGAGCGCCGCCTTGAGCGGGACCAGAATCGACCGGAAGACGATCATCAGCAGCAGGAAGGCCAGCCCGACGACCAGTGCCAGGTACGGCACCAGCGCGTCGTTCAGCTTCTGTGAGATGTCGATGTTCATGGCCGTCTGGCCGGTCACCAGCACCTCGGCGCCGGTGTCGGACTTGAACGAGCCCGCCTCGTCCCGGATGTCGGCGACGACCTTCTCGGTGTCGACGCTGCTCGGCTTGTACTTCGGCACGACGGTGAGCATCGCGGCATCGCCGGACTTGTTGAACGTCGCCGGGGTGACGGCCGCGACGCCGTCGATACCGGCGATGGTCTTGCTGACCTTGTCCACCGCGGCCTTGGGGTCGTCGCTGCCCTTGGCGTCGGTGACCACCATCAGCGGACCGTTGAAGCCGGGGCCGAAGCCGTCGGAGATCATGTCGTACGCCTGGCGCTTCTGGCTGCTGACCGGCTGCGAACCGTCGTCCGGCAGCCCCAGCTCCAGGCTGAGCGCGGGCACCGCGGCGGCGCCGAGGCCGAGCACGCCGAGCAGCAGAACCGCGACCGGGCGGCGCAGCACGAACCGGGCCCAGCGGGTGCCCATGTTGGGCTTCTCCTCCGCCCGCGTGCCCTCCGCGGCGGCGGAGGCCGCCTCCGCCATCCGCTTGCGCGCCTTGCGCCCGTGCACCCGCTTGCCCGCGAAGCCCAGCAGCGCGGGGATGAGGCTGATCGCGATGAGGACGGCGATGACCACCGTGCCGGCAGCCGCGAAGCCCATCTTGGACAGCATCGGGATGTTGACGACCGCGAGACCGACCAGCGCGATGACGACGGTGAGACCGGCGAACACCACCGCGGAACCCGCGGTGCCCACGGCCCGCCCGGCGGCCTCCTCGCGCTCCCGGCCCTCGGCCAGTTCGGCGCGGTAGCGGGAGACGATGAAGAGCGCGTAGTCGATGCCGACCGCCAGGCCGATCATCATCGCCAGCGTGGAGGTCGTCGTGGACAGCCCGAGGGGGGTGGCGAGCGCGGTGATCCCGGAGATGCCGATGCCGACACCGATGAGCGCGGTCAGCAGCGGCAGCCCGGCGGCCACCAGCGAGCCGAAGGTGATGGCGAGGACGATCGCGGAGATCACGATGCCGATGACCTCGGTGGAACCGGTCGCGGGCATCTCCTGGAGCGCGTCACCGCCGATCTCCACCGTGAGATCCGACTTCTGCGCCTTCTCCCCGGCCTCCTTCAGGCCGTCCTTGGTGGTGTCCTCCAGCTCCAGCGCGCTGACCTTGTAGCTGGTCAGGATGTACGCGGTGGAGCCGTCCTTGGAGACGGCGCCGGCCTGGTACGGGTCGTTGACCGAGGCGATCTGCGGAGAGCTGGCCTTGAGGTCGGCGACGGTCTTCGTGACCACGGCCTTGTTGTCCGGGTCGGTCATCTTCTCGCCCTGGGGCGCGCGGAAGACCACCCGGGCGGTGGCGCCGTCGGCATTACCACCGGGGAACCGCTTCTCCAGGACGTCGAAGGCCTTCTGGGCCTCGGTACCCGGGATGGAGAAGCTGTCGTTGGCGGGGGGCGAGGCGGTCGCGGCGCCGACTCCGGCGACAGCCAGGAGCGCCACCCATATCAGGGCGACGAACCGGCGTCGCCGGAAGGCGAATCGACCGAGTTTATAGAGGAACGTGGCCACGAGGAGAAGTGCTCCCGTCGAGTCGGTGTCACTGCTTGGGTCGCTGCTGTGTCACTACTGGCAGGTGTGCGCGACCCGACCGGCGACGAGAGCGGCGCCCCGGCTGGGTCCGTAGGGGGTTGATGCGGGGTGGGGAGAGTCAGAGGCCGAGGGCGGGGAGGACCACGGCATCGATGTATTCGCTGAGGTAGTCGACGTCCGGCTCTTCGCCGTCGATCAGCGACCGGGCGACGACGGCGCCGCACATCATGTGCACGACGTATCCCAGCGCGGGTCTGTCCGGAGCCACTTCCCCCCGGTCGACGGCACGCCGCAGCAGGACCTCGAACGCGGCGATCTCGGGATAGATCAGCAGCTCCCGAAGGGCCTGATGGAGGTCCGGATGCGTGTGGATGGCCTGGGCCAGCCCCCTCATCAGGGCCGCGTCACGCTCCCGGGCGCTGTCGCCGCACCGCACGATCTCGTGCAGGTCGCCGCGGAGCGTTCCGGTGTCGACCTTCTGGAGCGAAACGGGCTTGGTGTGCCGCAGCGCGGAGGCCACCAGCTGAGGTTTGCCCTTCCACTGACGGTAGAGCGTGGCCTTGCTGGAGTGGGTGCGCGCGGCGACGGCGTCCATGGTCAGCGCGTCGTAACCGACCTCCCCGAGCAGCTCGACCACGGCCTCGTACAGCTCTCCCTCCCGCTCGGGGGACAGCCTGCTGCGGCGCGCCCTGGCCGTGGGCCGGTCCTCGGCCGACGGGTCGACGGGCGGCGTCGCCGTCATGACATACCCCCTTCCGAACGAAACGGTTTCGTACTCGTTCCAGCATACGACCGCACCGGCCGCCCTTTTAGCGAAACCACGTCGTTTCGCTCGTGGTGTGCGTCACAGATTGGAGTTGCTTTGCCGGACCGGGCCCGAAACCATGGATGAGGTGAGGGAAACCAGCGATACCGACCGCGCCTATCTGCGATTTCCGCATCTGCACGGCGACTTGCTGTGCTTCGTCGCCGAGGACGACCTCTGGGTCGCCCCCCTGACCGCCGGTGGTGAACCCCCCGGACGGGCGTGGCGGCTGACCGTCGACCGCACCCGGGTGGGACACCCACGCTTCTCCCCCGACGGCTCCCGGATCGCCTACACGAACTGGCGCAGCCTCGACCCCGAGATCCACCTCGCCCCCGTGGACGGCGGCCCCGCCCGGCGGCTGACCTACTGGGGCAGCGAGGACGCCCGGGTCTGCGGCTGGTCGCCGCCCGGCCCGGACGGCGCCTCCCACATCCTCGCCGTGTCCTCGCACGGCCAGCCGTTCTCGCACTTCTCCTGGGCCTACAGCCTGCCCACCGACGGCAGCCCCGGCAGCCGCCTGCCCTGGGGCCCGGTGGCCGACATCGCCGTCGCCGACGTCCCCGACCTCCCAGACGTCCCCGATGTCCCCGACGTCGCCGACTCCGGCCGGCACGGTGAGCGGCGCACCCTGCTGCTCACCGGCAAGCCGCCGCACGAGCCCGCCACCTGGAAGCGCTACCGGGGCGGCGCGACCGGCCGGCTGTGGCTCGGGGGCACCCGGCTGCTGCCCGATCTCGGCGGCCACCTGGACTCGGTCATGGTGGTCGGCGGGCGCATCGCGTTCCTCTCCGACCACGAGGGCGTCGGCAACCTCTACTCCTGCCTCCCCGACGGCTCCGGGCTGCGCCGTCACACCGACCACGACGACTTCTACGCCCGCCACGCCTCGACCGACGGCAGCCGCGTCGTCTACCAGTGCGCGGGCGACCTGTGGCTGGTGGACGACCTCGGCCCGGACACCGAACCCCGTCGGCTGCGGGTACGGCTCGGCGGGGCGCGGACCGGGCGGCGGCCCTACCAGGTACCGGCCGCCTCCCACGTCGACTCGCTGTCCGTGGACACCACCGGCCGGGCCAGCGCGGTGTGCGTACGCGGCAGCCTGTACTGGCTCACCCACCGCGACGGCCCCGCCCGCACTCTCGCCGACGCCCCGGGCGTCCGGGTGCGGACGCCCGAGATCCTGGGCTCCAGCGGGCGGGTCGCCTATGTGACGGACGCGGAGGGCGAGGACGCGATCGAGATCGCCTATCTGCCGCGGGCGAGCGAGACGGGCGAACCGCGGCGGCTGGCCGCCGGCCGGCTGGGGCGGGTGCACGAGATGGAGCCCTCGCCCGACGGCGACCGGCTCGCCGTCGCCGCCAACGACGGCCGACTGCTCCTCGTGGACACCTCCGTGGACGGGGATGGCGAGGTCACCGAGCTGGTCCGGTCGCTCAACGGCCCCGTCGCCGACCTCGCCTTCTCACCCGACTCGGCCTGGCTGGCCTGGTCGCATCCGGGCATCGGGCGCACCCTGCGCTCCATCAAGATCGCGCGGCTGGCGGACCGGACCATAGTGGACGTGACCAGCGGGCGGTTCGAGGACGAGGAACCGGTCTTCACCAGCGACGGCCGCTACCTCGCCTTCCTGTCCTGGCGCGGCTTCGACCCCGTCTACGACGTCCACACCGGCGACCTCTCCTTCCCGCTCGGCTGCCGCCCCTACCTCGTACCGCTGTCCTCCGCCACGCCCTCGCCCTTCGCACTCTCCACCGAGGGCCGCCCGGCGGCGGGCGGACTCGACCCGGACGACGGCGCCGGGGGCGGGGAGGGCGACGGCACGGTGACCGTCGAGGTGGAGGGGCTGCCCAGCCGGGTCACCGTCTTCCCGGTGGCCGCCTCCAAGTACTCCTCGCTGTGGCCGGTCAGCGGCGGCGGCCTGGTGTGGCTGCGCTGGCCGATCTCGGGTGCGCTCGGCGAGACGTTCGCCAACCCCGCCGACACCTCCGACCGCCCCACCCTCGAACACTTCGACCTGGCCAAGGCCAAGCGCACCGAACTCACCAGTGAGCTGGACTGGTTCCGGGTCAGCGGCGACGGCTCCCGGCTCGTCGTCGTCGACGACGACGATCTGCGGGCGGTGCCCGCCACCGAGTCGGGCGACAGCGACTCCACGGCCCAGATCGACATGCGGCGCATCCAGCACACCGTCGACCCGGAGGCCGAGTGGCGGCAGGCGTACGAGGAGGCGGGCCGCATCACCCGCGCCTACTTCTGGGAGCCGGGCATGTGCGGCGTCGACTGGGACGGGGTGCTCGACCAGTACCGGCCGCTGGTCGAACGGGTCGCCTCCCCCGACGAGTTCGCCGATCTGCTGCGCGAGGTCCTGGGCGAACTGGGCACTTCGCACGCGTACGTGAGCGCCGCGCGCCGCAACGAGGGCCCGCCCCACTACCAGCGCCCCATCGGACTGCTCGGCGCCGACCTCACGCCCACCGAGGACAGGGGGTGGCAGGTCTCCCGCATCCTGCCCGGCGAGTCCTCCGACTCCCGGGCCCGCTCGCCGCTGGCGGGCTCCGGCATCCGCGAGGGCGCCCGGCTCACCCACGTCGACGGCCGCCCGGTGGACTCGGTGGCCGGTCCCTATCCACTGCTGACCGCCGCGGGCGGCACCACGGTCGAGCTGACCTTCGCCTCCCCGGACGGCGAGGGCCCGCCGCGCCGGGTCGCGGTCGTCCCGCTGATCGACGAGCGGCCGCTGCGCTACCAGGACTGGGTGGCCCGGCGGCGGTCGGTGGTACGGCAGTTGAGCGACGGGCGGTGCGGCTATCTGCACATCCCGGACATGGGCGGCTCCGGCTGGGCGCAGTTCAACCGGGATCTGCGCCGGGAGGTGTCGTTCCCCGCGCTGATCGTGGACGTCCGGGGGAACGCGGGCGGCAACATCAGCGAGCTGGTGGTCGAGCAGCTGACCCGCACCGTGATGGGCTGGGACCTCACGCGCAACGCCCAGCCCGTGTCGTACACCAGCAACGCGCCGCGCGGGCCGATCGTCGCGGTCGCGGACGAGGCGACCTCCTCCGACGGCGACATGATCACCGCGGCCTTCAAGATCCAGGGCATCGGCCCGGTGGTGGGGCTGCGGACCTGGGGCGGTGTGGTCGGCATGACCGGCCGCCACCCGCTGGGCGACGGTTCGGCGATCACGGTGCCGATGAACGCCGCCTGGTTCGACGCCTATGGGTGGGGGGTCGAGAACCATGGCGTGGAGCCGGACATTCCGGCGCCCCGTTCCCCGCTGGACTGGGCGGAGGGCCGCTATCCGCAGCTGGGGGTCGCGGTGCGTACGGCGCTGGACCTGCTGGAGCGGCATCCGGCCGCGGCCCCGCCGGACTACGGCCAGGTCCCGGACCGACGCCGCCCGAAACTCCCCCCACGGGCCGATAGTTGAGCGGCTGAGCTGAGCCGCCGGACCCTGCCGGGCTCTTGGAATAGGCCCGCGGGCGTGGCCCCCGTGCGTGCCGGGGGCGCATCCCCTGACGGATGCGCCCCCTCGCGCACACTCTTCGCGAGCCCTTGACGGGCCCGCCAAGGAACCTGCCGACGAGACGACTTACATCTCCTCGAACGGCTCCTGATCCCGCGTCTCGTCGCCCATGCCCTGCTGACGGCGCTCCCGGCTCATACGCTCGGCCTGCTCACGGCTTTCAGGCCGGTCCTGGTCACGGCGCGGCTCCTGGCCCCGCTCGCTTCGCTGGCCCTGCTGGCCCTGCTGGCCTCGCTGACCCTGCTGACCCTGTTGACCACGCTGGGACGGCTGGCCCTGCTGACCCTGCGCCTTGCGCTTGGCCTGTTGGGCCTTCTCGCTGAACTCGTCCTTCCCCATCTGTGTCACTCCTCATCGGGTGAAAGGGATCGGGCCCGACCAGAGTTACACGCAGGGACATACTCCGCATTTCGATCGACTACATCTAACGAATTCCCAGGTCAGGGCGGTTGACACAGGGTTACCGGTGACTCTGCGTACGGGCGGTGCGCGCCCGCTCGTCCGCCGCACCGCCCTCACCCACGAGATGGCCGCGCTGCCCGCGGGTGGCCGCCAGCCGGGGTTCGGCCCAGCGCATCTCACGCCGCCCCACCGCCCCGATCAGCACGGGCAGAAGACCGCGCACCGGCTGCATCCCGCGCAGCCACCACTGCGCGTACACATGGGCCGAGCGGCGCTCTATCCCGGCGACGAGCCGGTCCACGGCCGGTCCCAGCGGATACGTACGCCCTGCGGGCCACGGCATCCGCGACCGCAACTCCCGCATCACCTCATCCCGGTCGGCGCCGCGCACCATGTCGGTATCGGTCCAGCTGAGATAGCCGACGCCGACCGTCACGCCCCGGTGGCCCACCTCGGCGCGCAGACAGTGCGCGAACGCCTCGACCCCCGCCTTGGACGCGCAGTACGCGGTCATCATCGGCGCGGGCGCGAGCGCGGCGAGCGAGGCGATCTGCAGCAGATGGCCACGGCTGGCGATCAGCGCGGGCAGAAAGGCACGGGCCGTGGTGACGCTGCCCAGCAGATTGACCTCGACCACCCGCCGCCAGGCCGTCTCGTCGGTGTCGAGGAACGGACCGCCGGTGGCCACCCCGGCGTTGGCGCAGACGATGTCCACCGCGCCGAAGCGCGCCACCACTTCCTCCGCGACCTTGGCCATCGCCTCCGAGTCGGTGACATCGGCGTGCCAGTACTCGGAGTCGGTGGGCAGCCGCCCCGACACCCGCTTCAGCTCCTCCGGTTCCAGGCCCACCAGCGCCACCCTGGCGCCGCGCGCGGACACTCTGCGGGCCAGCAGCTCGCCGACTCCCCGTGCCGCGCCGGTCACCACCGCGACCCGGCCCTCCAGCCTCCCGCGCGCGCTCATGACGTCCGCTCCTCGACTGTGTGGGGGGCCTCGCCGGTCCCGGCGGCCCGCGGGGCATCCCCGTATTCCGTGTCTTCCGTGTCTTCCGTGACGAGGTGATCCGTGACAAGGCGGCGGATCACGCCACTCACCGCCCCGGGGTCCTCCACGGGCGTCATATGGCCGAGGCCGGGCAGCTCGGTGAGACCGGTGCAGTGCGGCAGCGCGGCCGCTATGGCCCGGGCGTGCTCGGGCGGGGTCAGCCGGTCGGCGGCGCCCACGATGACGGCGGCGGGCATGGTCAGCAGGCCGACCCGGGCGTCCAGATCGAGGCCGCCCATGACATGTGCCCAACCGGCGCGCACGGCGCCGGGGCAGGCGTGCACGATCCGCGCGCACGCCTCCACCATGGCGGGCGCGGAGCCCGGGCCCATCGTCCCGTACCGCAGCAGGCGCTTGGCGACGGGCGTGACCGGCCCCATGGGGACGCGCGCGCCGAGTATCGCGCGATGTATCCGCGCCCGTGCCCGCTCGGAGCGCAGCGGCACCACACGCGCCCGCTCGACCAGCCGGGAGGCGCCGGTGCTGCACAGCACCACGGCGGCGGCGCGCTCGCGCAGCGCCGGGCGGCCCGCGGCGGCCATCACCGTCATCCCGCCCATGGAGTGGCCCACGACCACGGCCCGGCGGCCCGGCTCCAGGGCCTGCTCCAGCACCGCCTCCAGGTCGTCGGCGAGCGCGTCGGTACTGTAGCCGCCGGGACCGGGGGCGGCGCTGCGGCCATGGCCGCGCTGGTCGTACACGATCACCCGGTGGTCGGCGGCCAGCTCCCGCAGGACCGGCGCCCAGAAGGCGGTCGAGCAGGTCCAGCCGTGCACCAGGACGACGGCGGGAGCGGCGGGGTCGGCGGGCCCGTGCAGCTCCGCGTGCAGCCGGGCGCCGTCCGCCGAGGTGACGGTCAGCTCATGCGCGCCGGTCGGCGGGGCGTACGGCCCGGAGGTGACGTAGGGGGCGCGCCTCACCGCGCTCCCCTCCCCGCCGCGGACTCCGCGCCCTCACCGGCTCCGGCCGACTGCCGCAGCACCTCGTACTCCGCGAGCCGCACCTGCCGGGTGACCCTGGCGAACTCGCCGGTCGAGCCCGGCCACAAGGTCGTGTTGCGGCCGTTGTCGTCCAGATACCAGCTGTCGCAGCCGCCCGAGTTCCACACCGTGCGCTTCATCCTCTCCTGGACCTTGTCGTTGTAGGCGCGGACCGCCGACGGCCGGGCGTCCAGGGCGACCTTGCCGCCGAGGGCGTCCAACTGCCGCAGATAGTCGGTCAGATAGGCGAGCTGGGCCTCGATCATGAGGATCATCGAGCTGTTGCCGAGCCCGGTGTTGGGCCCGATGACCGTCAGGAAGTTGGGGAAGCCCGCCGCGCTGGTGCCGCGCAGCGCCTCCATGCCGCCCTTCCACTCCTCCGCGAGCGTGGTGCCCTTCGCCCCGGTCACGCGCTGGGCGATGGGAAGGTCGGTGACATGGAAGCCCGTCCCGAAGATGATCGCGTCGGCCTCGGTCTCGGTGCCGTCGGAGCCGACGAGCGTGGTGCCGCGGATCTCCTTGAGCCCGCCGACCACCTCCACATGCGGCTGGGCGAGCGCCGGGTAGTAGTCGTTCGACAGCAGGATGCGCTTGCAGCCGATGCGGTAGCGCGGGGTCAGCCTGGCCCGCAGCACCGGGTCCTTGATGGCTCGCCGCATATGCGCCCCGGCCAGCCGCTCCACGATTCCCAGCTCCGCGGGCCGCTTGGTGAACGCCCCGACCTGCAACTCCCGGATGCCCCACAGCAGCCCGCGCCGCAGCGCCCCGGACACCGGCAGCCTGCTGTGCAGCCAGCGCTCGGCGCCGGTGATCCGGCGGTCCATGCGTGGCAGCACCCAGGGCGGGGTGCGCTGGAAGAGGGTGAGCCCGCCCACCTCCTTCTGGATCTCGGGCACGATCTGGATGGCCGAGGCGCCGGTGCCGACCATCGCGACCCGCTTGCCGCGCAGGTCGTAGCCGTGGTCCCAGCGCGCGGAGTGGAAGACCTTGCCGGGGAAGCCGTCGAGTCCCGGGATGTCCGGGATCTTCGGATCGGAGAGCGGGCCGGTCGCGCTCACCACGACATCGGCGGTCAGCGGCCCCCGCGCCGTCTCGATCTCCCAGTGCAGCGCCGCGCCGTCCCAGCGCAGGGCGAGCACCTCGGTGTCGAGCCGCAGGTGCGGCCGCAGCCCGAAGGTGTCGGCTACCCGCTCCAGATAGGCGTGGATGTGCCTCCGGCCGGAGAAGGTGCGCGGCCAGTCGGGGTTGGGGGCGAAGGAGAAGGAGTAGAGATGGGACGGGACATCGCAGGCGCAGCCCGGATAGCTGTTGTCCCGCCAGGTCCCGCCGACCGCACCGGCCCGCTCCAGGACCACGAAGTCGGTGACACCGGAGCGGCGCAGCCTCACCGCCGCGCCCAGCCCCCCGAATCCGGACCCGATCACCGCCACCCGCACATGCTCACGCGTCAGCCCACCCGTCATGCCGCCGCCTCCCGCCGCTCGAACTGCCCGAACTTCCTGAACCGCTCCGAACCGTGCCAGCGTTCACTGGCACGATGGGAGCGTAAGACAGGGACGCGGCGAGCGGTAGGGGCTGTGGATAACCTAGTTACCGGCGGTCACACACCACCGCCGTCGGCATAGGCTGCTGCTGTGGCGACGAGCGAAGCGGACCAGGTGCGCGAGTACCGGGTGACGGAACTGGCCGAGCGAGCCGGGATCACCGTGCGCACCCTGCGCTTCTACCGGGAGCGCAAGCTGATCCCGCCGCCCCGCCGGGAAGGCCGTATCGCCTGGTACAACGACCACCACCTGGCCCGGCTGCGGACCATCACCGCCCTGCTGGAGCGCGGCCACACCCTGGGCGGGATAGCCGAGTTGATCGCCGCGTTCGAGAGCGGGCGGCGGGACGTCGGCGAACTGCTGGGGCTGGACGGCAGCCTTCCGTCCTGGTCCGAGGAGACCCCGGTCCGGCTCACTCCGCAGGCACTCGCCGACTACTTCGACGGCGAGGCCACCGCGGCGAACCTCACCGTCTCCCTCGACATCGGCTATCTCGCGGTCGACGGCGACGACATCGTGCACATCAGTCGCCGACTGCTGGACGCCTCGCGCGCCCTGGTCGCCCAGGGCATCCCGCTGTCGGCCGTCCTCGCGGCCGGGCACGAGGTCCGGGGGCATGTGGACGCCATCGCCGAGACCTTCGCCACCCTGCTGATCAGCCACGTCCTGGCGGACGCCAAGAAGCGCGGCGAGGAGATCGGCGAGACCGTGGAGCGGCTGCGGCCGCTCGCGAAGAGCGTCGTGGACGCCGAGCTGTCGATGGCCATGGACCGCCGCCTGCGGGCCGGTCTGGAGCAACGGGCGGGCGAGCCGGGCGCCTCGGCGGGCGAGCGCACCGAGGACACCGGGCGCCCGCCGCCGGATCAGTGAGCGGCGCCGTATGTGACCGTCACCGGGGCATGGTCGCTCCACCGCTGGTCGTACGCCGGGGCCCGCTCCACGACGGCCTTCAGCGCCCGCCCGGCGAGCCCGGGGGTGGCCACGTGATAGTCGATGCGCCACCCCGCGTCATTGTCGAAGGCCCTCCCCCGGTACGACCACCAGGAGTACGGACCGTCGACGTCCGGGTGCAGCCCACGCACCACGTCCGCGTAACCCGCCTCCTCGAAGACGCTCGACAGCCACGCACGCTCTTCCGGCAGGAACCCGGATTTCTTCCGGTTGGCCTTCCAGTTCTTCAGGTCGGCCTCCTGATGGGCGATGTTCCAGTCGCCGCAGACCAGCGCCTCGCGCCCGTCGGCCGCCGCCCGCTCGCGCAGCCCCTTGAGGTAGGGAAGGAACTCCGCCATGAAGCGTTCCTTCTCGTCCTGCCGCTCGGTGCCGACCTCCCCGGAGGGCAGATACAGGCTGCCGACCGTCACGCCCGGCAGATCGACCTCCGCATAGCGGCCGCTGCCGTCGAACTCGGCGGAGCCGAAGCCGACCCGTACGCCCTCCAGCTCGCGCCGCGCGTACACCGACACCCCCGCCCGGCCCTTGGTCGCCGCCGGGGCGTGCACCACGTGCCAGCCGTCCGGCTCGCGTACGGCCTCGGGCAGTTCGCGCGGCTCGGCGCGCACCTCCTGGAGGCACACCACATCGGCCGAGGTACCGTCCAGCCAGGGCACGAAGCCCTTCTTGGCGGCGGCACGCAGCCCGTTCACATTTACGGTCGTCACGGAAAGCACTACGGCACGATACGACATGGAAAATCCAATGCCGCCCCACTCGCATAGAAGTACGATCCCCCGCATGAATATCCGAGCGGTTCGCTTTGACCACCCCGACGCGGTGCGGCTCAACGACGAGGTGCAGGCGGAGTATGCCGAGCGCTACGACGACGAAGGGGACATGACACCCCTGGACGTGTCCCATTTCGACCCGCCCCGCGGCCTCTACCTCATCGCCTACGACGAGACCGGCCGCCCGGTGGCCACCGGCGGCTGGCGCGGCCAGGAGCGTAACGAAGAGGGCTACGAGGACGGGGACGCCGAGCTGAAGCGGATGTTCGTCATAAGCGAGGCGCGCGGACGCGGCCTGGCCCGCCTGATCCTCGCGGCCCTGGAGGACAGCGCCCGCGCGGCGGGGCGCACCCGGATGGTGCTGGAGACGGGCATCAAGCAGCCCGAGGCGATCGCGCTGTACACCTCATCCGGCTATGAGCCGGTGAAGAAGTTCGGGCTGTACCGCTTCGACGAGCTGAGCCGCTGCCTCGGCAAGCCGCTGGCGGTCCCGGAGGACCCCGTTCACCAGAAGAACCAGCCGGGCGTGGCATCGTAGATCCGCGTCGCCTCGTCACACCGCCCGACCCCGTCGAAACCGTCATGGGCGGCGATCGCGGCCGCTTCGCGCTCCCCGTAGGCGTCGATCCCGTCCGCCGTCACCACCAGGGCGGCGATCACGGCGACGAAGACCCAGGGGACCGCCCGGTGCCGCGGCGCCTTCTCCTGCGTCACCCAGGCACCCACCACGGCCATCACCGCGGCCGCCAGCACCAGGCACAGGGCCGCGGTGGTGAGGCGGCCGAGGAGGGGCGACTCGTCGCACAGGACGTAGACGCGCCCGCCGCGCAGCCGCTCGTAGAGGGCCGCGCCGCTCAGCGTGAAGCCGAACGCGGCGATGTGATGCGGCTGTACGGCCCGTACGGCGGAACCCGCCCCGTCGCCGGAGCGGGTTCCCTCATTCGTCAGCCGCTTCATCCCTTGGTGGCGAACTTCTTGCTCATCGCGCCGAACACGCCCTTCGCATCGGCCCCCAGATGCGGACCGGCCAGCCAGGTGTGCTCATTCGAGCTGATCGAGCTGTTCGACACCAGCACCGTCTTGCCGCCGCGGTTGACGAACCAGCCGCCGCCGGAGGTGCCGCCGGTCATCGAGCAGCCGATGCGGTACATGGTCGGCGTGGTGGGCGCGAACGACAACCGGCCCGGCCTGCTGGTGCAGTTGAACATCTTCGCCCCGTCGTAGGGCGGTGCTGCCGGATAGCCGTACGCCCCGATCGAGCTGACCCCGTTCGCCGACGGCGCCCCGAACCACACCGGCACGGCGGCCCCGACCGACTCCTCCAGCGACTTGCCGCCGCCGTGCTCCGGCTTCACGTGCAGCACCGCGAAGTCGTACGCGGAGCCCACGTTGCCGGTCTTGCCGCCCGTGTCGATCCACTGCGACGAGGTCTGCGACCAGTCCGCCCACCACACGCCGTACGGGGTGACCTCACGCTGTGCCGCGGTCTCGGCCTTGGCGGCGGACAGCCCGCTGTCGTTGTACGACGGCACGAACACGATGTTGCGCATCCAGCCGCCCTTCTTGCCGGAGTGCACACAGTGGCCCGCGGTCCACACCATGTTCGACTTGCCGGGGTGCGCCGGGTCCTCGACGACCGTCCCCGAGCAGACCATCGGCCCCTCGGGGCTGTCGAAGAACACCCTCCCGACCGGCGCCATGTTCCGGTGGTACGGCCGCGAGACCTGCTTGGCCGGTACGGCGGGCGGCTCCGGATCGGTCCCGGCCTGGCCCTCGCCCGCACTCTGCGTGGAGAGCGTGTTGGGCGAGTCCTTCGCCTTGGACATCCGGGACGGCCGCCAGAAGTTCTTGATGACGGGATTGGCGAAATCGGACGCGTCCCGTGCCCACTTGTCCCAGTTCTTCCACCCGCCCTCCTTCCACTTCTTCAGGTCGTCCAGACTCGTCGGAACACCCTCGGGCAGCTTGATCCCGTTGTCGCCCTGCTGGCCGGCCGCGGCCGTCGCACCCGACTCGGAACCGGCCTTGTCCTCACTCGGCCCGCAGGCCGAGGCGGTGACCATGAGCAGTGCGGCCATGGCGGCGGCCGCCGCCGTGGAACGGCGTATGAGTGGCATGGCGCCTTATCCCCCTGTGCTGCTGTGTTCTGCAGTGCATGACTCAAGCGACGGCGCTTTCGCGCCAAGTCCATCTGAGATGCCCCCACTATGCCCGTGCCCCTCGCCAGGGCCATCACCTGTCTCACGGCCCGCACACAACAAGAACGGCCTCAGCACGATTCCATGACATCGGACGCTCCGTCAGCGCGGCGCCACGGACGGCCACATCAGGCCGTCCTGCGCCCGCCCTCCGCGAGGAGGTTCGCCGCGAAGCCGAAGAACGCCACCCCGCTCACCTGCTCCATCCGGCGCCGGAAGGCCGGCCGCCGGATTCGCTCGCTCAGCGCGGAGGCGGCACCGGAGACCACCCAGTACCAGAGCGCCAGCTCGACGATGTCGATCGCGGTGAACACCAGGGTCGCGGTGAACACCGAGGCACCATCCGGGGTGAACTGGGGAATCAGGCTCATGTAGAAGACCCCGGCCTTGGGGTTGAGCAGATTGGTCCCCACCCCCGCCCGGAACGCCGCCCACCGCCCACGCGGCACCGCCCCCTCCACATCCACACCGTGCGACTCCGCCCCCTCCGGCGCCGCCCCCTGCGGCTCCGCCACCGCCCGCCGCGACCGCCACAGCGCCGACGCCCCCAGCCACACCAGATACGCCGCCCCCGCCACCCGCAGCGTGTCGTACGCCACACGCGAGGCCGTGACCAGCGCCGTCAGCCCGACCGCCGTCGC
>Ga0307508_10001922_pt1 | contig 22806 bp, 19 predicted proteins | sample 9_EM_MG_FD_203089 | JGI IMG/M metagenome (GOLD analysis project Ga0307508, IMG submission 203089) | Populus trichocarpa ectomycorrhiza microbial communities from riparian zone in the Pacific Northwest, United States - 9_EM | ecosystem: Host-associated > Plants > Roots > Unclassified | place...
GATCTACGACGCCCTGGTCCGGATGGGCCAGCCGTGGTCGCTGCGCTACCCGCTGATCGACGGCAACGGCAACTTCGGCTCGCCGGGCAACGATCCGCCAGCGGCGATGCGCTACTGCTTGACCGCGGATGCGCTGGTCAGGACGCCTCTCGGGACGGTCCGGATCGACGAGATCGTGCCCGGCGCCGCGCCCAACTCCGAGACCGACATCGATCTCAAGGTGCTCGACCGCAACGGTGACCTGGTCCGGGCCAGCAAGTTCTTCCACTCCGGCGAGCATCCGACACTCCGGCTGCGCACCCGCGAGGGGTACGAGCTGACCGGCACCCACAACCACCCGGTGCTGTGCCTGGTGAGTGTGGCCGGCGTACCGACTCTGCTGTGGAAGCTACTGGCTGAGATCGCCCCCAGGGACCGGGTCGTGATGCAGCGCGTGGTGGCTGACGAGATCGGCGCTCCGCCGCTTGAGCATCTGGAGGCGGCGATTCTTGCCGGCGCGTTCGTCAGCGAAGGGTGGGCCTCCGAGAACCGGGGCGGGTTCAACAACGTAGACGGCAGCTTCTTCGCGCGCGTGGTGAGCGCGTACGACATCGCCGTCGGCGGCCGGCGCTACCTGAACCGGCGGACGATCGCTTCGGGGAGCGAGCTGCACGAGCTGGACATCCAGGACATGACCTCGCTGCGCCGGAGCGTCATCGGCGAGCTGATCGGCTCGCGGAGCGCACAGAAGTTTGTCCCGTCCTTCGTCTGGGCCGCGCCGCCGGCCGTGAAGCGAGCCTTCCTGCAGTCACTCTTCGAAGGTGACGGTTCGTCCTCGCTGCTCCCGCGTAACACGATCCAGATCTCGTACTCCACGCGCAGCGCCCGGCTGGCCCGCGAGGTTCAGCAACTGCTGCTGGAGTTCGGCGTCGTCACGAGGCAGTGCCGGTATGACAGCGGCGAGATCAAGGTGGTCGTCACCAACCGGCGGGACGCCCGGATCTTCGCGGCGACCGTCGGCTTCCTCGGCCGCAAGCAGGCCAAGCTGGAGTCCGAGCTCGGTTCGGTCCCGGTGACCAGCACGGCGCTGTCGAGCGATCACGTGCCCTACGTCGGGGACTTCATCCGCCAGCACGGCGCGGCCCGGTGGACCGAGCGCGACTGGCTGGTCAGGCACAACGTCGACCGGATCGAACGCTGGGAGCGTGATCGTGCGGAGATCGCCGCGCACATCACGGAGCCGGGCGTTCTCGAAGTCGTGGAGCCGCTCGTCGACGGCCGCTTCTATTTCGCGGAGGTGACCAACGTCACGGATGCCGGGATTCAGCCGGTCTTCAGCATCCGGGTGGACACCGACGACCACGCCTTCATCACCAACGGCTTCGTCAGTCATAACACCGAATCGAAGCTCGCGCCGCTGGCCATGGAGATGTTGCGCGACATCGACGAGGACACCGTCGACATGCAGGACAACTACGACGGGCGGGCCAAGGAGCCGACGATCCTGCCGGCACGGTTCCCCAACCTGCTGGTCAACGGCTCCGAGGGCATCGCGGTCGGCATGGCTACCAAGATCCCGCCGCACAACCTGCGCGAGATCGCCGCGGCCGTGCAGTGGGCGCTGGACCACCCGGAGGCCGACGAGGCCACCATGCTCGAGGCGCTGCTGGAGATCGTGAAGGGTCCCGACTTTCCGACCTATGGCCTGATCGTCGGTCAGCAGGCCATTCAGGACGCCTACCGCACCGGTCGCGGCTCGATCCGGATGCGGGCGGTGGTCGAGGTCGAGGAGGACGCGCGGGGCCGGCCCTGCCTGGTGGTCACCGAGCTGCCGTATCAGGTCAACCCGGACAACCTCGCCGAGCGGGTCGCCGAGCTGGTCAAGGAGGGCAAGCTCACCGGCATCGCGGATATCCGGGACGAGTCGTCCGGGCGTACCGGTATGCGGTTGATCCTGGTCCTCAAGCGGGACGCGGTCGCGAAGGTCGTGCTGAACAACCTCTACAAGCACACCCAGCTGCAGGAGACGTTCGGCGCCAACATGTTGGCGCTGGTCGACGGCGTTCCGCGCACGCTGAACCTCGCGCAGTTCATCCGGTACTACGTCGATCACCAGATCGAGGTCATCCGCCGGCGGACCGCGTACCGCCTGCGCAAGGCCGAGGAGCGCGCACACATCCTGCGTGGCCTGGTCAAGGCTCTGGACGCGCTCGACGACGTGATCGCCCTGATCCGGCGCTCGCCAACGGTGGAGGAGGCTCGCGCCGGCCTGATCCAGCTGCTTGACATCGACGAGGTTCAGGCCAACGCGATCCTCGACATGCAGCTGCGGCGCCTCGCCGCCCTCGAACGCCAAAAGATCATCGACGAGCTCGCGAAGATCGAGATCGAGATCGCGGACCTCAAGGACATCCTCGCGAAGCCGGAGCGGCAGCGGGCGATCGTCTCCGAGGAGCTCGCCGAGATCGTGGCCAAGTTCGGCGATGACCGGAAGACGCAGATCATCCCGTTCGACGGTGAGGTTTCGATGGAGGACCTCATCGCCCGGGAGGACGTTGTGGTGACCATCACACGTACGGGTTATGCGAAGCGCACAAAGGTCGACATGTATCGATCTCAGAAGCGTGGCGGCAAGGGCGTGAGCGGCGCAACCTTGCGGCAGGACGACATCGTCTCGCACTTCTTCGTGATCTCGACGCACGCCTGGATCCTGTTCTTCACGAACAAGGGTCGGGTCTATCGGGCAAAGGCGTACGAACTACCCGAAGCGAACCGGATCGCCAAGGGACAGCACGTCGCCAACCTGCTCGCCTTCCAGCCGGACGAGCACATCGCCCAGGTGATCCAGATCCCGAACTACCAGGTCGAGCCCTACCTTGTGCTCGCCACCAAGAATGGCCTCGTGAAGAAGACCCGCCTCGACGAGTTTGACTCCAACCGCAGCGGTGGCATCATCGCCATCAACCTGCGGGAGGACGACGAGTTGGTGGGAGCGGCGCTGGTGGCATCGGAGAACGACCTGCTCCTCGTCTCGAAGAAAGCGCAGGCCATCCGGTTCAACGCCACCGACGAGGCGCTGCGTCCGATGGGTCGGGCCACCTCCGGGGTGATCGGCATGCGGTTCGGCGACAGCGACGAACTTCTGGCCATGGAGGTCGTCCGCGACGGCATGGATGTGTTGGTCGCCACCGACGGTGGGTATGCGAAACGCACGCCGATCGAGGAGTATCCGGTGCAGGGCCGTGGAGGCAAGGGGGTTCTCACCGCGAAAATCACGGAGCGCCGTGGTGGACTGGTGGGGGCCTTGGTGATCAGCCCGGAGGATGAACTATTTGCCATCACCAGCAATGGTGGTGTCATTCGGACTCCCGTGAAGCCTGTACGGCGCACGCGGGATCGGAACACAATGGGGGTCAAGCTGATGGACCTCCCAGAAGGTGTAACCATCGTGGCGCTTGCTCGCAATGCCGACGAGCCTGACGAACAGGACTAGTTGATGCCGGAGACACAGGCGAAGTCGGGGGGCACGGGGACCTCAGCGACTCCGGGCGAGGCGGCCAAGAAAGACGCCGCCGCGACCGGACGCGAGACACCAGGTCGCGCCGCGGGCCCCGCCGATGCCCCGTCCCCGCCGAAGTTCACCCGGGCGCCGGGCATGGCCCCGCCGCCGGGTGAGCCGCAAGCCGACAGCGATGGCTCATCCGACGCGAAGCGGCCGGGCAACCCCGCGATCGCCAAGGGCTCGGCGACCGTGCCGGTCGTGACCAAGGGCAAAGGCCCCGTGCCAGGGGCCGTCCCTGGGCGTGCCGCGGCGGCGCCGGCCACGGTCGCCACCGCGCCACAACGCCCAGCGGGTGCCCCCGCCTCGCCGGCGCAGCCCGCCGGACCGAAGCAGCCGCAGCGGCCCGGCGCCGCGAGCGGCTCCGCAGCCGTCGGCGCCGCCAGGGTCTCCGAGGCCGTCCGCTCCGCCCGGTCGACCGTGTCCTCCGCGGCCGCCCGGGGCCCACGCCGCGCACGGCTCAACCTCAAGCGGATCGACCCCTGGTCCGTCATGAAGTTCTCGTTCGCCGTGTCCGTCGTGCTGTTCATCGTCGTCGTGGTCGCCACCTCGGTGCTCTACCTGGCGCTAGACAGCATGGGCGTGTGGACCTCGGTCAACAACAGCCTCAAGACCCTGGTAAGCGCAAGCGGCGGCGCGGACGCGTCCGCGCAGAGCGGCTTCCGCATCACCGCCTGGGGCGTCATCGGCACATCGATGCTGATCGGAGCGGTCAACGTGGTGCTCTTCACCGCGCTGGCCACGCTAGGCGCCTTCATCTACAACGTCTGCGCCGACCTCGTCGGCGGCATCGAGCTGACTCTCGCCGAGCGTGACTGACGATCGCGTACGGGTTGTGGGACCACCCCGTTTTTGTGGCCCACAACCCGGTGCGGTAACCTTCGTTGTCGCACTTACGGGGCTATAGCTCAGTCGGTTAGAGCGCAGAGCTGATAACTCTGAGGTCGCTGGTTCGATTCCAGCTAGCCCCACCCGTGTAGGCCACCCCGGCAGCCGCTGAAGGTAAGGGACACAGCCCATGCTGAAGAAGCTCCTGATCATCGCAGGCCTGATCGGCGCCGCCGCGCTCGTAGTCAAAAAGGTCAAGGCCTCCAGCGACGAGCGAGCCCTGTGGCACGAGGCCACCACCGCGCCCGACCTGCGATAGAGCGTCCCGCGAGCGGGGGGCCCTAGCTCAACTGGCAGAGCACCGCCTTTGCAAGGCGGGGGTTAGGGGTTCGAGCCTTATTCCACAGAAGTGGCCAGGCCAGAGGCCACGTGAGCAGCGGCTACGCTGTCGTGGAGGTTTTCACGACGAGGTGCCAGGGGTCATAGCTCAACTGGCAGAGCACTGCCTTTGCAAGGCAGGGGTTCGGGGTTCGAGTCCCCGTGACTCCACATCGACGTCTATCACTATAGTCCCCGTTGTCTGGGTGGTGGTGGCCGTTCGTTAGGGGCGAGGAGTACGGGCAACGTCCTTGATGTGGTGAAATGCGTTGTGCGCATTGAGCTGGATGTCGAAGCTGACGCCGCCTATCTGTACGTCACAGACGACGAGGCAGCCGGTGCTGCCGTCGAGCAGGTCGTCGTAGGTCGGGGCGACATCGTGCTTGACTTCGACGCGGACGGGCGTCTGTTGGGCGTCGAGATCATCGGAGCCTCCCAGCTTCTTCATCCCGCCAGCCTTTCGGCGGCCGAGCGGCTCTGAGGGCATTGCCTGAGCGTCGGCGATGCTGGCCTTGGTGAAATCCGGGCCGCCGACGGACCACACTTGAGGGTGTGAGCGATTTTGATCTTCCCGCCGCGGAAGAACTGCCCCTTGAGCTGTTGCTCCGGTTGGCGAGGCGGGAGATCGAGGATGACGACGGCGACGGTGTGATGCCGTCACTGCTCGCCTTGCATCGGCGGCCGACCCGGGCGGTCTTCGACCGCGCTGCCGCGCTCGTCGGCGACAGCGACGCCGCGCAGCGGGAGCTGGGTGTGCGGATTCTGCGGGAGCTCGGTGACGAGCAGCCCGGTGGGCGTCGGCCCTTCAGCGATGAGACGGTTTCGCTGATGCGGGTCCGGCTTCGTGAGGAGACCGATCCGGCTGTGACGTATTGGATCGTCTCCGCGCTCGGTTATCACCGCGGCCAGGAGGCGTTGTCGGAGGTGGTGGCCCTCGCCGGGCACCCGGACGATCGGGTGCGGTTCCACGTGGCGGCCGCTCTGCCCGGTCTGGTCGATCTTGACTGTGTGGAGCCTGAGGCCGCCGATGCGCTGATCCGGCTCTGCCACGACGACGACGCCGATACCCGCTACTACGCTCTGTATGCGGCGACTCGTGAGATCGGGGGCCTGGATGTTCAGGCGGTCACCCGACTGGCCGTGCAGCTCGAAGACGATCCCGACGAGCAGGTCCGGAGGATGGCCGCCGCGCACCACGAAGCGATCCGCGAGGTTCGGATGCTGCTCTGCGGCGTCTTCGAGCCAGGGAAGATCACCGGCGCGTACGACTTCCTGATCGGACCGGTCCTGGTCGCACTCGCCTGCGCCGGCGACGCCGCCGACGCGCATCTGTGGCTGGATGAGCAGATCCGCCGCCACCTCGGCGATGGGGGCGATGTCGTCGGTGGTCAGGTGGGTCCACGCGCCGATGTCGCGGGGCGCGACTCGGGTGCTCAACTACACCATCAACACCACCGTCACGATCATGGAAGAAGGCTTGACGGCACGCTCAAAGTGCTAACTCAACGGTGTTGACATCAGGTCAGCGCTACGCAGCTCGGCGTTCTCCTGGGCGCTGCCTGCCGAGAAAACGAGAAGCCCGTAACCGGTGGCCAAGAGACCGACGCCGCCGACCCGTCCGGCAGGACCATCCCGTAGCCGACGATCCGGTGGGTGTCGGCGGTCCCTCGGGCGAGCGCGAACGCGCGGACAGGCTCCGGGGGCGGTGTCACTGTTGGACTCCTGGCCAGCCGGCGGTGGTCGCGATCTTGCGTACGGCGTCGGCTTTCGGGAAGCGGCCCAGTTCGACGCCGGGGCGGGGAGGTTCAGCGCGCAGGTAGGCGTTCCACCGGTCGCCGTTTTCGTGGATCCAGCCGATCGGCTCGTCGCGCCACAGCACCATGAATCCGCCGAGGTTCGACCGTTCGAGCGTGACGTCTGGCAACGGGGTCGGCTCAGCCATCAGCCACCGCCGACGCCCCGGCCGGGTCCAGCTTGACGGCGACGCCGCCCCACATCGAGACGTCGCCCGGATCGGGCAGCACCTCGTCTGCCGGCCCCGCGCAGGTGCGGACCCCACTGGCTGATCAGGCCCGGCACGTCCGGCCCGGTCGTTGCGGGGTTGAGCAGGGTCCCACCCCTGGAAGAACCCGCCGATCTGCTCCCGGGTACGGGGGAAGAAATCGCCGCTACCGGGGTACGGGCTTTTGGTGAGCAACCGCGCGTTCTCTGCCGGTACCAGGTCGTAGCTGCCGTGCGAGAGCACCAGCAGACTCCCCGGCGCCAGCACATCCGACAGGCGGCGCACGATCGAGCGTGCCTGGTGCAGGTCGGGGAGGAAGTGCAGGACGGCGACCAGCATCAACGCCACCGGCTGCGCGAAGTTGAGAGTCTGCGCGGCACGGTCCAGGATCTGGCCGGGATCACGCAGGTCGGCATCCAGGTACGCCGTCTCGCCCTCCGGCACACTGGTGAGCAGCGCCCGAGCGTGCGCCAGCACCAGCGGATCGTTGTCGACGTACACGATCCGCGACGCCGGCGCGATCCGCTGGGCCACCTCGTGCGTGTTCTGCACCGTGGGCAGCCCGGTCCCGATGTCCAGGAACTGGCACACCCCGCGCTCGGCAGCGGCGTACCGCACCGCCCGGCCCAGAAACAGCCGGTTCTCCCGCACCGCCGTCACGATCCCCGGCCACCGCTGCATAACCGCCAAGCCGGACGCCCGGTCAACCTCGAAGTTGTCCTTGCCACCCAACCAGAAGTCATACCGCCGGGCCGGATGCGGCACCGACACATCAATCGACCGCAACCCCTCGCTCGGCGCGTTCACGGCCGACCTCCCCGCCGGGCGTAACCCCCACGCGCCTCCCCGCGACGCCGGCCACCATCCGCCCGGTACTGCTGCGCCGGCGTAAGACTTCCCACCCGGCCAAGCTGCGGAAAAACCGCCGTGGGATCGACGGCCCACCCCGGCGATCCCGGTCGCGAACGCCGCGCGATCACTTCGAGCTTGACCTCCAGGCACGGCCAGGGAATCCCGCACGTACAGCGAGCCCGGCGGAACAGTTTCCGTTTCGCTTTCCTGTGGTGCATGTTGGCCCCAGTCGGTCGATAGGAACTGACAGTTGCCGTGCGAGATCGGTCGCTCCTCCTCGGATCCTTCGGGCGGTGAATACGTCCGTGATGCGAGGAAAATCGGATATCAACTGATCGAACGTGACAACACGAAGGGCGCAACGCCTCGGCCGATCGCCAAGCCGGTACCCGGAGCCGTGATCAGGCGCTTCGGTCAGCGCGTACCGGCGAACAGTCGGGGCACGCTCGCCGTACCAGCCGCACGACCGTCTCACCGACCCGCACCAGCCGCCGCCGCGACGCGAATCGCCAACCGCGGCCCTCGCAGGCCTGACAGACACCCGAAGAATTCGCCATGCACCGATCGTGGTCGCCAGGCCACGCGCAACCCATCACGCGCGATAGTCCATCGGCGGGTAACTTCTATCCGGGGACCGGATGCCGAGCACCTGGGCGCTATCCGGCATCCGGATACGCGATCCGGCCAGGAGGCGAGGTCCACGTGAGGACACACGCAGCGACAACGTTCGTCGTCCCAGCTCACCTGTGGCAGGACGACGTCATGCTCGACACCCTGGCGGCTCGTGACATTGCCCAGATCTTCCGGATCATCCAGCGCGAAACCCGCATCAGCCAGACCCACCTCGGCGTCGCGACCGGGCTAAGCCAGGCGCAGGTCAGCGAGATCATCAGCGGCACCCGCCGAGTCGGCAGCATCGATGTCCTGAGCCGGATCGCCACCGGATTGAGCATGCCCGCCGAAGCGCGCGTTACCTTCCTCCTCGGCGAACGGAACCACGGCATCACGAACAGTCCTGCGCCGCCGGTCGACATGCAGTTGCAGACACTCGCGGACGTGGGGCTGACCGAACGGTTCTCCGACCTCGCGGCCATCTACCCCAGCCGGTCGGAGTTCACCTCTCACATGCCGGCGCATGCGCTGTTCGACGACGCCACCAACATCCGTGCCTCCGGCCTATCCCTCAACCTCATCTGTCAGCAATACGCCGACACTCGCCTTGCCCAACTTGTCGAGCACGGCGCCCACCTCCAGTTGCTTTTCCTCGATCCAGCGGGCAGCGCCATCCGTCAGCGCGAGGTTGAGGAGGGCTTCAGCCCCGGCCACCTCGGCGCACTGACCGCGCTCAACCTCCAATCGATCCTGCGCGTCCGTGACCGCCTCCCCGCCGAGGCCCGCGACCGAATCGAGGTCGCCACCAACGACCAGACCATCCGCTTCAATATCACCCTCATCGACCACGAACTCTGCATCGCCCAGCCCTACCTACCCCATGCCCGAGGCGTCGAGGCTCCGACCATGGTGATCAGGAAGCGATGGCCATTTGCGGGGCTCTATCCGGTATTCGAGCGCACCTTTGAAGAACTTTGGAACGGTGGCCAGCCTCGATGACCGACTTTGCCGATCTGCTCCCGATCGCACACCAGGCCGTTGACCTCGCAAGCGCCATCATGCGCACCAGGCAACCTGGCGTCCTAACCGCCAAGGGCGACCGGGACATGGCCTCCGAAGTCGACTTCGCTATCGAAGCCCATGTCCGGGCCTTCCTCGCCGAACACACTCCCCACATCGGATTCCTCGGCGAAGAGAACGGCACCACCGGCGACACGGACAAGATGATGTGGGCACTCGATCCCGTAGATGGCACCGTCAACTTCATCCACGGCTCACCCCTTTGCGCCATCTCTCTCGGCCTCATCACCGAGAACCGCTCCGTGCTCGGCGTCATCGACCTACCCTTCCTCGGCGCTCGCTACTCCGCAGCCGAAGGCGCTGGCGCCCACGCCAACGGCAAACCTATTAGCGTCAGCACCACCGACAGGATCGGCGATGCCGTCGTCGCCATTGGTGACTACGCCGTTGGGACGAGCGCGGAAGAGAAGAACCGGCCCCGATTCGCCTTAACCCAGCGCCTCGCTGTTAACGCCCAGCGCATCCGTATGCACGGCGCAGCCGCCATCGACCTTGTCTGGCTCGCCACCGGATACATCGACGCCGTGATCATGCTGTCCAACAAACCGTGGGACACCTCGGCAGGCGTTGTCATCGCCCGCGAAGCAGGTGCCCTAACAGTGGATCAAGACGGATCACCCCACAGCTTCCAGGCGCGAGCCACGATAGCGGCGAACGCCAAAATCCTTCCGGCCGTCCTTGAAATGGTCGGTGAATCCCTCGGATCGAGGTAGTTTTGCGTCAGGGGGTGACCGCGATATACCTGCTACGGAAGATCGCCCTCTAGAATGTTTGATTTGCTTCTTTCCTGGCCGACTGCCGAACACCTTGGCGTTGAATCCGTTCATATCTTCTGTACGTCTTCAGGGCGGCCCGAAAACGGGCCGCTCAGTCCGTCGCCGAGGGCAGCGCACCAGCGCCCGCGGGAGAAGGAGTTGGAGGACACCGGGATGAAGCTGACCTCGGTGCTGGCTGATGTGACCGGGCTAAGCGCGCGACGCATCCTGGATGCGCTCATCGGCGGCGAACGCGATGTGGACCGCCTGGCCGAGCTGTCCTTCGGCGCGGCCCGCAAGAAGATTCCGGCGCTGATTGAGGCCTTGGACGGCACGTTCACCGAACACCATGCGTTCATGTGCCGGCACTATCTGGATCAGATCGATCACCTCGACGCGGTGGTCGCCGTGTTGGACACTCGGATCGCCGCGCTGATGGGCGGCCACGATCAGGACATCGAGAATCTCGATACGATTCCCGGGGTCGGTCGCCGCGCCGCCGAGATCATCATCGCGGAGACCGGCGGTGACATGACCGCGTTCGTCAGCGCCGCGAACCTGGCCTCGTGGATCGGGGTGTCACCCGGCATGAACGAGTCCGCCGGGGTGGCCAAGTCCGGGCACACCCGTGGCGGTAACGGCAACCTCAAACGCGTGCTCGGGGTGGCCGCGATGGCCGCGGTCAAACAGAAGGACTCCTACTACGGGGTCTACTACCGGCGGGTGGCCGCCCGACGCGGTCGGCAACGCGCCCTGGTCGCGGTCATGCACAAACTCGCCGTCGCGGTCTGGCACGTCCTGCATGACAAGGTCAAACACAAGGACCTGGGCGCGGACTACTTCGCCAAACGGGACCCCGAACGCGCGATGCGGCGGATGGTCCGCGAAGCCAACTCGTTGGGCATGACCGTGCGCTTCGACCCCATCGCCGTCGCCGCGTAGCCCGTACGCGATCAAGCTGGGACCTGCGACTTCAGGTAGTTTTTCGTGTCAGCCCTATGGCGTGCTGGCGTGCAGTTCTGCTGGTCTGCCGTTTGCCGGTTTCTCGGCGGTGGCAGTGGGTGTGGAGCAGACGGAGTTGCGGATCGTTGCGGCTGCCGTCCTGTCGTAGGCCCATGGCGTTGTGTTCCATCGCTTTCCGCGGGCCGCTGAACCACTGTTCCCACTCCAGGGCTGGCGCTGCGCGCTTCGGGCTTGCGTCTTGGGCTTGTGTGTCGGGCTTGCGGTTTGGAGTTTGGGTTGTGTTTCGGGGTTGTGGCGGGGGAAAGGTTGGTGCGTGGGGCGTTGGTGGGCGGGAAAATTTGATCTACTGGCGCGGTGTATCGGCGGTCCATCCTTCTGGTCTTGTTGGCCGGGTCTGTCGCTGGTTGTAGCGATAGTTTGTCCGGTTCTGTTCCTGTGGGTTCGGAAGCGGGTCGGGCCGCTACTGCGGGCGATTATCGGTGGTTCGAGGCGGATGAGGATCTTGCTAGGGGTTTCTGCTTTACCTGGGTGAAGGGGCTTAAGCCGCAAGAGGTGATCAAGCGGCTCGGCGGCGAGGAGTTGGAGCGCGTCGACTGGCTGCAACTGGTCGGCTCCGGAGACGGGCAGCAGTTCAGCGCGGCCGACTATTTCGTCGGGATCGCGCTGGTTGGAGAGTGGGCGCTGCTGGTCGAGGACAGCGGGACGCTCGGCACCACGGACGCCCTGGTCGTGCCATTGTCCGCGGGCACGACGTTGGTTTCGCACTACCGCAACGCCGCCGGACACGGGCGGCTGCTCGTCCTTGAGAACTGTGCCGTGCGGCTCGACTTCGACCCGAGCGACCCACTGGTACGCGGTGGAAGCGGCACAGTCTCGCTCGCGCCGGTCATCGATGCGGCCGGGTTCGGCTATGCGGAGTCCATCGGGCCGGCAGGGGAATCGGCCCACTACCGGACGTATTGCATGGAGGCTGCGTTCGCCCTCACCGAGCGGCTAACCGGCGTGCCGATGACCCTGGAGTTGCTGACGTCTCTGACTTACCGGCTGACGCTCGTACCGCGGGCGTGACCTATGTGGACCCACGCCGCCGGGCGATAAAGGCCCCGCGCTGCCGAAGCTGCTGTTCGCGTCGACGGTCCGTCGCTCTCGGCCGGCCCAGGTGCGCTCTCGGCCGGCCCAGGTGCGCTCTCGGCCGGCCCGGGTGCAGACGTTGTCGCCTGGCCGGAAATCGTCACTCAAGGTCCGCGAACGATTCCTTTCGGTAACTGAGCGCAGGTATGTCGGCACTCGGCTCCCGAACGCCGGTTGAACGGGCTTGACCTGCGGTGATGTCGCTGATGACATGGTGTTGGCGGCTGCCCGAACCGCACGTGCCGACCGGTTGGTATGCGACCGAAACCGGCTTCGGGGACGTCGGCCGCACGGGTGGCAGGAAAGAGTCAATAACCGTTCGGTTGTTGCGGGGGTGATCGAGCAGGGGTCAACATCCACGGGTGACGATGCGCACATCCGATCTGTTGAGCGTCGGCGAGGCGGCGATCCTGCTGCGGTCGTCACGCCGGCACGTGATCGGTCTCTGCTCGCGTGGGCTGCTGCCGTACGTCAGCGTCGGCTCGCATCGGCGCCTGCGCCGGGCCGACGTGGAGGCCCTGATCCGCCCGGCGCTGAGCCGGGGTGAGATCGAGCAACTCTGGTTGCACCGCGCGATCGCCGGCAAGTTCGTCTCCAACCCGGCCGCGCTGTTGGCCGCTGCGGCGATCACTCTGCGCCGGCTTCGGCGGCTGCACCCCGAGGGTCGGGACTGGGACTGGCTGAACCGCTGGCAGGCGGTGCTCGACGAGGGCCAGGAGGCGGTGCTCGAGGCGTTGATTTCGTCGGCCGGGTATGCCGCCGAGTTGCGTCGCGAGTCTCCCTTCGTCGGCATATTGTCCGAAGTGGAACGGCGTCGGGTGCTCCACACCCTGGCCGAGACCCGCCGGGAGCGGGCGCGGCCGCTGGGGCTCGAAACGCTCGAGCGGGTCATGCGTGCCGTGTGACCTTGGCTCGGGTCACCTAGCCTGGTTCGCATACGCGCGCATAGTGAGTCGTCGATCACAAAACAATAGAAGGACCTTATGTACCTTGCCGCCTCGGGCGGATAGTAAATCGGTTCAAGATTCGGCCCCGCTGACGCGTTTCCGCAGCGTGACCGGCTGCATCTGGAGGTTCCGATGCCGAGCACCACCCCCGTGACCAGTACCGCCGCCAAGCTCAAAAGCCTCCTCGAAAATCTCCTCCAAACCCCCATACCGGTGCGGTTGCGCGCCTGGGACGGCTCCACGGCCGGCCCGGACGACACGCCCATACTGGTCATCCGGCACAGACGCGCGCTGCGCCGCATCATGTGGCAGCCGAACGAACTCGGCCTCGCCCGCGCCTATGTCGCCGGCGAGATCGACGTCGAGGGCGACTTCTACGACGCGCTCACCCGCCTCGCCGCGTTGGTCTGGCGCTCGCCCGACATCAAGGACCTGCCGCTCCGCGCGGTCGTCGGTGATGCGCTCAGACTAGGCATCATCGGCGCGCAGCCGAAGCCGCCGCCGGAGGAGATGCGGGTCGCCGGCTCCCGGCACAGCAAGGGCCGGGACCGGCAGGCGGTCAGCCAGCACTACGACGTCGGCAACGATTTTTACCGGATCGTGCTCGGCGAGAGCATGGTCTATTCCTGTGCCTACTGGACCAGGGACGACGCTGGTTACGCGCTCGTGGACGCGCAGCGGGACAAACTCGACCTGATCTGCCGCAAGCTCGGGTTGCAGCCCGGGATGCGGCTGCTCGACGTCGGCTGCGGATGGGGCAGCCTGGCCCTGCACGCGGCCAAGGAATACGGCGTACGGGTGCTGGGCATCACACTCTCCACCGAGCAGGCCGACTATGCCCGCAAGCAGGTCGCGGAGGCGGGACTCACCGATCAGGTCGAGATCCGCATCCAGGACTACCGTGATCTGGACGACGGACCCTTCGACGCGATCTCCAGCGTCGGGATGGCCGAGCACGTCGGCACCGGACCCTACAGCGCTTATGCCGCGATCCTTTACGGCCAGCTCAAGCCCGGCGGCAGGCTGCTCAACCACCAGATCGGGCTCCTGCACATGCCACCCAAGGACCCGCGCGAGCCCGATTTCATCGACTCCTACGTCTTTCCTGACGGCGAACTCGTGCCGGTCGGGACGACCGTCACGCTCCTGGAAGGCGCGGGTTTCGAGGTACGCGACGTGCACGCGCTGCGTGAGCATTACGGCCGCACTCTGCGTGCCTGGGTCGCGAACCTGGAGTCGGACTGGTCGACGGCCGTGCGCCTGACCAGCCCGGGACGGGCCCGAGTCTGGCGCCTTTACATGGCCGCGTCGGCGCTCGCCTTCGAGCAGGGGCGGATCGGCGTCAACCAGGTGCTGGCCGTGCGCGACCACAGAGAGGGCGCCAGCGACATGCCGCCAACTCGCCACAGCTACATCGGCTGAGCCCACCCACGGCGAAGCCCAGGCGGCTCGTTGCCTGAGCTCGGGTCTCCACGGCAGGAGCCGCCGTGGTGTTTCGTCAACTGCCCCGACGGAACACCACGGCTCGCCGTCGGTCGGGGCCGACTGTCCTTTTCGGTCGTCCGCATCAGCATGCCGGTGACCTACGGCTACCCACCGACAGAAATTGAGTTTCCACAGGTGCGGAGGCGGTCCTGCGCGAAACTCGTGCGCCGGTTAGCCTGCGAATCGTGAGCGAACGAAAACGGGCCGCCGCCGTGATCGTGCGGGATGGCCGTGTGCTGATGGTGCATGAGCGCAGCCGACGATCCGGTGGCGGCGAGTGGTGGACCTTGCCGGGCGGTGGTCTCGAGCCCGGCGAGACCGCCGAGGAAGCAGTGCGACGGGAGGTGTTCGAGGAAACCGGATTGGTGGTCAGCGCCGCCCGCCATGTGCTGGAGATGCCCTATCCGTCGGGCATGACTTCGGTCTTCTCGGTGACGGTGGCCGACGGGGAGCCGCGGGTGGGCATCGACGACGGCGTCGGTCCGGAACTCCTGGGCTTGGACTGGTTGCCGGCGCCGGATCTGCCGATCGAGACACACGGCGTTCCGGTGCCCCCGATGATCGTGGTTTTGCCGACGTGACGGGTCCCGCACGGAAACGCCCGGCAGTTTTCGTAGTGGCCGGGGCCACCGGCACCGGTTGAGGGTCTTGACACGTGAGCCGTGGCGGCGGCTCGGCGTGGATTCGGGCGCCGGGCCAGACTCGGCGCCTCGTGAAGTCCGGCTCTCCGCATGCCCGGCTGACCCCGAAGTGGCCGTGCTGGTTCCAGGCTGGTGGATCGCTTGGCCCGGCGGTAGCTGTGACTGACATGCCCGTTCTGGCTTCGCCGGGGTCTTGTGGTTGCCGCCCGCGTGCCCCTTGTGGTTGCCGAATGACAGCTATCGGGGCGCTCACGCTGAACTATGCCGCCGGACAGAGCATGTTCATTTTGCTGGTACATCTAGTCGGGTGTGCCCACGCCCACCGAGGCGTAGCCCTAAATCGCACCTATGTTCCCGGAGCGGCGGGCCATCCGGGTGGCGTGCTCCCGGCGGCGGGCCTTCAGGATGGTGGGCTTCCCTGCGGGACATCCCACCGACTCTCCAAGCGTGAGTGGCCACCATTCGACGATCGCGGATCCGCGGCCTGAGCCTCTTCCAGCATTGGTGAACTCTGGACAAGACGGTCGCTGTGCTGCTCCGCCAAGCCGGCGACCTGGAAACGGTGGGCGAGCAGCTCTGGCCCCGGACGCTTCGACGCCAACGGGTCGCGGCGTTTGACCTGGCGGAGCAGCCTTCAGCGAATGGCGCGCGTTCAGGGATATGGGCTCGAGCGACCGAGGCGCTCCCGCCGGATGTCCAGCATGGGTGGAACTACCTGGCCGTGAGGCAATGAGCGAAGATGGCGGGCGTGATGGGAAGCTTGAAGCTCGAACCCGCCCAAACCCGCCTCGATCTGCTGGCCCCGCCCGTCGTCAAAGCGCTCGCGGTGTGGCCTGCCAACGCGCCGGTCGACGCCGATCAGGTATTGGTCGCGCCGATCGACCCGGACCTGGCGGACACGGCGGCGTTCTGCGCGGCGTACGGGGTCAGCCTGGATGTGTCGGCGAACTGTGTGATCGTGGCCGGCCGCCGCGGGGAGTCAACCCGATATGCGGCCTGCATCGTCCTGGCAACGACCCGTGCCGACGTCAACGGCGTCGTTCGCCGTCACCTCGACGTGCGTAAATGCAGCTTTGCCCCGATGGACGACGCGGTCCGCCTGACCGGAATGGAGTACGGCGGCATCACGCCGATCGGCTTGCCCGCGGAGTGGCCGATCCTGGTCGATTCGCGCGTGGTGGCGTGTCCGCATGTGATCGTCGGATCCGGCGTCCGGCACAGCAAGATCGCCATTGCCGGCCCGGCTCTCGGCGCCCTTCCCGGCGCCGAGGTGATCGAGGGCCTTGCCCGCGAAGTGGGCTAGTCACGACGGTCGATGGTGTTCCACGTGAAACATTGTCAACGCGCCGTCATCGACCGGCGTCGACCGCCTCGCGGCGGGCGATCTCCTCCAGGGCGGAGAGCAGCGTCGCCGTCTCCTGAGCGCCCTGGACGGCGTACTTGCCGTCGATCACGAAGGTCGGAACGCTCGTGATGCCGAGTTCGCGCGCCTCGGCCAGGTCCGCGTTCACCGCGCCGGTCCCGGCCCCGGACTCCAGGTGGGCGAGCGCGGACGATCGGTCCAGGCCGATCGAGGCGGCTATGCCAGCCAACGCCGTACGCGATCCGATGTCGATGCCCTCGGTGAAGTGTGCCCGCTGCAGCGCCTCGACCATGTCCGCCTGCCGGTTCTGGGCCGTGGCCCAGGCGATCAGCCGCTGAGCATCGAAGGTGTTGGCATTGACCGCGCGGTCGAAGTCCAGGTACAGGTCGTCGCCGGCGGCGAGCATTGTGACGTGCGCAAACATCTGCTCCGCCCGATCCGCGCCGCCGAACTTCGCGGCCAGAGCCTGCTTGATCGGCTGTGGCGCCGGCACTGGAGCCGGATCTAGTTGAAATGCCCGGAACGTCACGGACACGTCGCCGGGAAAGTTCGCGAGTGCTTTCTCCAGGCGGCGCTTGCCGATGTAGCACCAGGGGCAGATGACATCGGACCAGACCTGAATGTCCACGGTCACTCCGTCTCGAGAGGGATCAGAACGAAGGGTCAAGAACGTCCGGCCGCGCTCGCAGCGCCGATGCCCCCGCCGGTCGGGCCGCGGTCGGGAGGCTCTGGTGTTCTGGTGGCGGTCAACTGGGCGGCGACCTGACGCTTCAAGCGGGCCAGGATCGCGGTGCCGCCGCGGATGCGGAGCGGGCTGATCGCCTGGGACAGGCCCATCCGGGCGTAGAGGTCGTCGGGTACGGCGAGGATCTCGCCGGCGGGAGCGCCGGCAAGACCCTCCGCGAGGATGCCGGCGAACGCCCGGGTGGTCGGCGCCTCTGGCGGGCAGTCGAAATGTGCGATCACGGTGCCGTCCGGCTGCAATTCGGCCTTGAGGAAAAACTGCGTCTGGCACTCCGGAACCTGCTCCATGCCCTCGTGCCCGCCGAGTTCGGCCGGCAGTGGCGGCACGGCGTCCGCGAACTCCAGCAGCATCTCAAGCACGACCTCGCGGGGCGCTGTCGCGAACTCGTCGACGATCTCGGCCAGCTTCGGCGGCATATCGCTCACGCAGCCGACCCTACGCCGCGACCTCGAAAAACCCGACGCGCGAAAGACGAGTGCCACGTCACTCGACAGCCACGTCGACCACGTCAACTCGCCATCGGACACGTCAAAGTCGCCGGGGAAGAGGACAAGCCGACGCAGGAGACAGCGTGCGGCGGGGAAACCGGGCGGTGTCGAGGGTCTGGCCAGGCGGGCCCGCCCGGCGGCGGCGTGCGGAGCTTGACCACGACGGCGCCGGGCCTGTCGAAACAGGACTTGTCGTCGACCTCGTACCGGAAAGGGGCCGGCGCCTTTGTGATCGGCTGTAGTCCGCGGTGGTGGGGTCGGGCTAGTGCGCTGAACTTGAAGAACGGCCGGGTTGGTTAGGCGCCGCAAACCTCACGCATCGGCACGGCGGGTCGCAAACCGGCGGTCCTTCAAGGTCAGCGCTGACTAGCGGACGTGGAACGGGATGGAACGCCCAGGTGAGGAAGAGCGCGGTGCGGTTCGTGGCGATGACGGACCGTCCGTGGACACCCGATTCGCACCTCACGGAGGGCATTATGCGCAGTTCCGTACGTAACCGTGTTTTCGCTCTGGGCGCGACCGCCACGGCGGTGCTAGCCCTGTCGCTGGCTGGCCCGGCGACAGCCAACGCCGCACCCGCAGCCTCGAACGCCCAGGCAGTTCAGGCGGCGGCCAGCGTGGTCGTGCCGGACGTCGTCGGGGACAACGTCGGCATCGCCATCGACGTGCTGCAGGCCGCTGGCCTCGGTCTGGGATTCAGGCAGTTCACCGACAACCTGTGCGACTTCGCCCCGTTCGAGGTCACCGACCAGACTCCGGCGGCGGGCTCCGTGGTGGCGGCCGGCTCGGTGGTGACCATGACCTTCGCTGTGCGGCCGAAGCATCCCTGCCCCTGACCCGCGAAGACCTGACGGCAGCGTCCACCCGGCGGAAATCGCCGGGTGGACGTCGTCCCGTGAGCCCGACCGCGAGCCGGGAGGGAGTCGCCGAGGTAGCCAGGCGACCTCGCCGCGAGAAACCACGGAGGTCGTGCTGACCAACCCGGCCGTTCTTCAAGGTCAGCGCACTAGGCCGGGGGTGGAGTTGGGGACCAGGGCTATGTCGCTCAGGCTGACGATGCCGACGACCTTGCGGTCGGCGTCGCAGACGATGAGGCGGCGGACGCTGCGGTCACGCATGGCCTGGACGGCTTCCTCCACGGTGGCGGACTGCTCGACCATGAGGATCTCGTGTGTGGCGATCTCGGCGAGGGTCGTGGACTTGGGTGGGAGGCCTTCGGCGATCGCGCGGACCACGATGTCGCGGTCCGTGACCACGCCGACCATCGTCGGGCCGTGGGTGACGACGACGTCGCCGATGCCCTGGTCTCGCATGGCCTGCGCCGCCTCGTCGAGCATGCTGCCGTCGGGTAGGTAGACCACCCGTCGGGTCATGACATCGGCCACCGAGACCCTGGCCATGCTGGTACCTCCCCGTTGCGAAGTGAACTCTTATCCGAGCATCGATCCGATTACACGCGTTACGTCCGCAAGTGGCACGTCTTGACGGGCGCCCGTGCGGCGGTCGCGTATTTCGACGTAACCCTCCGCGACGCGCCGGCCGACCACGATGGACCGGGGGACGCCGATCAGCTCGGCGTCGGTGAACTTTACGCCTGCCGAGACGTTGCGCCGGTCGTCGACGAGCACCCGCAGGCCGGACTCGGCCAGCGTGGCGCCGAGCTCGAGGGCGGCCGCCACCTGGCCGTCCTTGCCGGCGGCGACCACGTGCACGTCGACCGGGGAGACCTCGTCGGGCCAGACCAGCCCGCGGTCGTCGTGGTGCTGCTCGGCGATCGCCGCGACCGCTCGCGAGACGCCGACGCCGTACGAGCCCATGGTGGGGCGGACCGGCTTGCCGTCGACGCCGAGCACGTCGACCTTGAAGGCGTCGGTGTAGCGCCGGCCGAGCTGGAAGATGTGCGCGATCTCGATGCCACGCCGGATGGTCAGCGCGCCCGCGCCGCAGGACGGGCACGGGTCGCCGGCGCGCACCTCGGCCGCCTCGATGGTGGCGTCGGGGGTGAAATCGCGGCCCGCGACCACATCGGTCGCATGCCGGCCCGGCTCGTTGGCGCCGGTCAGCCATGCCGTGCCAGGGGCGACGCGCGGGTCCGCGACGTAGCGGGCCTTGATGCCCTGCGGGCCGATGTAGCCCTTGACCAGGTCGGGGCGCGACGCGAAGTCGTCGAACATGGTGGCGGTGGCCGGGGCGAGGGCGGCGTCGAGGCGTTTCATGTCCACCTCGCGGTCGCCGGGCACGCCGACGACCAGCAACTCGGGCTCGCGGCCCGGGTGCTCCACGGTGACCACGACGTTTTTCAACGTGTCGGCGGCGGTCCAGTCGGCACGGCCGCCGAGGGCCCGCGTGTTTGCGAGGTCGACCAGGGCGGCGATCGTCGGAGTGTCGGGAGTCTCGTGAACGGACATCTCGCCGTGGGTGGACGGCGGGAGTTGGGGCGCCGGTGTCACCACGGCCTCCGTGTTGGCCGCGTAGGCGCACGAGGTGCAGCCGACGAACGTGTCCTCACCCACGTCGGCCGCGGCCAGGAACTCCTCGGACGCCGACCCGCCCATGGCGCCGGACACCGCCGCCACGATCGTGTGTGTCAGGCCGAGCCGAGCGAAGACGCGCTGGTAGGCGACGCGAACCTCGGCGTAGGTCGCGGCCAGTTCGTCGTCGGTGAGGGAGAACGAATACGCGTCCTTCATCAGGAACTCTCGGCCGCGCAGCAGGCCGGCCCGCGGGCGCGCCTCATCGCGGAACTTGGTCTGAATCTGGAAGAGCAGCAGCGGCAGGTCGCGGTAGGAACTGGTCATGTCCTGCACGAGCAGGGTGAACATCTCCTCATGCGTCGGCGCGAGCAGGTAGTCAGCGCCGCGCCGGTCCTGCAGGGTGAAGATGTCCTGCCCATACTCCGCCCAGCGGTTGCTCACGTCGTAGGGCTCGCGGGGCAGCAGCGCCGGAAACGACACCTCCTGGCCGCCGATCGCGGCCATTTCGCCGCGCACGACGTCGGTGACCCGGTCGAGGACGAGCTTGCCGAGCGGAAGCCAGGCGTAGCCGCCCGGCGCGACGCGTCGGATGAACCCGGCACGCACCAGCAGCCGGTGACTCGGCACCTCAGCGTCCGCAGGCTCCTCGCGCAGCGTCTTGAGCAGCAAGGTGGACATCCGTAACAGCATGCCGAGCAGCCTAGAGACGGGGTCCGACAGTAAGCGACCCGTTATCCGCTGTGTCGTCAGCGTCACGCTGCCGGAACGCCTGTCCGGTGGAAAACTGAGGCGGCAACTACAGCTGAGGGGACGTTAAGGGGGCGCGGCGATGGCCTGGCACAGCTTTGTGGCGATGGGGGACAGTTTCACCGAGGGCATGAACGACGCCTATCCCGACGGCACCTATCGAGGGTGGGCCGACCTGGTGGCGGCGCGGCTCGCGGTGGACTCCGGCCCCGACTTCGGCTACGCCAATCTCGCCATCCGCGGCCGCCTCGTCGACCAGGTGATCGCCGAGCAGTTGTCACCGACCCTGGCCATGCGTCCCGACCTGGTCAGCTTCGCGGCCGGCGGCAACGACGTGCTCCGGCCGCGGGTCGACGTGAGCGCGCTCGTCGCCCGGATTGACCCGATCATCGGCCAGTTGCGGTCGCAGGGCGCCGACGTGGTCCTGTTCCGCTTCGCGGACGTCACCGTCCACCTGCCAGGACAGCGCATCGTCGGGCCGCGCGCCGCGATCCTCAACGACGGGGTCCGCGATCTCGCCGAGCGCCACGGGGCGTACCTGATCGATCTCTTCGCCGACGACGGCTTCCACCACCCGCACCTGTGGAGCGCCGACCGGCTGCATCTTTCCCCGGCCGGTCACCGCCGGGTCGCCGGGCAGGTGCTCAACGCGCTCGGCGTCGGCGTCGACGAGGACTGGATGCTGGTACCGCCGATGCCCGAGCCGACCCCCTGGCTGCTCGCCCGCGGCGCCGACCTGCGGTGGGCGCGCGAGTACTTCGCGCCCTGGGTGAGCCGGCACCTGCGCGGCCACTCGTCGGGCGACATGGTGTCCCCGAAACGACCCGTGCTGACTCCGATCAGTGATTGACGAAGGCAGAGCGGAAACCGACCGAGAAGGCGATAACGTGGCAACCATGTCCGTTCCCAACGATCCGGCGCCGACGCTGCAGGCGTATGCGCACCCCGACAAGCTGGTCACGACCGAGTGGCTCGCCGCGCACCTCGACACACCCGGCCTGGTCGTCGTCGAGTCGGACGAGGACGTGCTGCTCTACGACACCGGCCACATCCCCGGCGCCGTGAAGGTCGACTGGCACCTCGAGCTCAACGACCAGCTCACCCGCGACTACCTCGACCCGGTCGCATTCGCCGCGCTCTGCGAGGCCAAGGGCATCGGCCGGGACGACACGATCGTCTTCTACGGCGACAACTTCAACTGGTGGGCGGCGTACGCGCTCTGGGTCTTCAGCCTCTTCGGTCACCGGGACGTGCGCCTGCTCGACGGCGGCCGGCAGAAGTGGGTGGCCGAGGGGCGTGATCTCACCCGCGACAAGACCGAGCGGCCCACGGCGGACTATCCCGTGCCGGTGCGCGACGACGCGGCGATCCGCGCCTTCCGCGACGAGGTCGTGGGCCACGTCGCCGGCGGGCGGCCGCTGGTCGACGTGCGCTCCCCGCAGGAGTACACGGGCGAGCTCACGCACATGGCGGCGTACCCGCAGGAGGGTGCGCTGCGCGGCGGCCACATTCCGGGCGCGCTGAGCAAGCCGTGGAAGTCGGCGGCGAACGAGGACGGCACGTTCAAGCCGGCCGACGAGCTCACCAAGATCTACCGCGACGATCTCGGCCTGGAGTCGGGGGACGACATCATCGCGTACTGCCGGATCGGCGAGCGGTCGAGCCACACCTGGTTCGTGCTGCACCACCTGCTCGGCTACCCGCAGGTCCGCAACTACGACGGCTCGTGGACGGAGTGGGGCAACCTGGTCCGCGCGCCGATCGCCCGCGGATCGGA
>Ga0307508_10001923_pt1 | contig 22804 bp, 20 predicted proteins | sample 9_EM_MG_FD_203089 | JGI IMG/M metagenome (GOLD analysis project Ga0307508, IMG submission 203089) | Populus trichocarpa ectomycorrhiza microbial communities from riparian zone in the Pacific Northwest, United States - 9_EM | ecosystem: Host-associated > Plants > Roots > Unclassified | place...
CCTGATCCGATCGCCCTTCGACCCTTCGACAGGCTCAGGGCAGGCTAAGCTCAGGGTGACAGGCTGTGGACTGGTGAGAGGGGGGGGCAGCACGGGGCCTTTGTTTACTGTATTAGTCAGGGGTCTTCTTTGGATGGCAAATCGATTACCACGGCCTGGCTGACGGCGCCGGCTACGGCGGCGGCCATACCGAGGTAGCCGGAGATATTTACCAATACGGCGGGTAAATCGAGCGGCACGCTTACGATGGCGGTGCTGACGGCGGCCAGTGCGAGGCTGATGTTCCTGAGCTTCGCAAAAAACGGCGGCGTGGGGGCTTTTACTCTTTGCAGTATGTTCATTGCCTGTTTTTTTACTGGTTATAAAAAGTTTTTTAAAAGGGACCGGGCGGCAGTTCCTGCCCGGGGAGGCGCGAAACCCGCGCACGCGGCTGGCTTTTTGTAAAGCGATGGTGTTCCCATCGGGCTAAAGGCTTTACCGCACCGGCCCCTGTTGGTTGTTTTCAAGGATGACGGACTGCTTTGATCGTTATACCGATACTTTCACCAACTGGAGGGCATTGCTGTTCCGGATGGGGTTCAGGTTGTTATTGACCATGATAAAAAACTGGATACCCAATACAAGGAACAGGGGCAATGCACTGTTGGGCGTAGCGACGGCCTGCAGGTTGAGCGCTGCCGTAGGATTGCTATCCAGCGGCAGTACCGCCGATTCCTGCTGGTTCATCGTTACCGTGGCCCCGTTCTGAAAATCGATTTCGGCGGAGCCGATGACGATTTTATAATGCGTGGCCGACTCGGGCGGCTTTATCGCCAGATGCGGACTGTAGGGCGCTATGCCTACGGTCAGGTGGCCTGTGACCCGGTTGATGGCCGCGGTATAGGGCGCCACCATCGTGGTCTTAAATTCAGCCCCGGCATTGTACTCAACGCCTGCCAGCATGGGCAGGTTAATGTCGAGCACGATACGGTCGCCAAAGTTCCTGACGGTATCCGCCTGCACAATTTTCATAAACTGTTTGCTCAGGCGCTGGGTGATACTGCCATCGGCACTGTTGATCAGCAGCGTGGAAAAGGCGGTGCGCAACAGCTTATTGGCTGTGCCTGCCCGCGCAAACTCAGCTGCGTTTTTGCGGGTATTGGCAAATGCCGGGTCGCTGGCCATGCGGGCGGCGCTGACGCCGCCTTTCTGGCGTACGAGGTAACCCTTTTTCTTCGACTTGTAGAAGCTGGCCTGGCCAACCCTACCCTCGGTGGTGAAAATATTCGATTGTCTTGCCATACATGATTGTTTAAAAGATGAACAAAATGTTCACCCGGGTAAACGGCTATCGACAGGTGTTTTACAACTTGCGTACAGGGCGCTATCGTCCGGACAATAGAGGGCCTGTTCGCTGCCGGCGCATGCTTCCGGCGAGCCGTTTATACGACCTGTTTTTTAGTTTTAACGCTATTTGGTACTACCATCCCTTTAGTATCCCTTGAGTAGACCTTTAGTATCGCCGGAGTATCGCCTTAGCTAACTGCTTCGGGCTATCATTTAGCCGGGATTGATAGTATTGTACCGAATTCCATTCTTCGTTTCTGACAACAAAATTTGCACTATTTTCTGGAATGTTTTGACAAGCTTGTACCAAGTTGGTAAAAATAATTATTCATCGTCCCTGTCGAGGCACCGTTTGAAACATTGCAGCAGCTTTTCCAGGAAGGACGGCCTGTCGGATTTACGGCGCCGGATAGCGATCCAGGTACGTGAGTACTGCCCGATACTAACATTAAAGGCCAGTTGCAGTGCAGCGATAACAGCAGCAAGCGTGGCTTTGCCATTGTTGCAGGAGCCTTTTTCAACAATACTATAGGCTAACTCCACGAGGCCTACCTTGTCGTCGGTCCAGGTCGTTTTACCGGGAATGGAAGCAGCCGGTACGTGGCCCGACGTGCCGGGAGCAGCCAGCATCTCTTTAACGGTTTCTATGAGCCTGTCGAAGGCAAGGGTACACGCTACCAGGCAATCATAGCCGGTGGACAAGGCATCGCCTTTGATTTGAAACGGGAGGGACAGGAACTCGTAAGAAGGATTATCGTTCCTTATGAAATATTCCGCGTCGCGGTCTACACTTTCCGTACGCCAGTATAGCATAAAGCTGAAGTTGTCCATATAAAATTGCTGAAAATACATCAAGGACCGTCTCAGGTATTCCCTGTGCTGGCTGTCTTCACCCGGCGGCCAGCACAAATGGATTTGGTACAGCTTGGCATGGTATACCAGCTCGGCTACAAAAGGCGGTTTGATGTTTTTAAAAAAATTGATTTCTTCCGCCGGTGATGCAAAGCGGGTTTTCGATGCAAAATCATTCAACTGTTTCAGCTCATCGTTGCAGATAGCGATGGCTTTTGATAACCTGCATAGCAGGGATTCGGCCGATGATTCGGCCTGGGCCAGCTTTTCCTTCATGTCTATGAAGAGCCGACCGGCATAATCCGTTAAGGTACTCATCGTTTTGTGATTTAGGATGATAAAAAACACAGGGATTCGGAATGGGGACGGCAAAAGCGTGTACACGCCTGCAGAGGATGTGATGATGGGGAGATTAGCAAAGTTATACCGATGGCCGGGGGGCACCAAATTTTAGCGGTGTGTAAAAAACCTAATTTTTATTGCGTATTTATGCAGCCGGCGGTGCATATTAACCCGGCTACCGTTGCGAAGTCTTATACTATACTTTCTTTTCCTGCGTCCCTACGGCAGTGGCGATAAAACAATCACGTATACAGGTTACATTTAGTACAGCTTAACTATTATCGTTTATGCATTCGATTTAACTTTTTAATAGCGCAGGTTTCCGCCATGGAAGGTTATTTTTTTATTAATTTACATGCATCGATATCCAGGAAATGCCATCAACCATCTTACGCCATGAAACACTTATTCATACTATTACGCCCGGAACCGCCTTTTGAAGAGGCGACCAGCTTTTCCAACCTTTCTTTATTGCCTTCTCCATACCTATTGATTGGGTTGACAGGAGTATTGTATGGAGCCCATTTGCCAGTAAGCGATTTTTTCAGAGATGTGTTCATGAGGAAAATGGGTTAGGGCATTGGATTACCAACGGCCTCCCTTTTTAGGGAGGCCATTATTATTGAAGCAACTTCCCGATATTTTTTTGGGCGATATTTGTATGTAAGAGTACTATCAGGCATTGGTCGGCCGGGAAAATCGCTGGAAGTCGCCCCTGGGATCCAAACCAGCCCGTTTATTTATATTACCACTTAATTTTTCCTTTTCGTTCCGGATTTTACCGACGATGAGACCAAGCCTTTCGGCGGTGGATAATCCTGGAGATTTCTGCAGTTTTCTTTCGCGAGCCATTTGAAGAAAGATCGATTCGATTTCATCGCCATTGAAACCAACGGCACTTTCGGCCAATATTTGCACAAGGGACGCCGATAATTCTATACTGTATTTTAACGCATAAATCCTGATGATGGCAAGACGGGCTTCTTTATCGGGCAGATCGACTGCGATGGAAGCAAACCTACCCGGCCGTAACAAAGCTTCGTCTATCTTATTCAGCTGATTTGTAGTAGCAATGACAAGCACCTGCCCACCCGGTCTGAACCCGTCCATTTCCGTTAAAAGCTGGGCCACTACTCCATTATATAACCGATGGGCGCCGCCACCTTCTTCCGAGCGTTTACCTGCGATAGCATCAAATTCATCAAACACCAGAACGGAAGGCGCGTTCTTTCTTGCCTCGGCAAATATTTCCCTGACACGACGCTCGCTTTCGCCCACGTACATATTAAGGGTTTCCGGGCCGGATACCACCATTACATTTGCCATCAGGCTGCTCCCCACGGCCTTTGCAAACAATGTCTTGCCCGTTCCGGGGGGGCCGTATAGCAAAAATCCACGGGGGATGAGTTTCTGACCCAGTGGATCACCCCCTTCCCTGCTGTTTTCTTTTATCAGCTCAATCGTCTCCATCAGCCTTTCTTTTACATCGTCGTAGCCGCCAATGTCGCTGAACTTCACATCGGGAACGATGAATTCGGGGGATGCGTTTGCCTTAAAGGTCCTGATGGCCTCTTTTAACTGGGGCATCGATACATAGTCGGTATTGTGGCGCTCGTTGATAGCATAAGTAATAGCCTCCCTTATTTTAAGCGGGTTCATGCCTGAAATGAGCGGGTATATCTCGTCCGGATTAAAATTTTGGAGGAAAGACAGTTCTCCGGGCGTGAGCAGGTAATCGAACGAAGAACATACACGCCCCTCTTTTTCGACTATCCTTGGCATACCTTCCACTTCTTTTGTGATGGAAAACCTGTTGCTAAGAATTTTGGGGATATCGAATGTTGCATCTATAAACGCCAGTACGACAGTATCCTTTGTGCCATATAACAACTGCGTCACCTCCCTGCCTGCATCGCTAAGATATGCACCGTTGCCCCCCGCCATCATGTCCAGATAAGGAATTACCAGTACGGTCTCCTTTCCAATGTTATTCACCTTGCCGCGCAAGGCTCTTAACTGGCTCGCCACCAGGGTTTGATTACCTGATTCTATATCTACGGGCTCCAGCACATCGTGCGAGAGACTCGCCTTTTCGAGGATGGCCACAGACAGGTATTCGGCCACCAGCTTATCACATTTTACCAGTACAGACAAACCAATAGTCAGCTGTGCAGCGACATGATTGATGCTTTCTTCATACAGGGCTTTCAACATAGCCCCTTTATCCAGGCCCGCAGGTTGTTTTTTTGTCACTTTTTGTTTGCCAACCGTTTTATATTCTTCCGTCGCCGGCACATTTTCCATCGTATCAGGTGCAGGCTGCAGCGCCGCTATCGTTTCCTGCGGCGATTGCGAAAACTCCTGCGCAGGAAATACCTTTTTATCGTCCGGTCCTGCAACAGAGTCATTTATTTTACTTACGTGAAACGGCGTTTTACTTTTTTTGACAAATACCGGGGACGGCAGGTTTTTCAACAAATAAACATAAAACTCCTTGCATGACTTATCGAATTGGTATGACCTATAAAAGTTATATACCTGTTCATAATTTTTATGATCGGCCGGTGTTTGCGAGAGAATAAAGTCGGCCACCCGTACACTTAATTCCATATGGTTGTACCTGAGCAGCAGGTACATCAGCAACATATTGCCTATCAAAAATGCGCCCGTTTCAACTATTATCGCCAGCCATTTTACATTGTAATAGTGCAGTATTACAGGTACTACAATCAAGGACAACAGCATGACAAGCAACGCCGTCAGGCCCTGACTTTCTTTGGCTGCCATAAACACCAGATCGAAGAATATTTTTGTCTTATCCTGCAACGTTCCCTGCAGGGCAAGACGTTTGTTTAACTTTTTTAAATGCGCCCGCTCTACCAGTGAATTAATATAGAGCACGAACATACACCCCACCGCGTAGTAAAAAAACAGATCGATACCCACAAAGGCCGTTATAACGGACAGGCACAATCCTGCCGACGTATAATTAAAAAAAGCAGGCGTGCTCTTTTTTTTCAGTTTATTTTTCTGTTTAAAAACCCCGATCGTCATGGCTATCAGCGATAGCATACAAAAAGCCACCTGGTGCTGGACCGCCTCGAGCGAATATCCCGTTACCAGCACAGCCCGCCAAAAATAAGACCATTGCACATAAATATTAAAAAGTGTCATACCTATTATCAGGCATGCTGTTACTATACTTACCCCCCGGATAGCTTTTGCCGACAATGCATTGTTTTCACTATCGAATACACTATAACTCCGAATGTTTAGCTGCAAAAAAGCCAGTACGAGTGTAAACGCATTTATCGCCGCAGATTTTAGGATCAGCCATCGGGCAGGTGTATCCCATGCCCAATATCGAGGCCAAGCATAGAAGGCTACCAATGCAACGGTTAGCCCGACGAACCATACCGTGCATATACGCAACGGGTCTTTTTTTACACTACCAGGCTTCATACATCGATTGTTATCCGGTTATACAATAAGCTATTTCTTCCATCTCCCATGTATCCTGCACCCTTGCGTAAAAACGAAGGGTAGGCGTTCCCGACCATTCCAGGTTAACCAGGGCCGCCACCTGCCAGGGGAAGCGAAAGGTGGAAAAATGCAGGTTCAAATCCATATCCGACAATTCGACCTCTTCGGCACCAGCGGGAAACAGGTGGGAGTGATACCAGCCCAATAATCTTTTGCCTGCCATTTCCGTTGTCCTAAGCACCGCTTTTATTTCCGAGAACGCATCGGCCGTAAATACCAGGCGTACCGGCGAAGCACCTACTTTACTTGCTTCGAGCACACCGGTTATTTTAATAATATGGCAGGCGGGGTTTTCCTCCTCGAGGTAAACATCTCCCACGAGGAAGCCACCTTCTTCATACATTTTTGAATATTGCTTCTGCACGACGAGTGCATTATGGGCGGCGCCTGACAGCAGTATCTTTATGCGTGCACCAACGATGGTGTGCATTTCGGCCGGGATATTTTTTACCGAGATAAAAGGATATTCCTGCTCCCTGATTTCATTGATAGCAAACCTCGGCGACGTATTTTTTTTTGCATCCGCGCTAAACTCTCCTTCGACCACGGGTTTGGCCAGAAACCCGTCTATTACATTTGTCGTGATATTAATCCGAATGATGCCGTTTTTATCCGACTGGTTTACCAGGTCTGCAATGGTCAAATTGCCCGAAAAAACTGTTTTGCCCTTGGCTTCTACGGTAATGCATACTTTTTCGTCATCTGCCAGCGGAGCAAACCATTTCTGCCTGTTTTGCCGGTCAAGGCGAAGTATTACCTTTTTGTCGTGGAGCGGAATTTTCAGGATGCCCTGTAGCAAGGTTTCTACAAGGCTGATGAATTTTGGGTCAGTTAATTTAGAGAACCGATGGCTACCGCTTGAAAATTCAAGGTGCATGCTTATATTTTTTCAACCTTCAAATAACGTTCGAACGACGGGAGGTCGGTTTCTTTCTCCTGTGCGTGCAATAGTACTCCTCCCCATTCTTTTATCTGCTGCTGGCCCTGTTCGGATCCCGCCCATGCCGCTGCGTTTCCATTCAAGTAACTTTTAACCTGATAATTTCTATAATTGGCTATATCCAGTATAATCAGGCACAATTTGCCGAGATGGAGGCCAGGCCTGTAGAGGTCGCTCAATTCTCCCAGGCATACTTTTCCTTCGCGCGGGTTTACGTTGGGATGGAAAAAGGGCGTATGCCAGTACACCTGCGGCGCCGATACCGGAAAATCCTCATCAAAAAAAAGTGAGACGAGATGATCGCGTTGCCTTACCGGTGCTGTTTCCCCCATAGGTCCGGGGCGCCATCCATTTGCCTCAAATGACAATAAATACTCAAATGGCCTGCTCGAATTGCTATATTGTAATTTGATGGCAGGATTGCTTTCGGCAAATTCCAGTATTTCGAGTTTAACCCTTGCCAGCGCACCTTGCCGTATTATAGGATTGACCGCAGCGGCGGCAGTGCTTTCGAGACTACCATGAACGGTATCGTTTTCGCGGATATTGTTGTCGTGCAGCGTCGAGTCGGGGTTATTAATCCGCTCGGTGGTTCCGTCGGGCCTGACCCGATCCAGCACCAGGTTACGGGGGGCATGGCCGGCATTTTGCGGCAGACCTCCATCGTATTGCGCGGAGATGGCGTTTCCAATTTCGCGCATCGTGGTTGATGCCGGCACGTTGGAAAGTATAAAGCGGCCCTGGTCGGGTCCTTCCGCAAATACCTGGTGAACCAGGTAATCCCTGAAACGGAGATTAGGATTGTAAGACATTTCTATCCCGTCGCCTAAATGCTGCCGGTTGTTCATTAACGCCGTTCGCAGTTGCCTGGCGGTATCCACATCGCCATTTACGATGAAGAAAGAAAGCAGGGAGTCGTTGACATACGTCCTTTCAATCCGCTGGCTTATCCCTGCCGTTCGCCCGCATGCTATGACGCGGGCCTCTACCTCCGCCAGGGAGACATTCCCGGCATCCCAGCCCGCCAAAGAGATATTGATCCCTTCTTCCATCGTGTCCGGCGCCGTTTGCCGCCGCTGTATGGCATTGCCACATTGATTGAAAACACGGTTGCCCGGATATACCTGGGCGGCATGCGTTATCAGCTGTTCGAACCCTCCTTCCGGCATAACTCCATGATCAATCAGGCGACATACCTGTTGCCAAAAACTGATTGACGTGTCAAATGATAACGGCCGTTGACCTTCCGGGAACCTGATCCTATCGAGCAGGTTGGCCGCCAGATGAGGGCTGGAAAAAATCCTGGCCAATTCATCGACGATGTGGTTGTTGAGCATATTCTGATAGCTCAGCTCCCCGGCTTCACGATCAGATTCGGTTTGCCGTCCTAATGAATGGGTTTGTTCGATTGCCATTGTTACTGTTTTTTAGTATGCCAATTCTATGAACCTGGTCAGCTGCCTGTCGGAACAGGACAGAATTTCACCCGGGGGAATGCCCAGGTTTTCCAGTCTCTCCTCTTTATTAAAAAAAGACAATTCATACTCCTTTTTCAACACAAACTCCTTTTCCGTACTCCCGCATGAGGAACAGGATTGGTCGTCCGTTCCCATGGGCAGCCAGGCACCACAGTGCCGGCAGGTTTTACCAACGGGCATTGGATGCCAGAGCAGGGGATTTGCCGGCGCTACGGCTGCCAGCAATTGCGCCACCGTAGCGGTATTCGTTACCTCCGTTTTGACAGGCTTCCTGCCCAGGGGCAAATGGTAGAGACAGTTTTTATTTTTTTTACCTTCTACCCATTGCGAGCACCCTGTTTCGCCATTGATGCGCAGTATCCCAGCCGGATTTTTCAAACCCATCAGGTGCCGTAGTGCAAAATCGGCCATCCAGGCCGCCACCAACGACGTCATGATGATAGCGCTACCGGATACAGGCGCACTTAACGGCGGCGCGCACGATTGCGGGATTTCGGCCTGTCCTCTTTTCATATTATTTCCCGCATAGCAGGCATAACAAGGGCCTGCCGGATCAAGAAAAAGCCTTATTTCACCTCCCCAGGGGTTAGTACCACCGTCGATATAGGGTGCATTCACCAACCGGCAACGTGCCGCGAGTTCAATACGCGCCGCATTTGAATCCACGCAGCTCATCACCAGGTTTGCATCCCTTATTTCTGCGAGGCCAACAGCCTGCCGGAATTCTTTATTCCGGGCATCCACCTGTGTATGCGGCGCCAGCTTCAGCAGGTTTTTCCTAAGCGCGTCTACTTTTGGCAGCCCAATGTCGGCTTCGGTAAATAAGGTACAACGGCTGAGATTAGATTCGGCCACGTCGTCAAAATCGGCTATCAATAACTTACCCACGCCGGCCATACCCAACATGCGCGCCAGCTCGTTTCCCACTGCGCCCGCCCCGGCAATGACCACGGTAGCCGCGGCCAGTAATTCCTGGCGCCATCCGGGTATGTGTGCATGCCTGTCGAACCGTTGGTCCATGGTTATAATTTTTTTGAAAATGCGGGACAGTACAACTGGCTTTTGCGTGAGCTCCATTCTCCCCAGCAATTGAGACCACGGAAAGGATCCCAATGAATGGCCATCCTGCAACGCGGGTTTTGCGGGCTGCAGGGGCAAAGCACCACTATGTCATTTTGCCGGAGCGTATGCGAGCAAATGCCGCAGGTGTATCTTTTAAAGCCATGTAGCGGCTCCGCCAGTAAATGAGCAACGGTTTCATTACCCGGCGTAATAATATTTGCCGGAAAAGAGCCGATGGGCACATACGCTTGTAATACCCCGTTGTAATAATCCAGCATTTCATCATAGTCTACCCCCTCTTCTCCTATAGTATTGCCCGCGCAAGGAAGCAGAAAGCTGTCGTGCAACACTTCTTCTTTTGGAGTAATAAATACGGCGTCATCCAGCCTGAATGTATGCGCACAGGCCGTACATTTCCTGAAAAACCATTCCGAAGAAAGCGTGGTTAAGGCCGGGCCTCCTTTCAATATATTTTTATTGAGGGGGTCAAGGGCCGCACTCAGGCCCCTGTTAAATTCGCTTGTTTCGTTGCAGGCTGCTTCTTCCTGCTGCGGCAGGGTTTCAACGGGCTGTTCCATTATGGGCATTTTTCAGGTTCGTTATGACTCGTACCAACTTCGCTGCGGCTTCCCTGTCGCATTCCGTTGTGCACTGTATTGCCACCAACTGCTGCAAAAAAAGAGGCAGCCCTTTTATTGTTGCGCCCTGTAATACCACCGGAATGATGTTCATTTTACCTGCTGCCAATAAGCCAACAGCTGCCGCTATTTCGTGATCCTGCCAGGGACCGACACCATGCGGACCTATACATACCACCATCGCCTTTACTGTGGGAATGGCCCGTTCTATTTCATTCAGAATGCGCGCCCCGCCCTGCATCTCCCATTGATCCAGCCAGGATTTTATGCCTGCCGCTTCCAGCTCATGCGCCAGATAGTGAACCGCCACCTTATCCGCAGAATTATAGGAAATAAAGATATCGTATGGGCCACCGGGACGGGGTGTTTTTGGCGTGGCAACAGGCTGGGCCAGCGTTTTAAACAGGCGGTTATGGGGATAGATTTTCCTGACGGACGCCCGCAGGCTTTCCCGGCCATTTTCCATTATGCCCCTATCCAGTTCCGACAATATATACCGCCAGTATTCGGCCGAGGTGTGCTCGCCAAAAGGCGGCCGGATATTGGCCAGGTTGAACCCGGCGTCTTCCAGTACATTTCTTACTTTGTCGGGTGTAGCATATAAGTGCGATAACTCTTTTATCAATAAATCATCTGACATACCATGGTGATTTTGTGCCTTATTGGTTGCAAGTACTAACCGGGGTCTACAAAGCGGTCTTTGGAAGGAAATCAGTGGATTAGGGCAAACACCCCCCTTGCATATTTATATGCAGTTATTATCTAATAAATACAGGCGCCCTGTGTTTATTCCTATGCGCAATAAACCTTTTAAAAAAATTATACCGTCGGCGGTTCATATTATTTCCGCTACCACTGCGGAGGGCTTCACTATACTTTATTCTCCTGCGTTCCTACTTCAGTGGCAATAAATAAAACCGTGTACAGGAGGAAATCCTGTGTTCATGAGGAAAATGGGTTAGGGCATTTGGATTACCAACGGCCCCTTTCGAGGGGGGCCTATTCGCGTATATGATGGCGAATTATATCTACGCAGTCTGTATCTGTCACAGGCAGAGTGCACAAAAAAGGGTGTTTTTACGGGGTGGTTTTACCCGGAAAAAGTCGTCTTTTTGTTTTGCGCCAAAATCCATACGTTATCAGAGCCGCCTCTATTAACTGTGTTAAAAATCAATTAAAACTTTTTATGGTTACGGTAAAAAATCAACGGATTATCTCCCCACGCCTATGTCCTTTCTTGCCGGTTGCTTTGCTAACAACAGCGTTCCTATTGCTTGCCGGCATTCTCTTCCTATCATGGACACCGACCGAACGACTTGATCCCAAAGCCTACCATCGCGTTTTGACTCCCCTGGCACCTTATCTACATGTAGAAGGAGTCGACGTCATGCAAAACTGGGCCTCCAATGCAAGGACCAAAGGGAAACCCGTACTTGCGCCACTGGCAAATTACCCCATTTCCCTGGCAGGGAAAGAAACCAGCTGGACTAAAGAACTCAATAACGGGGCTATGGGCGCTGTCATGGCTATTGAATCAGAAATATCAATGGATTATGCCATGTTCACTGAAAAGTGGATTGCTGTTCCTAAAGAAAAGCGCGTGTTTATCTCTTTTGCGCGGGAAGATCTGAGCACGGCCCTAAAAATAAAATCAGTCATGGAAAAAAGAGGCTATGTCGCTTTTATCTATATACAGAAGGCTGGGGGAACTCCCGGCCAGACGGTTTTTCATGCCGGAGAAATGTTGCGCACGGCTGGTATACACCTGGTACTTGATACCGACATTGCACGAGCAAAAGCAGGTGTATTGGCCGAAGCGTTGGCGTATTCCAAATATATTCATCCACCCGCGCCTCCTGCCAGGGGCTGGAAAAAACCTGTGGAACCCAGGATTGCAACAGAACAGCATGTTGTAGAAATATATGGCGCTGAAAGACGCTGCTCAAGAACCAGGGAAGCGCTGGCTGCTTTCCGGAAGACGGGCGTTACAGTAAGATATTACGATGTTGACAATAATGCGTTTGCAGAACAGGTCGTGCATAATAACTCAAGATACCTAGAGCATGGAAACCTGTTGCCATTCATAAAAATTGATGGCCGTCCCGTTGCCCCTGCCAATTACGGCATTTCATTACAAAAATGCCGCAAGTATTAACAGCCAATGCCCTACAAATTGTTTTATCTAAGCCATTGTCTTAATGGCATTTTAGTATTATCAGGGTATATTACATTCCAATCATCCGCCGATGCTACATTAAGACCATTGCGCTCAATCCTGCTATATATTTTACCATATTCCTGGTCAGACCAATGATATTCATTGGCAGTCAGAGGAAGAACGGCGACATTCGTATAATTTACAATCCTGTCACCCAGTCCTAATTCCCAGGGCATCCATTTTGAGTTACCACTATCAGGTGTTGCCAGGGTAATAAATTTGGAGCAGGCGCCTATTCTTTCGCGCAGTGTAGTTGCCACATCTTTACTATTCCTGTCTTCCAGTGTTTCATCGAGGTAATCTACATATACAGTCACGCCAATTTGTTTAAGCAATTTAACAACGCCTTCCACATATTCCCGGTCTTTCCTGCGATAAGACAGGAACACTTTGGTATCTGTCGAATAATAAGCCTTAATGCTTTCATTCAGTTTTGCCGCCTTTGTCGCTAATGGGGCTGTAGTCAAATCTTTAAAAGTCAGGTATGCCATAATCGATATTTATAGTTTTTTTTAAGAAAAGCCTAAATAATTTATCCCGCGTGGTCGACACCATTGGTTGGAGCCGTTGTCGTTTTTCCCGGCTTCCCGGCGAGTTTTTCAAACTGCTCGTTGTACCATTTTTCCGTTTCAATTTTAGCCAGCGCCGAGACTTTTTGTGATATATCCTCCAGCAATGCTTCATTTGCCTTCATATCGGCTTGTATCCTGTCGCTTTGGGACTTTATCTGCATGCTTACCTTTAACCTGCTTAGCTCGTCGATTTCACTGGCAAACTTTTCCAATTCATTGGCCTTTTCATAAATAATACGTTTTTGTTCGAGAAAAACCACTTTCTCTATCCTGTCAAGTATCTCATCGTATGGTCCGCGTTTGGCCAATAGTTTCACCGTAACAGGCGCCGTTTCAATCAGCAGAAACAATGCCGTGATCAGTAAGCTCGCCCACCAAACAGGATTCCCAGTCGTTTTAAGCTGGCCCAGTGCCCGGAGCCTGCCCAAAATATCCTTGTCCAACGTTGCATCCGATTTACATTTAGCTATATAAGACTGCCGCTGAGCATCCAGGTCGGCTATATGGCTTTGCACACCAGCTATCTGGCTGGTATAGTCCTGCTCTACCTTTCTCACCTGTGTTGTCAAATCCGCTTTCCGATCGTTAATACTACCGGCCAGGTCTCCCATTGCTGACCTGTTATCGGCCATCTCTATCCGAAGCCTTTTATTTTCTTCGGCTTTTCCGCGGGCGATTTGGTTATACCGCCATATCTTCCGGGTTTGATCTGTTCCAGGAATGAGGATATCTTCGCTGAAAGTATTAGCCGCGATGACAGGCATATTTGCCTGAATTTGCCCATTTAACTCGGTAATTTTGTCCTCTGCATTTTTTTTTCGTTGTGCGACGTCCTTATAAACCGGATCATTGTTGTACAAGCTGTTTCGCTTTGATTCCATTTCAATGCGTAAATCCAGCGCAGATTTATCCAGCGCGTTTCTTTGCGCATTGAAACTATTTTCACAGTCCTTATTGGATTTCTCTTCTTCGGCACCCAGTTGCTTCATGATTGTGCCATCAAACAACTTAATCTCCAGTGGTTTTGAGATGGAAATTGCCAATACGAAGCCAATGAGAAATCTTGGTGCTGCCGTGAGTAGCTCCTTTTTTATATTCCCTGTCTTTTTAATACTGGAAACAATATACCTGTCGATACAGAATATAACAAAACCCCAAAGCAACCCAAAAAGCAGCGCAGTTTTCAAATCATTAAAGGTGAACCAGATGGCATATCCTCCTGATATGACAGCCAATACGGCTGTCAGAAAAATAACGGAACCAATACCCGCAAACTTAGTCCTTTCGGAAGGGCATTCGTTTAATATTTCTTTCCTTGCGCCGCTGCATAGTATAAAAAAGTCAGCAATCATTTTGTATGGTTTAAAGCGTGTTCCATCTTTTTTATTATGGTGTCGAAAATAGCTCCTATATTAAGCCCGTTCGTAATTTTGTTGTACAACGACACCGGGTTATACGCACATGATTCCGGCGAAATAAAAGATGCGGAAAAAGCCGGAATAACAATTTTCCCCGTATTTACCAGGCTTTCCTGCGGGGGGCGGGGCGGCCGGGGAAAATCAATATTCAACTGCATTTCCAGCACCGGCAGCGGAATTTTCAGTACCGGCATTTCCGGCATAGGAAGCACTTTAACATATACATTTTCTTTTTCTTCGCCAAAATGCCCAATAGCGGTAAGGGTATACATTGTATCCGACTGCGGATATACACAGACCTCTGTTTTACCTGTCACATCGCCTATACCATTGTTGATCACCAGGGTATGCGCTTTATCTGTCAGCCATTTCAGCCTAAGCGGAACGCCGCAAATAACCGCCAGCTTATCACCCAGAAAATATTCGATAGCCGGCGGCTCCATCTGCCGGCCTATCCTGCTTATCCATTGGGCATAGCTTATGCGCCTGCCCGGGTCGTAATAACCATTATTAATCGTTTCTGCAAAACACTCAACAATTCCCCGGGGGATTTCTTTTTTTAGTTTTGCAATATATGTTTCATATATTTTTGCCGATTTCGTTTGAAAATTTGGATCATTTATGTGTATCTCAGGCCATTGCTTTGCATTTACCCTGAAATAGGCATCCATCTGGCTCACCCCACGTTTTTTGAGGTAGAAAAGGGGGTGATAGTGAAATAATAAAAAGTGGATGGCAATCGCCACCGACCATGTATCGGTATTCAGGTCTACTTTTATACTTCCGCTGCTGTCTGCTATAAGTTGTTGTTGAATTTCAGGCGCCAGCCATTCTCCCATTTTCCCAAAAGTCATTGCTTCGTTCTGCCTGCTTTCAATTACGGCTCCGCTGTCATAATCGATGATGCAAAGCCTGTCATCTTTTGTATTAACAAAAAAATTAGAAGGATTAAGATCTGCATGCACGAAAGACATCTCCTGAAGGGCTTTAAACCCTTCAGCCAGGTCGAAGGCCATCTTAAGCCTGCGGCCCACCGGCAAGTTATAAAAGCTGTTCAGCAGGTGCTTTTTTTCTTTCGCATCCCGGCCATTAAACATTTTATCAAAAAGAAAATACCGGCCTGGGGGAAGATGCATGGCCGAATAGCCCAATATTTTATTACCATCGAGCATTCCCTCAAAACTGAACTGCGGGAGCGCGGCAAGTGCATTGATTTGTTGAATATTTTTTTCGCCTTTTTTTTTGTTCTTGGTGTTGTATTCTATCATTTTTTCCTGCAGCCGGACAATAGTAGCATATCCGGCAGCCGCGCTTCCGTTGCCGTTGTCAATGAATTGCTTAATTACCTGCGGCGTATTTACCCTGACCCCATTGATACTACTACAATAATATACCTCCCCGAACGCCCCTTTTCCCAGTGGCTCATCTTCCATCTGAACGGATGAAACCGCATTAAAAACAGGATCTAATCCAGATGATTTAAAGTTGAGTACTTGTATGTTTTTCATCCCTTACCGGCTTTTTATCGTATTGATACCTGGCAGCTTCTTTTGTTATCAACAATCCTATTGTGGCATCGTCGTGCAGTTCATGCCTCATTTCCTCCAAGTACTTATCGAGAAAAAATTCAGCAGTGGTCTGATCATAATATAGGTTTTTTTGAAAGTATTCTCTGAGCCGCTCAAAAAAAATGAGCATGGCTGGTTCGTATTTTATCCAGATGCCTTTGGTGTTCTTTCCCGGCCTTTGCTGATCCGCCGAATATATACCATCCGTACAAATCATGATAATATCACCCTGGTGCCTGTCTTTTATTATCTCTACTATAGAAGGGAGGCATTCATCGTCATCGGTACCGTTTGAAATCAACCGGTACAGTGCTTCCTTCCCATCCTCTGGCAATGAATGCGGGTTTAATACATTGACCACATTCCACGGAAAAAGGAAGGACGTGGGGAATTCATTGAAATTGCCCCGTATGTGCCAGGCTGCGCCATTACCCGTATATCCAATAACTATTTTTTCTTTTACTTCAATCAGTATTATTGCCGTTGTGCCAAACAGATGCCCGGCGCCGGGCCCATCGATTTCCGTTATTCCTGCAGCATGCCTGCCGTTGGCCCCGTTTCAGCATCTGCCATCAATTTGGAAAGTTGTTCAATAAAAAAATTCGCTACCTGAAGGGACGCCGTTTTTGCATATTTTGCATACTCCCCTCCCCCTAAGCCATCCGTCACCACTATCACCCGCGCATATGCATTCTCCCATATTGCCATGCTGTCCTGATTTTCGGACTTGCCCGTTATAGAGGCTATAGCTGTTACAGGGCCTATAACCGGCTCATGCTTGTTTTCCATATCTTTTTCTGGCTGACATTGACCCTATAAAAAAATTCCTGAGGTGTTTGTAGTCATAACTTGTGATGAACAGATTTGGCATGGATACCATTTCCTGCAGCAGCAGCGTCGCTCTTTCTTCATCTTCCTTGGCTATCTTATTATTTTTAAAATAGGATGCGCAGATCAATATCTTATCCTGCTTATACCAAGGACTTCTTTTGAGCCGTTCGATTACCTGCCGGGTATAGTCGGGAGACAGGCAGGCCCCATCCGACAATACGATAATGGTTGCCATAGACGGCAGATCACGGGCTTCCGGGCTTTCCAGGTGTTTATCGGCCAGTTGAGCGGCCATTTCGAGCGCTACACCGATATTTGTATTCCCTCCATGGTTTCGCATGGGATTATAATCGGCCATGTCATTTATTTCTTCCAGTTCCGTTGGCGGTGTATGCAGCGTGGCCCGTTCATCGAATGTCACTATCGCCACCGAAACATTTGGCTTTATACTGGAATTATTTTTAAACTCGCCTAAAAATTCCCTTACCGCCCTGTTTACATGTTCCGCCAGGGTAATACCACCCGCGCCGGCCTCCTTCATCGAAAGGCTTCCATCGAGCACTAAAATACCCAGCTGGTTAAACACTTTAGCGGTACTTACCTCCTCCATATCCTCATATGGCTGCCCTCTGGCACTCCCGGCAACGATGTATAATTCATCCCCATTTATAAAACCTGCGCCTTCAAAAGTGACGGATGGTGAAAGCTGTTGCGTGTGATTTCTTGTAAAACCGAATTCTGATACATCACCGGGAATATGGTGATTTACAAGTATATCGCGCACAAAATCAATAATGCGTTCCCGGCTTTCCGCATATCCTGTCACAGGAGGCGCATTCGGGATATGAACAGTCAGACGTATATCACCCATACATATATACTTTTTTATTTCGCATCCGAAGGAGGAAGAAGCAATGCATCAAAAGGATCACCCATTTCTATGGATTTGTTAAGATTGAATGAAGCCGTTTCCAATAATTTAATCTCCGATGCTATCTTTTCCCTTGTCAATGAATTCACAGCATATCCTTCCTCATCCGTTTCTTTTATGAGCTTGTATAGCAGGAGCAGCCTTTCGCTTCTTTGCTCCTGCGAAAGATTGAATACATTTTCATCCGACACCATCTTTGCGGAGGCTATCCGAATCTTCGATTCCATCAGCTTCCTGTTCAGCTCCGCCTCCGGCGTTATTTTTACCGGCGCTATAATATCAATATTCAGTCCGAATATTTCCTTTACCTGTACCATTACCGTTGGGAATGCGTCCTCAATGTCTGCCACAAAATCATCATGATTTTTAATTACGCCCATTTTAAAGCTGGGAACAATCCTGGTATTAAGTGCGTTTTCGAGAAAGTCTTTGACATGCGACACAATGTCAACCCGTTCGGTATCATTCGCATCCTCACTTCTTGGCTTATAGCCTTTCGAATTGAATATAGCCCAGCTGTATTGATCAACACCGAGTATCTTTATCGTTGATTTGTAGTCAAACAAACCCGTCTTGTCACAATACCGGCATTCCAACTTCCCTTCCTGCAATTGCTTGAGCCGTAAAATAAGCTTTGTATTAAGCGGGCTGGCAACGATATCCCTTACCTCTGCGCCATAATCATTAGATAGTACATTCGTGATTATTTGTTTGATTTCCTGCTCCAGGGTATTGGTGTCTCCATGATTATTATCCTGGCTATAAAACCGCACATAGAACCGTTCCGGTTCGATAGAATGGAAAAATTGCCGTATCTTATTATCGATGGCTTTTTCCATATTATCTGTAACCGATTCCTTGGGAGCGATTAACTTCATTATTTTACTGTAATCCACAATCTTCCCCTCTATGCTCAATGATATGGCCACCGGTATACCGTCTACCTTAGAGCTTATATTATAATCCTTGTACATTATTTTAAATCGCTGCAGCGGGCCTTCCCCCTTAAATTCGGGTATGGTGATCAATTGATTCACATCGTATCCCAGCTTGTCGGCTTCCTGTTGCATTTCTTCCCGGAGATCCTCATCCGAAAAAGCATACAACAGCTCATTATAGGTACGGTTTATGATGAATTTTTTTGTAATCCTGTCCAGCTCCTTTTTGCCCCATTCTTCCAGGCTGCCCGTTTGTGTAGCTTCAAATACCCTTTTGCTGTAATAATTACGCTGCAGTAACAAGGTGTTTTTTATGGTAATGGTATGCCCATCCTTGGTCTGGCATTCTATATTATGGTTTATTTCCACGTGCTTTGGCGGCATCATCGATGAGTCGGTTTCCAATTGCAGGTATCCCACCCGCCGCCCCCATGATGATATCCTCAGGTTGACAGCCTCCGCCAGGCGCGCCGAAACACTGGTATTCAATTCGTCAGCAAATTGCTCCGCATCTATTTCGGTAGCGAGGGTTTCTTTTATCTGGTCCTTTATTACCTCTTCTATTTCAGCAGTATTAGCAGGAAAAAGGTATACCCTGGCATGCAGCCTCGGATCGGCCACCAGTTCGCATTTGTATTTAAACTGTACCAGCTGGTGGGAGTTTTTGATCCTGCCATCGAGGTATTGTTCCTGCCTGAGCACGATGGCGTCCAGGCTGCCGTTTTTATGAAGGCTTAGGGAAAGCTCTTCCAATTCTTTACCATATTCGAACAGCCCCTCATTGATAAGCCGTTCAAGCTGCTGTTTGACTTGAAAATTGAAATTATTATACAGTTCGTCGGTTGTAACGTTCTTTGCAATATACCCACGTACCATCCTCAATATCTCTTCCTCGCCTGTTTTGGCCGTCAGTACTTTATTGAGCGATTTTGCTTCCCGGCCCGGCTTCGTTACAATGACTGCTTCCAGCCCCATAGAAGCTTTGGGTATACTGCCGAGGAGCGACACCTTAAACACATCCACTTTTATATTCAACGCTTCCAGCAGCCTCGGCCCTCCGTCGAGGGATATGTTGACAGACAGCACTGTCAGTCCGCAGGCCTCGAGCCGTTCGTTTATCAACGTTTCCACCGACGGCTTTTTCCGGTTAAAATCGTCGGTCAGGTTATGGGCTTTGTGGTATTCTTCCACCACAGCCTGCACCTTCCGTTGAATCATATCTCCTACAGGACTTTCCCGGTATGCCGCCGCCGCATACCGTTGCGCGTCTTTTGGCTGGCATTTTACCTGATATTCGACGACGATCTTCGTTATCTCCGACTGGTATCGTAACGCGCATAAAAAACCATTATAGGCTGCCGTTTCCGCCGTTTTAACAATAAAATACCTGTAGGACTTAAAAAAACCTATTCCGGCAGGTTTCTGTGCGTAGGCGTCGCCCTGTGAATCGATTACCACCAGTATTTCGCCTTTACTGCTTTGGGCCTGCACGGTTTTATCGACCTCCCTTAATAAAGCTGAGGTTACCGGCCCGGAAAATGTAGTTGCCATAACTTATTATTTATAGATAAGCGCCCAACTGTTCGTTGAAACGTATTAAATTTTCCCTCCTTTTCACTATTGACCCGATCAGTAAGCTTACCAGATCCGCGTCGTCGTTGTCCAATTCTTCTTTGTGTTCTTCCTGGTATTTTTTTATCCTATCCAGCTGTTTTTTATAGATGGCATGCTTTTTCTCCCAGTGGCGAATCATTTTATCCAGGCATTGAGGTCTTTTTTTGCATTCCCCCATAAAGGTTGCCATCGTAAAAGCATTTAATTCAACCGACCCTGAAGGGGCATTTCCTTCATACCCCACCAGGATATGGAACCAGGTTTCTGCGATATCCGCCAGTAACGACTGGTAGGTTGGCGTATAACCCAGTAACAGCATATCCTCCGCGTCTGGCTCATCCATATTCATCATATCCCTTATTATATCTTCCCGGGAATAGTTCAGGCAGAGCAGTTCTTCCGATACCAGGTATAATAACCGCAGGTTATTGGACGAGAACTGGTATTCGGTCCCTTCATGAAATGCCTGCTGCAGCATAAACGTAATATGTTCCCTGCATTTTCCGGTATTTTCATCATAATCGGCAAACAATGCATAGGTGTTTGGCCATGCGCCATGTGAAGTAACAGGTAGTTCTATTATTTCATTTACGTAGAAATGAATAATAAAAAAGCTGGCATAGTGATTGGAGGGTGAATAATTGACAATCTTTTTATCTGCAGGGAGCCATGAAACAATCGCTTCCCAGGTTTTTTTACGATCGTAGTAAACCACTTTATTTACCAACCATCGATAGGTTTTATTCTTAATTTCTATATTACCTCTTTCTATCAATTGCTTTATCCAGTAAAACTTATCAAATGCTTCCAGGTGGGCCAGCCGCTGCGTTAGCTTGAGCAAAACATCGTGATCGGCATATTTAATCAGACGCTCCAGGAAGGGTTTTATTCTATCGCCCAGCCCCTTATTGAGCATCTGGGCCAATATCTGACCAAACCTGTTGTAGAAAAAATAAGCATTATCGCTGCGACGTATCGAGTCCCAAATACGGTATACCTGTTCCTCCGGTGTATCCGCTTCTGTAGCCAGTTTCCCATTTTCAAAATCCTTAATATCCATTGCCATCTGCCAAAACCAGTCATCGTCATAATAATCGGGATCATCCGTAATAGCTTCCAGTATAATGTCTATTACCCTGGCGGCAATATGATCGTTCGGGCTAAAAACAAGCCCGCTTCTTTCAATAATAAAGAATTGTTCCTGCCAGAAAAAATGTTCCTTCCCTTTAAAGTAAGCCCGGCATTTTTCGAGGAGCCCGGGGTGTGTAAAATCAACAATGTACATTCCGGCCTCATCCTTCCCTACCAGGCAGCAGTCCTTAAAAAACCGGTCTTTATAAGACTCCCATACTTTGATCTTATCGTCGTCAATTACCTTCATTATTTTTTTGGCACCATCGTCAAAATCCTTATATACTTCCAGCGCTACAGGTATATTATTGGTGGCGCCCGAGAGTAAAAGCTTTACGATGCTGTCAAAACTCCTGAAGGAAATACCATTAAAAAAGGTACCGGCATACAACAACACCCTTTGGATATAGTTCAGGTTATCAAAAAGCGCCTTTGTATCGGGCACCTGCAATTGATCCGCCTCCACATCATTGATGGACCAAACATGAAAATATCTTTGGTAATTATCTAACCCGGACTTTATTTCATGGCCCACTTTGGCGGTCACCAACGCCACGATATAAATCTTTTTCTCTTTTAATGTTTGCAGGCTATCGTGGTGCAACTGGCTGGTAAGCGATTCAAGAAATTTTCGCTGACAGGCCTTTATATTATAAGCAGTCAAATCACAGATAATGAATTTATCTTCATGCGCATTCATTTTCTGCACCAATTCCATCAGGCCAAACTCTATTTTTTTGTTTGCATGCCCAAAGAAAACCTGTTTTTTTTCATGGCGTTTCAAGATCTCGTTACAGGAGATATGGTAGGCCAGCGACCAGCCATTTGCATGATCTTCGGCGCTCACAAAAATGATATGATCTTCCAGAAGCCTGTTTAAGTTTGACTGGTAATCGAGGCTTTCCTCTCCATCCTTTCCATGCTCCCATTTTGCCTTTCTTATGGCATTTATATCAAAACCCGTGAGCAGGGATTTAATATCAATCAATTCCTCCGCAAAGTTAAAATTTTGCGCTCCGATGTTTCCGTTATTATGAACCTGTGCTTTTACATTATTGATTGTTTGGGACTGGCCTGTCTTTTCGGTATTTTCCTGGCTGGGTTTCTCTGAATACGCCTCCATCAGAATCTGGGTAATACTTGCTTCGGCAGGCTGGGTTTCTACACTATTTTCGGGCATACAGGCGGTTTATTTAAAATTAAAATGCTGGGTCTCCACATTGCCGTTGTTTACAATTATATTATCGGCGTGGTAGTGATTATTCGCTAGCGAAGCTTTGACAGCAGGAGGCTCCTTATTGACTTCAGTCAATAACAGTTTATCTTTTACCAATGCGGCAACAACCTGTGGGTTGTTTTCCCAATTTACATAGGTTATATCGCTGCCAAGGCCGTCTACCGG
>Ga0307508_10001924_pt1 | contig 22798 bp, 26 predicted proteins | sample 9_EM_MG_FD_203089 | JGI IMG/M metagenome (GOLD analysis project Ga0307508, IMG submission 203089) | Populus trichocarpa ectomycorrhiza microbial communities from riparian zone in the Pacific Northwest, United States - 9_EM | ecosystem: Host-associated > Plants > Roots > Unclassified | place...
GTCAGTGAAGGCGCTTGCGAGGATGACAGGATGAAGAGAAATCAAACTCACATGTCAATGAATTCAAGTGCGATGACTGACTGCTTGAAGTACTTGGTGGCAAAAACATGGTTGCACCCTTGAACCCACTTGGGCAGCCAGTCCCTGAGGGGTGTATGGAGGCTGTGGGTGGGGTCCCCTGTCATCCAATGCTGGACAATGTCCCGCCACGACTCCTTCCGGGGTCGCTGCGTGCCGTCAGGACAGAGGATGGGAACATCAGGGATGACAAGTCCAGCCTTGGAAATCTGGTGGGACAACCTGTGGGTGTTGGATTCTTTATTCCATATTTGGTATTACCTGCTTACTTAAGCAGTACCTACATCGGACCATTCTTACCTTAGTGATATACTGAGTATTCTACAGCACTGCTGTTCTACAGCAGGTTGGGGCCATTCTGCCACCTGGGATGCCTGGTGGGAGAGTGCCACCACTGGCATTCAAGTTGTTAAGTGACAGACTCTGGGGCATGAGCATGCATGATCCTGGTTGCAGGCATGAGACAGTGCTCGCGGCTGCCTGAGGGTTGTTCGAGTTGCGGGACAGTATCTTGATTGTTAGTGGCCTGGCTGTGCTTGAGGAACTTGTTGGAGGATGAGTCCCAGTGAAAACTGGTTGTGATACATAGATACTGTACCTCTATGTTGACATGTGTATTTAGATTTATTTATCCGTTGAGATCTGTGTATGTATATTGCGATGTACTGCATCAAAGCAACTGCCATATTTTGTCATAAATCACCATGTTTTCCTTATCTGCTTCAGTGGGCTGGCAGTGGTGTTTTTTGTGCTGCATGCAATGCTGCAACTGCCATATTTCGTCATAAATCACCACATTTTCCTTATCTGCTTCAATCGGCTGGCAGCGGTGTTTTTTGTACTGTGTGCAATGCTGCAACGGCCATGTTCATAGTGCAAAGCACACCGTACTGACAAGTTTATTTGGCTCTATCCCCAACAGTTTCTTTGAGGTAAATGCACATTTGAGTTTTCTTGATCTTTGCATTGTTAACACGCCTCGTTAGCATGGAAGCCTGCCCCCCAGATACTACACATTACAACTGTGTTTGTTTGAAGCATAACTTCGGTCTCCCCCACGTTGTTGTGGCCATGACCTGGTATTGGCATTTCAAAGAGGCAAGTTCAGATGAAGAACATGAGCGCATGTGCTTGGCCAGATTTGAAGTCAATGTTGCCAGCGGCAGGTCAAGTAACCCTATCAAACCAAGGCGATTCAGAGGCTCGGCATCACATCGGTGCAATAGTATTACTCCTTCATGCAAAAGAGTGAGGGACACAGATGTTGATGAGGTTGAGGGTTCTGCGGAGCGTTCCAGTCAGCAAGACTTTTCTAGCAAAGTGACCAACGACGATGAAGTATGTATCTGTCTTGTAACCAAATTAAAAGTAGCTCACCATGTGCAGTTTGCAGACCCTCATCCAGACTTGCCAGCCCATTTGCCAACTTGTTCATCCACCCATTTGCCAGCCCATTCACCCACCCACTTGCCAGCCCATTCACCAGACTTACCAGTCATTCCCCTCAACCCACTGAATCCCCTGCCAGGTTCTTCACCTATCCTTCCATTATAGCATTGATTTGGAATCAAATATCAGCAGCGTGCATGTCCCAATATTGATCTTGATGCTCTGTCTTGCTCTGCAACCTTTTAGCCTATGTGCGACACTATCGATTTTGTTATTGCACTCAGGAGCACTTCTGCCGAGGACGCCATAGCTAGACTTAGTGACAATGCCTTGCATCGCCTTTTCAATCCACCCAACACTCCCCTTCTCATTGAAAGCCCTGGAATTTGTCATAGCATTTCAACTTACTTGGCTCTAGAACATTCATCTCAAGATGCATATGAGTGTGTGTGTCACTCCACCATGTGGAACTTTCTCCAAGCCCCTGGCATTGACAACATACAAAGTATCTATAACATTGAGAAACTTATCTGTACCTTTACCAGCATTGAACCTATTCATCATGACATGTGCCCCAACATGTGTCTTGTGTATACTGGTCCACTAGCTCATTTGGACACTTGCTCCATTTGTGGCAAATCTCGGTGGAATCAACAAAGGCTACAAGGATTTGATGGTTGTGTCAAACAAGTCCTAGCTCAAACGTTTATGACCATTCCCTTGGGCCCACAGCTCCAAGCTTGTAACCATAGCCTAGAAAGTGCACATGCTACATATGTATGCACTATCTCTACAAAAGGACATGGCAGATTTTGTGTGAGTTTCATGACACCCAAAGCATTCCCATTGTAGATGACATTGCAATGGGCTGGGACTATCTCGGCATCATCCTTGAAGGAGACATCACTGAACATGATATTGTCGTTATGGTCTCACTTGATGGTGTGCAACTTTACAGCAGCAAAGAATCTGACTGCTGGATATATATTTGGATCATTTTCAACCTTCTGCTGAATCAGCGATACAAAAAATTACACATTCTACCTGGCGGCTTTATCCCTGGTCCTAACAAGCCTAAAAATGTCAACTCATTTCTTTTCCCTGGCTTCCATCACCTTGCGGCCATTCAATGAGAGGGGCTTTCGATGTGGGACCCTCTGACCAATAGCCGCTACATATCCAACACCTATCTTCTCTTCACAACTGCAAATGGTCCTGGGCTTGTCTACTGGGATGGAATGGTCGGCCACAGTGGGAAAAATGGATGCCGTGTTTACTGTGGCACTCTCAGACAGTGCAAACATCACAGTATACACTACTACCCAGCCCTATTACGACCCTCTGACCACACCATTGGTGGCAGTGACCATCCAGACATCGATGTATTTGAACTTCCCCTAGGAGGTTCTGCTGACTATGGCGTGAATCTTGAGAAGATTGTATCCATTCCAAATCAAACTTAGTGGGATAAGATGAAAACCAAAACTGGTCTCATGAAATCTCCTCTGATTCTCGGGCTTGATCCTAAGCGTTCATTGGGAGTACCACTTTCTATCACAACAGACACTATGCATCTTGCTGACAACCTTATTGAAGTTTATAGAACTCCAATAGCGCAAGCAAGCGAGGAAAGATAGTTCCAAGTAGTGAGACTTACTTGGATAGCTTGGATATAGCAAAGAGGTAAATGTGAAGAGAGTACTTTGAGTGTCTTGGAGCTAAGGCTCAACAGACAATGGAAGTACAAGTGAAGAAGTTCTTATTAAGACTGGGCGATAGCACCAGTCTTATATACTACAAGGACTGTTTATACTTGTATGGTCTCAGAACATTAAAGAATGTAATGGAATGTGAAAGAATCATGTATGTGTCATATTGTATGACAATGATCAATAAGCTAACCAATAGCATATAAAGCTCTTATCTGTAATGAGTAAGGCCTTCGTAATATGAATAGTGTCATCAAAGATAACAGATAAGATCATGTGATAAATCACATGATGTGGTCTAGATTCATGGTTATGTAATGGAAGAGCAGAACAAGAAATACCATGAATTTCAACAAACCTCTCTGACCTTCTTATTTCTCTCTGGTGTGGGACTATCAATGTTGGCACAAATGACGACCACGCTACATGGGACTGGGCAGTGCTTAGAAACAAAGATGTCTGGATATCACATGGAAAGGATGTTGAAGATGCCAGTAAACATCTTCCTGGATCATACGACCACAAGCCACGCAATATTGCCAAGAAAATCAATACTCAATACAAGACATGGGAATTCCAATTGTACACATTCAGTATCGCACCCACTCTTCTATATGGCATCCTCCCACTTAAGTATTGGTCCCATTACTGCATGCTCATGCACAGGTTTCAGACTATGTGCCAGCACTCAATTACACAACAACAGCTTGTGGATGCGCATGTGCTTCTATGTAGCTGGGAGCTTGATTTCAAATGACTTTACTATCAGTGCCAGGAATCCTGCATTCATTTCATCCATCCCACAGTCCATCAAGTCATGCACCTTGTCACTGAAGCTATTCAAAAGGGTCCCCCACTTTGCTATGCTCAGTGGACTATGGAGCGCACGATTGGCAACCTAGGGCAAGAAATCTGGCAACCTTCCAAGCCATTTGCTAATCTTGCATGAGAGGGTGTGCAGTGCTGCTAAATTAACGCCCTTCTTTCTATCATGCCCAAGCTTGACACTTTCCCTAAGGGCCTTCCATATGGAGCTGAGGATCTTGGAAATGGTTACATGCTCCTCTGAAAGTGTTCAAGATATCTGACTCTACCTGACGATAACATCGCTCACCATATTTCTGCTTTTCTTCCTCCTGGACAAACAATCCCTCACATTTAAAAGTGGTCAAGACTATTGCTACCCAATGGACAAGTTGTGCGTTCCCTATGGAGAGAAGCACTTAAAGCTCCAGAGCAGTTGTGAATTTTGCACAACATCAAGGGATGTTCCATTCCAACAGAAAGTACTACTTTTATTTATTCCCTTTAGTTTTTGGTCAATAAAAGGATATGCTGTGGGGAGGTTCAGTATTTCACCCAGGTTGCCACAAAGACGCCAGATGGAGCATGGAAATTCCATAATCTTGCAATTCTGAAGACATATTCTGAGCCAAATAGACGACTTCTTGGTGTCTCATTTCAGGTTGTTGCTGTGTCAAGACTTTCAGACGACATTATTGTAACTGATGTGAAGAATATCCGGAGTGTTGTTGCCATGATACCAAAGAAACTTACACTCCTAGGATCAGTGCAAGAGGACAAGTACTTTTGCATGGTAGAAAAACCGGGTTTGGATATTTTGGACCTGGGAGTACCTTACAGTATATGTACAGCACACAATGATGATGACAGCAACGAAAATGATGTAGAGTAGTAACTAAACCATCTTTCTTACTGCCATGTATCTAGACTACTCAAGTGCAACTTTGCTTGATCTCATGAACCAGTGCCTTCCATTCAATACTCATAGCTTCGATTTCTGAGAGGTCAAATGGAAGCACTAAGTACTTGGAAAGGTTTGGCTCGTCAGTGGCATGTTTTTCCTGAAGATATTTGTCCGACCGCACAAGCAGATGGCATGGTAATATGGTGACAGCACAACTGGGAAACACACATCTGTTATTGAGAGTGATGAAGAAAACTTATCTCAGTACGTACCTGCTAGGAGATGCAGGCTCCTTGCTGTCACCTTCCTTGGATCCACTCTCAGGTTCACTGCCAAGAGCGGTAGGGGCCCAAGGGTATGTGCTGTTATCATCAGCCACATTTCTGAGTCCAGTTCATCTGTCTTGGCGTCAGTACATATGTCATACTAGATAAGTCATAGTTAATGGTATTGTTTTGACAATCACTGCCTCCAACTCAAGCATAGGCTGAGGCTCTCTTTTAATCTGAAAGACTACTGTCTGTGATGGACTTTAGTAGATATGGCACAGGTGAGATCAATTCTTACTTTTTTTCCAGGTTTTTTGATGTCAAGACAAACAGTGTTAGAGTCCCACTCTGAGACAATACCATGGATATCAAGTTTGATGACATCTTTGGACATATAGACAACTGGAGCTTGTTTGAGAAGCTTTGGTATGACAAGCTCAGCCATTTGACTTGGTATGATCTGATATGATTTTTTGGCACAATTGATATGGATGGGATCTGCTGTGTTGGAGATTGTAATTGGTATCTTTGCATTGCATTGTGTTGCATCAATCTTATCTTTTCACCTTGTCCCTTTTCACCTTGTCCTCACTGTACTACTGTATATTATATTTCTAAATTATATAGATGAATCCACTGAACAGCTTCAACTTTGGTTCGTTTAACATGAACACTGCATCAGCTAACAGTACAACATTTAGATCCCCTCTACCTTTACTATCGTCATTAGGAACAGCCACTCCATTTCAGGAGACCAATCCCACATTTCCTTTGATGAACCAACAAAATGGCTATGGCATGTTTTCCCAGGTGAGTTTTTTTTGTGCTTGGTTTTCTCACCATTATACATATTTTCAGACCACATACACACAGGACCAAGTTGTAACACTCTTCAAGAGCGCTGCAACTATTTGGAAGTCCAGTTAGGCAAGGTTACATTGGAATGAGACACCATAAAGTAAGTACAATGCTAATCAAGTTTATAATGTAACTATTGATGTCCCTCGTCAGCAGGGCACTCTATGATCAACTCACTGCCTCATTTCAAGGTTAACCATCAGTAGACCACACTGATAACCCACACTGTCCAGCACTGGACAATCCAACTGGTTCCACATACCCAAAATTATGCTTTTGAATACAATTGCAATACAACACTTGGACCAACTCCCCTCAAGCACATGCGGAGGCAAATTGGAAACTAGCCTACCTTGAGGACATTGACGGCATTATGGTGTCTAAGGGTTCCATCAAGGCAATTTGTAAGGTGATGCATGCAGGTTGGATTGAATTGGTCAAGAAAGAGCTGGCACCAAAGTTGTGGAGCAAGATATGTGCCTCTGTGCAAGACTTTTATCATGCAATGATAAAGAAGTCCTTTCCTATTTTCAAGCTTGCTCACAAGGGTTGGAAGTTAGACTACCTATGCACCACTGACTATCCTGGCTGGGTCAGGAACAACATTGATGAGAAAGGAAGATGGCTTGTAACATCTGGTCACAAGACAGTAAAAAATGACGAGGACGGTCAAGAGATTGTTTGCACTGGTAGCGGAAAACGGAAGGTGAAGCAGTCTGCACCTGACACAGAAAGAGCTAGGAAAAAGATCAAAGGTGAAAGTGTCCTATGTTCGTTTCGGTGTGCTAACAATGTCTACATAGTTGATACCAACTTGGATATGTTGCCACCATTCGGTGATGATTTATATGATTCTAATGTCCCTGCTTTGACCGAGTCAGTTTCTGCACCAACTCCTCTCCATTGCTCCTGGTCTGCATTGGTCTCTCCGCTGTCCATGTCAGTCTCTCCACCATCCGTGTCAGTCTCTTCGCTGTCCACATCAGTTTCTCCACCATTCGTGTCAGTCTCTCCACTGCCTGTGTCAGTCTCTCCACCTGCATCTCCAGTCCTTTCCTCCGAGTCTTCGGCTGTGACGAGTTTAGTGTCTATGCCCAGGTCTGAGTCTCCAATTGACATTCCTGTGCCGTCATCTCTTGCACCAGCATCTTCAAGTTCGTCTTCCATGCCAGCGCCTTTGTCCCTCACAGTGTCTTCCTTGCATATCCCAAGTATATCCAACTCATCACCTCTCTCCATGCTGGCTGCATCTTCTACTCAATCCAAGTCCAATACTAAACACAGAGCGGTGGTTGTTGTCACAAACTCAATGTATGTAAAGCTTAATATGTGCATTAGTGCTATGCTGTCGAAATCTGCACTCAAACTCAAGACATTGACCCTGCCAGTTTACTTTGTGTCCTCGGTGGAAAAGGCAAATAAGAATGAGAACGAAACAGGCGGTAGCAGTATGGCCCACAGGAAGGATGAGGACATACCCACTCCAGGTCAGACTCCAAGTCAGAATGATATTACTGGACATGGAGCAGCAGTTGTCATCACAAACCCAACGTATGTAAAGCTTATCTCCAAAACTGACAAATTAACATGTGTGCTAGTGATGTGCCACTGAAGTCTGGCCTCAAAATCAAGATCCTACTCCCTTGTTCTGTGCCCTCAGCAGCAGTAGCAAAAGTGGTCAAGAACAAAAAGGACAACACCACTATGCTGTCGAATCATGCTGACAATAATATTGACATACCTGCAGGAACATCCAAAGCAAGCAAGTCAGCTGGAAAATGCAAACAAAGTATCTGGAAACTCCACGCTCCAAAGAAGACACTGATAGCCTAGTGGGATATGGCAAAGCTGCATGGTGCATGCAGGTTGCAGTACTAGTTGTAGATATATATTCATATGATTTATCATGCTGATTCTCTCTTCTAGGTCTTGCTCACTTACTGGCTACATTTCCTACTCCCATCTCATTGCATCGTGCTTACTAGACGCTCTATTTTGCCTGCAATGATGCCAGTCATGTCCATTCAAGTTTCCCTGGGCCCTGTTCTTGCAAGATCAAGCTTTTTCTCTTACTTCGAGTTGCAGTCGGACTGTCACTGTATGGTTTCCACCGATATTCCAATGCTCTGCTTTCCTGCTCAATTATGCTCTTGTCTACCATATCCTGATATCCATTTCCCGCTGCATTCTGTTGTCAACTGCTTTCCATCTGCTGTCGTTATATGCGCTTTCATGTTACTATATGCTCTCTAGGAATCCTGCAGAATAGAATTCCTGTTAATAAAACTGCCATATGGACACATATAATAGAATGTTATATCAGTGAGTGCCCAACCAACTGAACACCTAAAAATATGCTGTGGTAGGTTAGGCCACCAAAAACATAAGGTGTCATACATTGCAAGATCAGCACATGCACTAATCCCCATTTTATCCGTAAAGTATGTCCCGCTCGGTTCTTACATGAATTTCTAAATGACACATTGAAAATCAGATGCTACCCTACTAACACATCATCCAACATAGCAAGTTTTCATCAGGGATGGATGAGTGGCTGCCGCATGACCTGCCATCATGATGCAACTGGCATTGGTGATGACAGTGCTGAGCTCGTGGACAGCACTGGTCAGTGTGTCCATCCCAGCTTTCAATCCTTGAACATTGGTTGTGATGGACGTGTGGACTGAGTGCAGCTCCTCAGTTGAGACTGGCTGGATGAGTGTGACCCCATCAGAGAGTTGTTGGCATTGCATGGGATTGGTGCTAGTGCGTCATTGTAGTCGGTCTCATAGGTGTGTAGTTCATCAAGAAGGTACCTCATTAGGGTGTCACGCTGAAAGAACAGGTCAGTTATTACTAATTGAAGGCCTGATGACCCTGAGAGTTCAGTGGAGGCACGAATAGTTGGGACCTATGTGTTCCTGTTCTGCCCAGCCACTCCACCAACGGATCTTCATCAATGGCCAACGCTGACCAACTGGGATGAACATGAAGTGGTACTGAGCACCACCTGGTCGGAAACAATGGGTTGAGAAGGAACCCTGGACAGCAGTGCCCATTGTTGCCTCATCGATCCACCTCTGGACGGTATCATGAGAGAGTGGCTCATGGGGCTGCATGACACTGTTTGTGCCCATTGCTGGGAAGATGCAGTCTTTGGGCTCAAGTTCCCGCTCATAGTGGAACACCTCAAGCCACTTGATCCATGCCAACAGCCACACAAAGCAGTCCAAGCCAGGTAGGTCAGGCTGTTGGATGTATTCTGTAGTGGTTGCCTATTCACGTGTATTGCCAATAGCGTCAGCATGTGATAGAATCACCACAGGAGCGACACACCTCATAGATCAGTTTTGCTCACTCCCTTGTCAACCTTCCACTGCCAGCCCTTGCAATTCTGAAGGCGAACCTCAAAATAGATTGACAGGTCACTGAGCATGAGTGGCTTGCGAGCCAGATACCTTTGCATGACGTGGCTGATTGATGATGGATCTGGCAGCACAATATCACACCACTTCACCTTGATGAGCTTGAAACACCTGCAGTATGGTAGGTTAATCATGCATCCACTCTCGGTCATTATTCTCATCTTGGACATAAAAATTGCACAGAACTTGCCTTGTCCACAGAGTCCAAGTGGTCACATTGAATGCAAGTTGTTCCAGGTGATGGCTGACAAGCCCCTGCTCGCTCAGGTCCATCTGCAGGTCTGAGCCAGTCATGCGGTGCTTGCCACCATGACCAAACACCTGCTGTAGCACATGGAGTGCTGCCTCAAGCAGCAGGCAGGATTTCAGGGACCATGTCAACATTCTGTCCATGAAGTCCTTGGTCATGGGTAATGAGTGAGACCTGTCACTGTCCTCCAAGCTCACCTTGTGCTTCAAGGAGCTCATAAGGTCTTCAACCTTGGCCAAGTCTGCTGGATTGCCCTCCCACTGCTGATCCACCATGTTGAAGTGCCATCTCCCACAGTACCTGTCACCGTTGCTGTGAAGCTGTCTTAGACACATGCTGGTATGTGATTGTGCAAGATTGACACTCATGCATTGTCCAACAGGTCTTTGAATGCAGCTCAAATTCCTTCAACCATGCCCTTTCCAAGGTTCTGATGAAATCCTTTGAATGTCAGAAACAGGGATAATGCCTTGTTAGAGCAGTGGTTGGAGAGCTAATTGAATGCTGCCCGGAATAATGGATTGCTGTAAATATCCTCTGCAGTGGGGTCTTCAGGCACTGATGGTGTGCTACTGTTGGCAGGAAAATGACTTGTGAGCCACTCCTGACCACGCTTCATGTGTCCAGTGTAGCACTTTTTTGTGTTTCTTGCCTTGAGGTGGGCTTCCTTTTCTGCTTCCCTGAGCTGTTCAATGACCTTCAGGGATCTCTCTGGTGATGGTAGCCACTTTCCTTGAGCCTTCTTTGGAGATTCAGGTGCTGACAGTGCTAGTTGTGGACCTTTCCTGGTGCAATTTCTTGCCCATCCAATGATGAAGCTGTAAGACACTAGACCATGGAGTGCATGAACAGTGAGAGCTGGATGGCTTGGAGGTCTAAAGGCCATCAGGGACAATTTAAAGTCCTGGATCTGTTGCGGCCACCTGATTTTGATCAATGACTGACAGACACCAAGAGTCTCGGCATGTGTGCATGGCGGTGATAATAATCACCCACACTGTCTTATACAAGAGGAATTCATACAGTACATTGAAACACAACCAAAAATGCAATCATACTCAGCCGATAACTTCAATCTCTAAGTCTGAGTCTGCTTCAATCTCTGAATCTACAATCAGATCAATCACTTGTGCAGATGTGCTTCCCATCATTGAAGGCTCCGATGGAATGGGGAGTGGACCAGCACCCACCATGGTCAGCAGGTGTGACCAGATGGCTGCTTGCTCCCATGCCTGACATCCAGCATGGGATGTTGGCATCTGCTGCAACAGACAGGTCTCATCATCATAATGTTGATGCCAAATATTGTCATGTACTACCTCACTCAACTGCATTGTGAAGCAAGCTGCTTCATCTGGGTAAGCATAATTAACAACACATGCAGAAAGCATCAAAAACATGGTCTTTTCATTATCAACTAGTTTGGGCAGCCTGAGTCTCCCCAGGCCAGAACTGGGCCTGGATGATAACCCTGTTTGAACCAAGATGTGCACGTTGTCACAACAAACCGTGAATACCACAAGTTTTGAACTTGCAATGTCCATCAGATAGCAGTCAACAAACCTTAAGGTTGGCACAGAGATTGTTTCATCACCAGTGCAAACAGGAAGCTGAAATCAGTGTGAGTATGTTATTGTTGTTATAATGGATAGGATGATGGCATCACCACTGACTCTGCACATCTGTTGCAGCAGTGCTCCCTCCCACACCACTGCACACAACTTTGTTGCAACAATATTGCTTGTCCACTGGAACCATTGCTTGCATAAGCGAGCGAGCATGCCAAGGTCTGGCTGGTGGGACTTGATGTGGTGGTGGGCATTTGAGTTGACTGCTGGGCTTTTGGGGGCAGTGTATGCTCAATGGATTGACATGATGTTGCACAACTTCATAGCTAGAAAAGGCGTCACCGGTGTTGTGAGCCAAGGTCACATATTGGTGTCCCAAGAAGCTTTCAGGATCTGTGGCCAATATGTCATGAAGGTTGCCATGCCAGTTGGAGAGGAACTGAATGAATGCTGGTTTATCCTTTGTCATAAATGCTCCCACTGGGGCCTCCCCAAGCCCATACTTGGATAGCCCATGAGAAATTGCCATACCACAACCATGAGGGCCATCCTTCAAGTTGGCACATGTCAAGTCAGTTGTACTGGTGACATCAGGTGATGATTGATCATGCTTACATTGTAGTCACCATCACCAAGGATGGCAATCAGGATGAGCCCAGGTCGCTTCAATTCCGTAGCAGCAGTGATGACATGGTTAGTGTAGATCTCTACTTGGTCGAAATGACCAGGACTTGTGGGACTGACGAGGACAAAAAAATTGTTACATTCTGAGTTGATTACCATGCGGCATGGACACGAAAGACATACCAGCAAGCAATGCATGTCATGCCAAACACGATAGCATCACTATCTGTTGTGAGCACCATGTCAATGAAATCCTGTTGATTGAGAGCAGCAAGCTCAGCTTCAGCTTCGCCAGGAGCCTCAAGCAAGAATGAGCTGGGAATGCAACAAGATACCATACCACAGTGCTCACTTTGCACCATGAAAACCCAAAGGCATTGAGTAGTTCTTGAAATGGGCACACAAGCCAGTGTGACCTTTTGTGAACACAAGCACTGCACTTCAAATTTGGTCTTGCATGGCCATCGAAGATGAAAAATGCATGAATCAGCATGGCAAGGATTGCTGCAAGCTGATAGAACAACGTGCGAAGTTCTGGACTCAAGCCAGCACCTCCATGGTTGTGTTGAAAGACGGGACAAACGGAGTGCATCCATGTGCTGCAAACAATCAGCACACAACATAGATAGGCATTGAGAATGACATGCCTTGCATCCACACCAACCTTTAGTAGGTTTGGTGCATGACCATCACCTTCCTTGGGAGCATGAAACCCCTCATTGTATGCAAACTCCAAAAGTGACAGCTCATCAGAAGCTCTCGACAAGACCTGGATGCAACCGTCAACACAGAAATATGCTCAGGCAAGTGTGGCACTCACCAACCAGAGTTCTTTCACACCCATTCCCAGGCCTTAGTATGATGGACATGTCATGCAAGGGTGGTCAGGAGGCCCCCAACACCCAGCTGCAGTGTCATGGCAGCCAGCTGCTAATATCCAAATATAGTAGCTGGAAGAAGAAATATGGAAATCCTGCTCTCCGGATGTGGCACAGTTGCATGCCAGCATGCTTAGCTTTGTCATTCCAAATAATACTGCTGGAACAAGCATTGGCAGTGCCAGCATATTGACTGAGATGACAGCACTGGGTCTTGTTGGCAAGATGAAGATGTCAATGCTCTTTTTCTGTCAATGCATCAGGCATCAGGTAATAGAAGATGTGGAAGTTTTGCTCATCGAATGGCACAGCTCTGTTGAAATGGTGAGTAGTGAATGTTGGGTATCCCAAGCCTGAGATCAAAAAGTCTGATGAAGGTGTCGAAGTTGGAGCGACAGGAAATGGGGTTGTCAAAGCGGTTGGCAGCTGGGTGAATGTTGGATACTCCGAGCAGGAAGATCAAAAGGTCCAATGAAGATGTCAAAGTAGTTATCATGGCAGGCATTGCAGCAACAGGTTGGCAGCTGGGTGAATGTTGAATATCCCAAGTGGAAAGATCAAAAAGTCCAATGAAGGTGTTGAAGTCATTGTGGCAGACATTGGGGCAACAGGTGATGGGAGTGCCAATTCCCGAAGTGGTAGGCAGCCAGGTGAACATTGGGTATCCTGAGCACAAAGATCAAAAAGTCCGATGAAGGTGTCGAAGTCATCACAGCAGATGTTAGAGCAACAGCCCATAATGGGGCCATTGAACTTGAAGTGGTTGGCAGCTGGATGAATGTTGGATGTCCCAAGTGATCAGGACCGGGGAAGGTCAAAGAGTCCAATAGAGGGGTCGAAGTCATCACAACAGATGCATTGGTTTGTGCATCCATTTGGCCAGGTGAAAAGAAGTAAATGATGTGTCTTGGAAAGGTCATCACAGTCGCCAGATATGGTGATAATGTGGTTGATTGCTTGCAGCATGCATGGTTGTTGGGTTTGATGAGGAAGGGGGATACTCAGGGCAGGGTGAGAGATGAGTGATAAATCAAGCATATAGCAACCTTGAGGTTCGCTTGTGGCCATAAAAGGGATCCTGCCTACTTGTGGCCTGTGTCAAGGGAGATTTGACAGATGGCACCTGAGGGGCAAGTTGAAGAAAATTTGCCAAGGGACATGAGTGAGAGGACTCACCGGAGGTTCGTGGTACAGAATACAGGGATGTAGGGCATTGTGGGTTGTCCTTAGGCTGTACATGGTGAGGACCGCTGTGCTGGTGACTAGTGAACACTAGACCGGCGAGCAATGGTCAATGTAGCCAGCAACAGGGCAAAGGGAGCATGGAACGAAACACCACAAGCTCTATGACTAAACGGGATGTGTTACATCAGAGCTCAGCAGTGTCCATGGGCTAGGGGGGGCCATTTTTGTCATTGTCAATGTTGTTGTTGTACCCTGGCTGTGGCCAGTTTGCTGGCAAACAAGCGTCATGAGAAGTGAAAGGGTGGGCTTACTTTATCATTCCATACTAGGCAAGTGTGGTTGTTGGTGGTGGGTAGGTATCTGCGTGGGTACAGCATATCCACGTGGGTCATGGGTATGGGTATCTGTGGGTATGGGTCAGGATATGGCCATGATGTACCCATACCCATACCCATACCCACTGGTGGGTTTGGTAGTTGTACCCATGGGTATGTTATATACTTGTTGATACACTACATATACATATACATATGTACAGTACATATGTATTTGATACATTCTTACTATATTTTTCTCTGCACCTTATATTGAATAAACACCATAGTATCTCAATACTAGATAGATAGTAATTGACATGTAATGTGGGTGTGTGTCAGGTCCTGGAACACTTTGTTGTACATGCAATGTTTATACATCACTCATATTCTTTTTTATTTGATAGCCAATGTGCTGTTAATAACTGTTTTACCCCAGTACCCATGCTAATCTTGCTACCTTGCCAACCATCATCATCAACCAGGCTCAGTCTGGCCATTTGTCTCTGATGGCAAGACCAGATTAGGAATATACTTTGGATTGGTCCAGACTGGTCTGTGTAGAAACTGGTTTTATTCCATGTGATCCTGTGGGAATTACTCTCCAGGCTGGCAGGCCATAATGTAGTAAGGGCCTATGGCTTCCTAATGATTCATTAGTCATGTGATTTGAATCACAGGCCCCTGGGATAGAGCCATTTTTGGGTTGCATGTCATTTATAGCCCACAATCATTACATCAAACAGTCTTTTTTGTCATGTGATGCTGTGGGATCTATCTTTCAGGCATGCAGGGAATAATTTAGGGCATGCACTTAGCCTTCTATCCATCTCTTGGTCATGTCATTTCATTCAAGGGCTCCTGGAATATCTCTATTTCCAGATTGCATGTTATTTTATGCTCCACAACCACTGGAATTGCATCAAAAAGTCTTTTTTTGTCTGCACTAAACAAAGTCAGCACGTCCTCACCTCATCAGATACGAGAACGATTAGACACATACCGTGTCTCATCATGAGTATGTGAGCGATTCAAGTATGTTAATTTCCCTTTTCCCATCCTTTCAAACATAGCAGTGATTGTACCATCATGTAGGAACCTTGCAATAAGTTTTTCCCTTACTTCTTCAGCATTCATGGCTTGATCAGCTGCTTTCAAGATCACATTGCCCCATCCTTTGCAAACTTTCACATGTTTTCATAAGTTACTTGTTGAGCGTGCGTCTTTTGTGTCATTATACTGACGCACTTTGATGCTGCAGTGTCGAGCAGCACATTTGAAGACATGTGCACATTGCCCATCAACTTCAATGATGGCAGGACAAGGATGGAAAAATGCATAGATGGGGGAAGTCCATTCTTTCATCAACCTCTCGAGCTCATCCTTGGGGTTCATTTCTGGTAAGTCTTCATCTTCATTCATGTTGATTATGACGACATCTCTATCTTCTGACAGCTGTTCTTCCTCCTCCTCTGGGTCTGTGGTTTGTTGACAAGAGACTGTCTGTGTTGCTTGGTTACTGTGTTTTGTGTGAGGCTGAGGCTTTGTGGTGACGATGCCGACTTTCCATCAGTGTGAGTCTTTGCAGCAGGCACACTGCTATTGTTGCCTCGGTTGGCAGGGGCCTTCGCCTTGGCAGTACCAGTAGATATGCTGTCTCTGTCCGTCCATATTTTCTTCACTGTGGAGCTGATATTACTGATGTCATTCTTTCTTTTGTGTGGGGCACCGTGACTGTCATCAAGGGCAGCCTGAGCTTTTTCGCTCAGCTTTCAGTTCACAGAGTGAAAGAACACAAGTTGCATGATAGGCTTGAAGAGGGAAGGGATATGATGAGATGTCACAACTGTTAAGTGCCACGGTGAAAAATGACAAAAAACAACTTTATTGCTTCTACTACATTTAGACATCAGAGCAGCTGGTGTGCTGTGCCTTTAAGTGATAGATGTGATGGAGACTTACTAAGAGTTGGCAGCCTGCCTTGGGAAATGGAGCCTGGTACCTGCATGAGGGTATGGGTTGGAGTATGGGTACCTGAGAGTGATACCAGTACTCATACTTGCAAGATACCCATACCCGAGACCCGTGTGGGTATCTGGTACCCATGCTATTCCCTAGGGTAAACTTGCCCACCACAGCATCAAAGAATTCTACTCTCTGATGAACAAAAACAATGCTTTGAGGCAAATAATGAAACAAGAAGTCAGGAGAAGGCAATTTCGGTCTGGCAGTACTGTCAATGCAGTCAGCGGTGACTCACTGCCAACCTGCAAACCAGAATTACACCACTCAATCTCCAACATGTCCAGAAACCCTCTGGATATTTTTCCCTTTCTGCAGGAACATGGAACGGATCCCACCATCAAGGTTTTCCCCTTCTGTGGCCTGCTTATAGTTGCTAATTGTACTCTAGTGTTTTATCCCGAAGCTGAAGGACCATTTACTGTATCGCCTACTCAACCTTGAATTCAAAGGGGAAGATCATATCTTCACAGATGATCAACCCAGTTGTGTACAGATACTCGACAATTGCCTTTACTCAGTGGCATGTATGCAGGTCAACTACATGACTTATGATGTGCACAGGGAGCAAGATACCATCCATCCACACACCCATAGTGATGTCATGGTATTATTACGTGAAACCATACCCGGCCACCATCCCTACTGGTATGCTTGTGTGCTGCATGTCTTCCATGCCTATGTCTGCCATTGTGGAAGGGACTCCCAGGACTTGTTGGTCCAGCCTATGGAGGTCCTCTGGGTCTGCTGGTACAGAACAATTCCTGGTTATTGCCATGGATCAATGATTGCCCAGCTGCCAAAAGCTGGCCTTGTGCCAGACTCAGACCCAGCTGCATTTGGATTTCTAGACCCGTCTCTCATTATCTGAGTGTGTCACCTTATTCCTGCCTTCTGTGACGGATATACCACTGACCTGTTAAGAGCAGGCCCTTCGCTAGGCCAGGCCCCCTGTGACATTGATGACTGGAGCATATTATGTGAATGTGTATGCCTTTTTCCCTCACCAAGTCTTTTTGTATGCAACTGAGTGCTGTATCTTTGTTGATAGGGATATGTTTATGAGATACAGTAGCGAGGGTGTCGGGCACTGTCATAACACTTTTCTGAGGAGCCTGGAGAGTGTGGATGAGGCTTCTAGAGATGATGAAATGGACATCGATGATGATAGTAGTGTTGAAGGTGGCGCAGAGGAACATGAAGAGTTCGACAGCGTGGACTTGGACTCGGGTGACAATGAAACTGATGAAGATGATTATTCAGGTGATGGTGGCTTGGATTCAGATGATGAAGCTGATGGAGAAATCAATCATGATCTTGATACCTTATTCTAGCCATATTGCTGTCATTCTGACCATTTCATATATATCACATGGGGAGGTGGATTTTTCCATCTCTAGTTGAAACCTCTTCAAAAATGTTCCCCCCCATTCAGATGAAGCCAGCATGCAAGAAGTGGAATATCCATGCCCACCATGCCCGCACACCAACCCATATCCTCGTGGTTCGAGGTCTTCTAGATCTTGATACTCTGAGTCATTTAGAGCTCAATCCCCCTGCGAGCTGTCATTGGCAGGGAGTAAGCCATCTTCCCCTCCCCACTCGGAGGGATCTATGTATCTCCCTGCCTTCTCTCAGGGCCTTTTTGTTTGAATCGGCAGGCCTGGATTTGTGCTGCCTTTTGGGTTTACACATTATGGAGAACTCAAGGTGTTCCATACCTATGATGACTTTCCCCGATACCTGACTTGAGAAATGGATGAGGGGGCCCACTTTCCAGACACTTCAAGTGAAATTGCACGAGATGAAAGCAGACACCTCTGAAGTTGAGCTGTTCATACGTATGTACATATACTACTCCACCCTGTACATAAGGTTCTTGTTTTTGTAGCTGAGGGCAATACAACCTGAACTGGCACTCAACAGAGCTTGGGCAAAAAAAGCCCAAGCAATTGCTAGTGCTGTTCTGGATGCTGTGCAGGCAGAAGCTGCAGCTACAAACAAGCAGCTGGAGAAATCCAAGATGATCCTTGATTTTGTTTCCAATAGAGCGGAAAATCTGGCTGAGCAGGTTGAGGCTGCCTGTAGGAATAAAGCATTGATGGACATTCTGTGTGATCATGTTGAGGGCTGAAACATTCGACAATGCCAATATTTGGAGAAAATAGGCAATGAGCCTCTCGCATTGTATTACGTATATCTAGTCTGTAGTTTCCCCTGTAGTTTCCCAATACTTCTCTCCAGCTTTCCACCATTTGAAAAAGGGACCTTTTTCCTCAGCCATTGCCTGGATGTGATCAGGTGTCTGTGTGTAGAGATTGTACAGATATAGCAACCAACAGATGCTGGGCAACATCTGTGGCTATTGAAGGCATGAGGCTGTGACGAAGACACACAGACGTGAGGCCTGACTCAGACTCACACTGGCAGTGGCCCTTTCCCTTTCGACCCACAACTGCAGCCCTCCAAGTCATCTATCCAAGTCTGCCATCCCACTTGACGTTGAACTTGTATTAGCCTGCTCCAAGTCAGGCTATTCCTCTCAGCTCACAGGATGTAGTATGAGCAAAGAAGAGGCATACATACATTGTGTCATATGCATGACACCCAAGTCTATCTCCAACCCTCCAACCCTCATCTCTGCTCATGTTCGAGCAATCTCCAGTGTTATCTCGCCCAATCAGTATCACATGACCTCCGGACATTTCTTCCATTTCTCTGTCTCCTTTGTACCTTCAATTATGATACATCCTTGTTATCTTTTAGTACTAGTTCTGCTCTTAGATACCTCTGCGCTGTGTGCACCGCTTCAGTATTTGTCCCTCCAGTGTGCAGTTCTGGTTACTGTACATTCCATCTTCCGTCTTACTCACCTCTGTTACTAATCCGCTTTCACCTCCATATATAAACTCGTAGATACTTCGCTGTACTCTTTAGCTTGAATATCAACTTGAGTAACTCCTCGTCTTCTCTCTTGTCCCTTTCCCAATCTTCCTCCAACATCTCTGAAATATGGAACAAGAATGACAGCAAGGGCGCAGCACATAAGCTAAAGCCAATGTTCCATCCAAGACCTGTAACTCCAGTAGTTCCAGAGTTGACCTGGAGTTGCACGACTCTAACACATTGCCTGGGTGCTGGTTGCCACAATGGCAGATATTCCAAGTCAACTTGAAGTTGCAGTGGCCACCACTGGCAGGAACTTGAAGCAATTTGTACAAGGTGTGAAGTAACTTGACTTCAAGACTGGTCGCCTCTTGTTGGAGGGTACAGAAGCAACACAAGAATCTACACAATCTTTCAAACTGCATTGAGCCCAACCTGGGTGGCAATAACTGGGCCAGTGAATGGTACAAGTTGATGTGAGTCCATCTGAGTCGTCACCTGACTCAGAGGTGGTACATAGTGACTAGAGGAATGTAAGACTGCTTGCCTGCACCAGTGCGGACGTTCTCTGACAACAGCATCTAGGTATGTGCTGGCCTTGGTGCCAGGTGCCAAATGATTTGAGTGTCACTGTGACCCCACATGGCCCAGGGTACTGGATATTTATGGTTTTGACTCGGATGTTACAGTCACAATACCTGTAGGTAATTTTTTGCCTTGACTCACCAATCTAGCTCATCCTTCGCCAATGTGTTCTCAGCTATTGAACTTGGAATTCGTGTCCCCTCAAGCTATCTCGTCTCCGGTCACAGCATACTGCAACCCATCAGCAGCCTATGCTGCTTGAAATAAGGTTGGTTCCTCCATTATGACCCACCTCAATGTAATAGGCTCACCATGATTTGTTTTCGGCCATTGCTAGCGAATGTAGAATCCCCCTTAACATTCCACTGCCCCCATCTCGAAGTCCAGCCACACTTGTATCTTGTACTAGCCTATGGGTAATCTCTCAGAATATGACCGGATCCTGGAATTCACTCCATCATACCACTACCACCTCTGATCACGGCATCCCACCATGACCCATTGGCAACTACTCAGGCTGGAATAAGGTTGGTCACTCGAGTTTGACCGGCCAACTTGAATGTAAACTCATTTTCTCACCAATCTTAATCTTTAGAATTTACCTTCCTGATTCCCAATCTTTGTATGGTCATGGCATCCTGATGCTCATCGGCAGTTATGTACTGGAATAATGTCAGCAGTCCCTTTACCTGACCTGGAACCACCAACTTGGATAAACTAGTAGGCTCAATGAAATGCAAATCCTTCAAGTTCACCATTCAATGAGTTTCTGATCATGGAACTTACTAGCAGAGTTTGCATTCCCAGGCCTGCACTTGTTGTCTTCCAAGTCTGGTCATGGCACAGTGTAGTCCATTGGCAGTCTCTCTGGATTGGAACATAATTGTGACCTGTAACTCATGCCTCCAGCAAGTCGTACTTCGACCCTAAGTCATGGCATCCCACAACCTTCAAGGGGTTGGTTGCCAACCGTACTACTCATAGGTTCGCTTTTTGCTAATCCTATTTCAGCTATTGAATCTTCAGTTCACATTCCTATATTTCTGCAAGGCTTCTGTCACAGTCATGGCATCCCACACCCCGTCAATAGCCTCTTGGCACACGAGCACTTGAATACTGTCCTAACTTGGGCTTCAAGTTCATGCTATAAAGACTCAGACTTCATGAGCCATCCCTCGTCTCTACCACGCTCTTCTGCCATGTCTGCCAATGTCGTCCTCCCTGCTACGCGTGCAGTCACGATTGACACTAGTACGAGAAATCAAGATAATTTGACTTTTGTTACAGAATAACCTGTCGCCTACTGGGTTATCTAGGGGGATATCTTTTCTTCTCCCTTCTGGACACCAAGGAACCCCCTTCACTCTACATCCCTCTTGCCTACATTGTCAGGCTTACTTCCTGGTTGCCGGACCGACTCCCTTGCCACACCCAACACCCTACTCCCTTGCCATGCCTTACCCCAAAGAACCTCTAGATGCGTTATGTTCCTATTTCTCTTCTTTATCTTCCGATGCTGTCTTCTTTTCTTCTTAGCTCTTGTCCTCGTTCTCCTCGGCTATCCGCCTTGTCAGTTCTGCTCTTCTACTGCGGATTGCCTCGTTGTTGCCTCGTGTCGTCGGTCCCATCGGACCTCCGACTATTCTGGTACCTGATCACGTATGCTTCTCTTCTTACTGCGCATTGCTGCGCTTACTGCGGACGCTATTCTCCGATTGGCTCTCGTCTTCTCGAGCCTGCCCTTATTCCATTATGGACTCCGCTGTGGAGTTCTAACCACACTATATATACAGCGCCTCTCACTGTAACGTCTCTTTAGTTAGTTCTACGCAATCCAGCATTGTATCTATCCTCACTACTCGAAGGGAACCGACCCTTGAGAGACTTCTCGTTCCGCTCGTGCTTCACTTTGTTCATCCCTCTCACTCGCGTGCGACGGGACCTCGAACTTAGTAGCACTCGTATTCAGGGCTCGAGCGCCCTTCGTCCTCGTACTCGTGTGTCATCACCACAATAGTGTCTTGCAGCTAGCTCTTCTCTCACGTTCAGGCTAGGTTCAACACTCAGCGTTAACAAAAGAACTAACTGCCTTCCGTCCCTACCGTCTGGTAGTAGGACGAGACCCTCCCCACCACGAACCGGATCAACCTCAACGATCTCATCTACGCGTCTAGAAGAGATAACCCTTCCCCTCCTGAGGAACAAGATAGAGCCTCCCTCTCCACCGGTGATCTCCCTCCAACCGAGTCTTCTACTCACCAGTCCCCACGTCACCTGCTTCATCCTAGCTCGTCTTCAGGTCTTAGTGATCAGAACCCGAGCAGGCGTGTACCTGGCTCCTCCCAAACGCCCGCCGCCTCAGAATCACCACTAGTGCGCCCCTCCCGCTCTATCTCCTCTGCTCCCCGCGTTCCTTCTACGCCGATATCCCCCAACACCCAAGCTTTTCTAAGAGCTTTGGAAGTAGCCCACAACTCTCCACGTCCACCTCCCCCTGATCTTGATCCACCCGACCTGAAACCCTCTGACTCTGATCACGGTTCGGACAACTCAGATATTTTCCTTGACAACGACAACGACGACATGTCTACTACTACTGCCCTTGTAGACGTAAAGGCTGGTCTTCCGGAAGACTTCTCCGGGAGAAGCAAAGACTCCAGGTGATGGATCCTCGCAATGAGCGCATATTTTAGCATGTGCGGGTCTAGGTACAGCGATAAACAGATGAAGCTCATTCTTCTCAACAAGATGAGCAAGGGACGAGGGGCCGACTTCAGTGAAGGTTGGCTCTCCAAGATCGCCGATGACAACGTACCCGACAACCAGAAAATCAAGGAACTCGTTGTCTACGACTTTGAGAAGGTCTTTCTACCAACTGATAAAACTAGCAGGGCCCGGGCAGCCCTAGCCGACCTTCGTATGGAAGGACCGCCGTTCCGCGGGGACTTCCACGGATTCCGCTCCTCTTTTGAGCTAGAAGCTGGGAAGAGCGGGGTAGAAGACGAGAACGTCCTGAAGGACTTACTAAGGCAAGCAGTGTCGACTGACTT
>Ga0307508_10001925_pt1 | contig 22782 bp, 21 predicted proteins | sample 9_EM_MG_FD_203089 | JGI IMG/M metagenome (GOLD analysis project Ga0307508, IMG submission 203089) | Populus trichocarpa ectomycorrhiza microbial communities from riparian zone in the Pacific Northwest, United States - 9_EM | ecosystem: Host-associated > Plants > Roots > Unclassified | place...
AGGAAGTGTTGTAATATCTCACTCGTTGCTTAGTCATGGCGGCAGGCATGGACCTGCCCCTATATTCTCCTTTCTCTCGAGGCTTCAGCCTTACTTAGACAATACACACGTTCATCACTTTCAACAGGAATAGTTGGGAATTGGGAGGTGTTCTATTTGCTGCTCCAACGTTCCAGGATGAGGAGAATGAGGGGATACAGCTGCATTTCTGCCGGGTTCCACGGGAGTGGGATCAGGAGGCGGACGCGATTGCTCGAAGGAAAGCGCACATAGTAGTAGCGCGGGGGCCCAAGACGAGAACTTTACAAGCGGTCTTGAAGCCACTAGAAGTTGAATATATATCATGTATGAAGAGCGTACCTGTTTCCGAAGATCTGTTGCCGGCCGGCATCCCCCCACCGAACACCAAATTCCCCTCCACTCCATGAACAGCGATCTCAATATCACAACCTAGATGTGGTTGCAAACTAGCGCTCTTCAGCACGACGAGAGCCAACTCGCATCAGACCAAGGCGTGCTATAACCAAGGGTCACAACTTCGCGATTCTGGACAGCGTGTTTCACTCCACCCGGTTGAGATACGGGGTATCCCAGACTTGCCTGGCAGGGCTGCTGTACTTCCTCCGCATGTTTCTGCATAGCTGTCCCTCGGTCCAATCGGTGAACACGCGCGGTACGGGGCGGCTCTGTGCGCGCCTCCTGGACTCGCTCGTGAACCCGTCGGCCTTCTCCTCAGCTCCGGTGCCGATCTGACCGGACATGTCAGGATTCATCTATCCCTGCCAACACGCGTGCTTGCTGTACGTACCTGTTCTTCCGGTACTTGTTCTTGCGGTCTCGTGCTTGTTCTCGCCAGCTCCATCGCTTGTCCTGACATAGCCTTCCGTGGGATATCCGTCCGCGCCGTACTATCCAAGCCGTATCCGGCCTTGCCAGCTCCTATATCAGTAGTCCTAGACGTACCCGTTCCAGTGCTATTTGTTGCAAATGCTCCTCGCCGCTCGGGTACGGCGCCGGCGGAGGATTAGGCGACGCCGGAGTTGGTGGATGCCACGGCGACAACAACACAATGCCGTGGCAACGCTGTGTTGCGAAGGGAGCCCGATCAGGGACCGCCTCGTGTAACAGCGGCGTCGTTCTGTACTTAGTTTATTTCGTCTTTCTTTCTTTCTTTCTTTTACTCTTTTACATACTCGGACATCAGATAGAATTCGAGCGTTGCTTCTTCTCGTACAGATCTATCGCGACCCCACCACCACCATCGCTGCTCGTCTCCCTATTGTCCTTCGCTTCATACCTCAGCACACTAGTATCTTCTCACGTCTTCGGGAAACTCTCTGTTTTGGCGGTGGTCGGGTAGTTTCTCATCGGTATTCGACCTTGCCGACTGCTAGATCGGTTGACCTGGCCACATCCCTCTTCGTTTGTGTGCTGCCTCGACGCACTATCCGTTGTTGCCTCGTCCTTCCGGTACCCATCCTGGCTGTACTCTCGTCATACATGCTCTCGCCGTTGCAGGACGTACTGGACATGTCCGTGCTCGCTTCTACATCCGTTCTTGCTTTTTTTATATGCGACCTTGCTGACGTTAGTCGTCCAACCAGCAGCCGCCTCCGAAAGGTGCTTCCTCCCCCACCGGCACCCAGCGCCTCAGCCTCCGTCTCCGCCCTCCTCACGTCGCTCATGGCGTCCGCAGGCGGGGACTCACACTTTCTTTTGTCACTTCTTTTGTTCGGGCTCTTGATTTCCTTGGTACGCATCGTATCGTCCCAGGGTAGGCTTTTGCGGAGGGCAAAGGGGAGCTTGCAACAAGCCGCCGTACGTGTGCGGACTGCGGAAAGGAAACGGACGGTACGCATCCTCGCCATGATCTACATAGGTCGCATGCGAATAGTGATTAAATTAAAAAACCAAAAAAAAACCCGACTGGCTCCGACAGAACATATCGGCCGTCCCTGCTGTACCCGGTTTGCGGTACCGGGCTTGCCGTGGATGGTCTGGCGGTGCTCGTTCGTACTATACTTTGCCCTTGCCCCCGTTGATCGGGCAATACGTTACTCAAAAGGGAAATAACGAATAACTTAATTCAACCTGTGCGCTGCCAGGGCCTTACAAACAGCACGTCAATTGCCCGTTTGGGCGATTCCACCGCACTAAAGAGGTTAAACGGTGTGACTCTCAGGTGAGTCAACACGGTATTGGCTGCCGTTGCGGCGCTCATCCTCGCCGGATATCCGGTCTCGCCGTCATTGCGAACTATAATGGTTGTAGTGTCGGTACAGTGGGTTTGTCGTTTCGGATGTTTTGGCAGCCTGGGCGGACCCAAGGATCATAGTGAGCCCCTTACCTGCCGAAATACGGATATCGAGAGCAGAAATACTACAGTACTACTGCAATTCACTATTCTCAAGTTTGTTCGATTCAAATTTGGAGCCACATTCCTACAGCATATGACAATGTATCTTTAATTGAGTCAGCCAATCCAATTCACTATCTTCTTTTCTATGTTCCAACACACAGGATCATTTGATGGACCCTGCAGTCGCAACCACTGCAGCGGCCGCGGCTCGGGTACCCTGAAATATGGCTGATAACTCTAGTTGTTGTGGGTAAAACTGTAGGGTTTGAGACCTTGGGGTTAGGGCAGAAGGTGGTTGTTAGCTCGGGGCGTTTCTGGGGAGCTCTATAAAAGGAGGGTTTCTTCCCTCCTTCCTGTTCACTGTGTTCCTGAGTACTTCCCCTCCCACCTCTTGTCTCATCCTCTACCTTGACCTTCTCGGTCCCGCCACCATATAATCCCCGCCGTATCCCTCCCGTCATCTCGACCCCTCCCTCTCCTCGTTCCGCTCCGTCACAACAGCATTAACCACCACTCTGACCTCCACACCCCACCAGCTCCCCAGACGTTCAAATGTCGGCCGCCGCTCCGCCAGTTACCCACCCATCGCGATGGCCCTCACGGTGAGGGGAAATAAACCTTAAATCTACCATGAGAGGAACGTCCCGGACGACGTGACGAACCGTTGTTACAATCACATGTTGAAGTTCTTCAATGACCTCTTGGCGACGGGTCCAGAGTTCTTCACGTTCCAGAACGAGATCATCAGGAAGTTCAAAGCGGACGATCTCGCTCGCGAGATCAAGCTGGGTACTCCTGCTGACCGTGCCGAGTCCCTCGCTCAGGTCAACACCTGGTGCGTTAGGGGTTCTGGGGGTCTACCCACTCCTTGACCACCGCAACAGCTACATCAAAGGAGTAGAAAATTCGAGACGAGATTTCCCAACAGAGGACCGAGTACCTGTGTTGCCTGCTAATTACCCAGACTAGGGCGGACCTCAGTGATACCATCCGTCGTCGAGCCAACAATGCCAGCCAGGCAATCCGGGACGGCAGCCAGAAAGGACGCACTGATGGGGACGACGATACCAAGGACCTGGCGAACGATAGCGTCGAAGCGGAGGGTGGCGATGTCGAGCACGCGGTTCAGGATATGGTTGAAGCCGATGACTACGATGCAGTGAAAGTGGCCGGAGAGATGGACAAAGCATTTGAGTATGCGGTTGAGTGTTCTGGCTGCATGCGAGAGACAGGATGCAAAGGTATATCAAACTTCTACGGACTGCCGAGCCCACGCAGCCCCGGCAACTGGTGGACTGATCCCCGCTCCCTAACAGCTAGAAGTACCAGTACATGGACAAACCGCCATCCACGGAGCCGCCTCGGACCGCATACCCAGATGCTTCATTCACAAGTCGTCAGGGAGATGGGCAATGCCTTTGGGTATGCAGTGAGATGGCTCCGTAGATGGCGATTCGTCCATGTCCTCGCGCATGCTCAAATGCTTTGTTCATCTCCGACAACTTCCTCGGCATCGCGGTCATCGGCTTCAACCATATCCTGAACCGCGTGCTCGACATCGCCTCCCTCGTCTTCAACGCTATCGCTCACTACGTCCCTGGTAGCGTTTCATCGGCGCATCCTCCCTGGCTGCCAGCTCGAATTGCCTGGCTGCCGGTTCTTGGTTCTGCGGCGGTTGGTGTCGCTGGAGTCTGCCCGAATCTGGGTAATTAGCAGGTAATACAGGTACTCGGTCCCCTGTTGGGAATTTTGTCTCGGATTTTCTGCTCCTTGATGTAGCTGTTGCGGTGGTCAAGGAGTGGGTGGATCCCAGAACCCCTAACGCACCAGGTGTTGACCTGAGCGAGGAACTTTTGCCTCGAGGGTAGAGGGTCTTGATATTGGTTAGCTCCCTGTTTTTCATAGGGGTGTTTTTCGTTACATCCGGTGTTACAGTAGGTATTTGGTGGACCGGAGTGAGTGGGATAGAATGGAGCGAGTGGGATAAAAATAGTGAGTGGAGATGAATGAGGCATGGGGTTCCGGCTGGTAGTTGCGTTTGTGGTGATCGGGGTAGAGTTAGTTTGTGGGAAGGGAATTTCACCCCAAGGATAAATAGTTTCTTTTTAATTGTTGGAAGAAGAGACACCGACGAATACAGACCTTTTCTCTACGTTTCCCCCCCTTTTTCTACACGGATACCACACGTTTTGGTTGGGTTTGGCCCTTCCTCTTTCCGCTAAACACAGTGCCAATTCTCTTGGATCCCCGACACCGGTGTTCAGTTTGTTCTGCTTCCGTACAGTCTGCTGCTTTTTTACTCAACGGTGCTGCTACACACGGTTGCATCATGTGAAGGGATACCGTGGCCACTTCACGCCTATCATATCTACGTTTGGCCATCTTAAGGGAGATTGCCAGTTTGAGGATGTTGGAAATGCTTCTCGCGCATCGTTTAGATTTGGCGCTTGTGCCTTAGAGTTTGTTGAGGACAGAGTTTGTTGAGGACACGATTGCGTGAGCGGAGGATCTTTGTTCGGCGGGTTCTTTCTCTTCTTCTTTTGTTCTACACCATCGAATACTACAACGAAGTTGTGAACCGCTTGAACTACCAGAATCCATACGCCTCGTGTTTCCTCATCTCATACAGCATTCAGACTGATCGAACTCCTATCGTTCATTTCTATCCTCATCGCTAATCGGTATTCTTTCAACAGAGGACACTGTATTGAGGCCACTATTGAGTGTGGATAAATGTACAGTTAATCACCGTGCATTCAATGGGTAGGTTTTGTTTCGAATACATCAATCGCAAGAGACCGGATTACCCAATAGCCCCAGACTCATGATTTCCGGGCCTTGTTGTACTAGCAAGTACCTTCGAAATAGCGACACTTTCTATGCGGGGAACCTGCCAACTTCGTACTGGACAAGCTGACGTGTCACAGCCGTATCGTCGTAGCTCCCGTCACCCTGGGCCGGGAGTCAATTACTCCTGAAGATTCGGATCGTGGTACTAGGAGGTAGCCGGTGGAGTGGCGACGGTACGGAAGGTAGCGTCTGTGAGTGTGGCAGCGACAGTTAATGGCGAGAAGGTGGATACAAGATAGTATGTTCGTTACTAGCGCTGCACATATACGTGCGACATAAAGGACGTGTGCTAGAACTACACGGGCGATTGAGTCGGGTACATTGGCGGAAGGAAAATCCAAATGGCATGCAGAGTGATAATTTGTTCTTTTGTTCATCGGTCACCCCATTATTTGTAGGTATGAATGCACAACCCCAAAATCTCCTCCGTAAACCATCCATCGACATGACCCGCTTCCAATAACCCCATTCAAACCACTGGTCCTGCGGGATATAGTATGCGTAGAAACAGTAATTCTGCCGTATCTAAAGAATCATTTATTCGATTGCCTCACTAAGTTCCGCCTGCGTGCCACCCTCCCGACGATGCTCATCTCAGCTAGAAGCCCGTCTGCATTTGCAACAAATCAACCACACTGCCTTAATAGGAGAGGGAAGAGACGCCGATGGGCGGGTACCTCGAAAACGTCAGGGCCCTAATGGGTGCCAGCCCATCTGCAAAAGAAATCGTCCGAGCGAGGCGCGTGCCGAGGGCATTCTGCCTGCCGTCCAGAGCCCGCTGGTGCCACTCGAAAGCCTTGTCGTACTCCCCTTGCCTTTCAAATAAGCCAGCAAGGCTGTGGACAGTCGTCAGAGTGTCTGGGTGGTGCTTGCCAAGGGTCTTCTCCCTGCCGTTGAGAGCCCGCTGGTACCACTCGAGAGCCTTGCCGTCCTCCCCTCGACTCTTAAATAAGCCAGCAAGGTTGTGGACATTGACGAGAGTGCCTGGGTGATGCTTGCCAAGGATCTTCTCCATGCCTGCGAGAGCTCGCTGGTACCACTCGAAAGCACTGTCGTACTCCCCTCGACTCTTAAATAAGCCGGCAAGGTTGAGGATAGTGGTCAGCGTGTATGGTGTATGGGTGATCCTTGCCCAGGGCCTTCACTACGCCGTCGAAAGCCCGCCGGTACCACTCGAAAGCCTTATCGTACTCCCCTCGACTCTCAAATAAGCCAGCAATGTAGTAGACAGTGACCAAAGTGTCTGGGTGATCGTTGCCGAGGGGAAATAAACATAACGTCTTCTGTGAGAGGAATATCCCGTACGACGTAATGAACCGCTGTTGCTATCATTGTGAATCACATATCGAGGTTCTTCAATGATTTCCAGGCGGTGGATCCTGAGTTCCCCGCTTTCCGCAACGAGATCACTGAAAACCTCAAAGCGGGCGATCTCGCTCGAGAAATCAAGCTGGGTACTCCTGCTGGCGGTGCTATATTCCTCGCTCAAATCAATACCCGGTGCGTTAGGGGTTCTGAGTTCTGCCCACTCCTGGGCCACCGCAACCGATACATCAAGAGCACTACATCCCAGACTAAATTACCCAACAGGGGACAGAGTACCCGGATTAGGGCGGTCCTTGGTGATACCATCCGTCATCGAACCAAGAACGCCAGCCAGGTAATTCAGGCAGTGTTCGACATAGACCAGTCCGGAGCAATTTTAGGTCAGGTCTGGTCTGGTCGGGATGTACCCCGACCGGCCCAAGGTCTAGTCGGGTCTGAACCCGACCTGCCCACGGTAGTTCTGGATGGTCTGCAGACGTCCGCAGACGTCTGCCAAGCCACCCCCAAAAACTTGCTTTCTCACTCCTCGAGTCCTCACCGCCGGCTTGTACTCAATGGATTATGCGTGCATTGCATGTATTGTCTGTATTGTCTAGCCGCAAAGATTGTAGCTTTAGGGCATATACGTGCAGCTCTAATTGAATGCGGACCCTGAGTGGGCTCGTGGTGGTTAAAATGTTAGGCATCACGCGGTTGCCCACGGGTCATCATCCCCTCGCACTCATCCCGCGAACCGCATATCGCCGCAAAAGAACCTCCTCGCACGGCGCACCGAACGCCACCTCGATGGCCCTCCGGACGAGAGATGGGGTAGGAGGAGGCAAGTTCAGGCAAGGCTGGCGGAGGCGGGGCAATATGTAGCATAAGATTAGATGAGGCAAGATAACCTTACAGCTACCATTTCGAACAACCTGTTACGTCAAGATCTATGTACTGTGCGGGGTAATAATCACAAGCAAGTCTCGGCACGGCTCGGCTATACTCTATTTTAGGGTGGATTGAGGTCTGTCAAATCGCACGTGATTTAATGGGCGCCAAGCCGGAGTTATCCCGACATCGGCAGACATCGTGATAGTCTGCCCCTTGCCACACTGCGGTCGGAACGGTCTATTTTCTATCCCGACCGTGAAATGCCAGGTCTGGTCGGCGTCTCGGCAGACCGTCCAGAGGAAGTCTGCAGACCGGTCTGGTCTATGTTGAACACTGATTTGAAGCCGATGACCACAACGCAGTAGGGGTGGTCGGAGAGATGAACAATAGCCGGTTTGCGGTACCCGGCTTGCCGTGGATGGTCTGGCGGCGCTCGTTCGTACTGTACTTGCCCTTTGCCCCCGTTGATCGGGCGATGTTTTACAGTACTCAAAAGGAAAACAACGAATAATTTAATTCAACCTGTGGGTTATCAGGGCCTTACAAACAGCGCGTCAATTGCCTTTTTGGGCGATTCCACTGCGCTAAAGAGGTTGAACAGTGTGACTCTCAGTTGAATTAACACGGTATATCGGTTGTCGTTGCGGCTCTCATCACTCGCCGGATACCCGATCCCGCCGTCCTTGCGAACTATAATGGTTGTATTGTCGGTACAGCAGTGAGTTTGTCGTTTCGGAAGTTGTGGCAGCCCAGGCGGACTCAAGGAGCCCCATATCTGTCGAAAGTACGGATATCGAGAGTAGAACCACACTACCGAAGGACTGAAATACACTATTCTCAAGTTCGTTCGATTCAAATTTGGAGCCACATTCCTACAGTATCTGACCATGTATCTTCGATTGAGTCAGCCAATCCAATTCACTATCTTCTTCTCTATGTTCCAACAGGTTTTTTCCGGTTGGGTAGCCGTATCATTGGCGTTGTTGTCATTCTGAAAGTGGCATGTCACTTCACGTTCGGCTTGTGGGTATTTCGTTGAGATGAGCTTCGGTGTAGCGGTCTTCGTCTTCTGCACAGGATCATTTGTTGGACCCTCCACTCACAACCGCAGCAGCGGTCGCGGCTCCGGTACCCTGAAACATCTAGTTGTTGTGACCTGAGCGAGGAACATGGCACGGCCAGCAGGAGTACCCAGCTTGATCTCGCGAGCGAGATCGTCTGCTTTGGACTTCCTAATGATTTCGTTCTGGAACGTGAAGAACTCTGGACCCGTCGCCGAGAGATCATTGAAGAACTTCAACATGTGATTGTAACGGCGGTTCGTCACGTCGTCCGGGACGTTCCTCTCATGGTATATTTCAGGTTTGTTTCCCCTCACCGTGAGGGTCATCGCGATGGGGTGGGTAACTGGCGGAGCGGCGGCCGACATTTGAACATCTGGGGAGCGGGTGGGGTGTGGGGGTCAGAGTGGTGGTTAATGCTGTTGTGACGGAGCGAAACGAGGAGACGGAGGGGTCGAGATGACAGGATAGCGGAGGTCAAGATGTAGCGTGAGACAAGAAGTGGGAGAGGAAACAGGATTTGTATTCAGGAACACAGCGAACAGGAAGGAGGGAAGAGACCCTCCTTTTATAGAGCTCCCCCACAGATATGGAGAGGCGGGTCTCAGCCCAGTTGTGGATGACGCGCGGAGACGTCAGAGTGGGAACCCCAGGAGCAGAAAGAAAGGGACGGGGAGAGAATAGAGAGGCTAGGGAGCTATGTGCCTGGGACGAGGATCAACGGCTTTTCGTTCTCACACCATCCGTCAATGCCTCTGCAGAAGAGGAGTAAGGATGTGGGGGGCAGGGGGCGGCTTTCCTCTGTTGTTTCATTTGTTCTTCCTCTGCGATTTCCTTGGTGCGCCTTCTGTCGTTTTAGGACATGCCTCGGTGGAGGCAGGGTTCCCAATAGGTAGTCCGTCCAATCCAGTCCGAGGTCAGGAGTGAGACGGAATAAATGATATAATCCCAATAAATATAGGACTAAACGGACTACGCCTGGGAGAGGGGGACTGGACGGATATATGGCTCTATAGTCTGGAGAGTGATATGTACGTCACTAGCGATGTTCGCGGGTTTTCGTGCAAATTTTGGGGTAGCGGCAGCGGTTGTAAGTAAGCCGAGGATCTCGTCGCTAGCCATCAGATACCACAGACTATGAAACTATCGCTAAATTTGATGGGCGATTAGAAAACAGTATAGATATGGATATCATGTTTCGCCTTTCCTAGCAACATATAGCCAACTGATGGCTTGCCAAGTAACAACGGCTCCGTTTGCCTCACAACCTACATAGTACATACCCAACCCATCCTGCTTGCGCTCCCACATTTCCGCCACCATCCCGATTAGGAAACTTCGAGGGCTCCATCTGGTTTTTTTTGTTTATTCATTACTCGCATGCAACCTAGATTGATCGTGGCGAGGGAGTACACAAAGTCTGTTTCCCCAACGGTCTGCGGAGGCGGAAAGTTGCACTGTCCCAAGAAAATAAGATGCGTATGTACCAAAGAAATCACAAAAGAAAAACATAAGAAAGAACGAAGGAAACCATGACCAGCCCCTCACTCCTCTTCTATTTCCCTCCGCTTCTGGAGTTCCCGCTCTGATACCTCACTCCACGCGTCTCCCTCAGCCGAGGCCCGGACCAGCCTTCCTACATCCGTGGTGAAGAGAAAGTCCCTTACCGACTGACTGCATTTTGTGCCGGCGAGGATATCTCGGCGGCCGGTCGAAGCGGGGCGACGAGACAGTAACAGCCCAGTTTTCCTCCGAACCTCGGCCCGCAGGATCTTCAGCCAGGCCCCCGTTCGAGGCATACCTTAAAGACATGCTCTCCCGCCTGCGTCCTGTGCGGACACCGCCAGCACTGCGCGGTCGGGGACTCCTGGTACAGTTCAAGTACTGCCCGGTGAGGCAGTGACCCGTCTTCAGCTGGTAGAATCTAGAGGCAAGCCTCTTCGAGCTGCCCGAAACCGTCCAGTCCGAGTATCCTAGCCGTTCTACCACCTCGGCGTCTGGCTCCTGCGCCGCGAGATTGGCCCATTCGTCGGCCTTCTCGTTCGCTGGAATGACCTTGGGCGCCGGGCACCAGCAGACCCTGATAGCAATGTCCAGCCTGGCTCCCCGTAGTAACTCGATGTGCTCTCTTGCTTTGGAGGCTACAATGGGGGATGAGCTTGAACAGCCAACGAGAGTGGTTGAATGTGTGGAATGAGGAGGGGCGAGCGCGTACATTCAGCTGGGATTAGGCTCCTCTGAGGCCATCTGTTGACGGCGGTTTAAGTGTCCACAGCAATCGCGACCCTTCCGCGGCTGTCTTGTCAAGCGGTTTCCAGCGCCCTGGCGAGGGCGGCGCACTCCGCGTCGAGCCCCATCTAGTTACGCTATGTTACCACTGAGATAAAGTATCCACATGTCATGGTGGGAGCATGGCACAGTGGCAACTGCGAAACGTTATCATTTAAATATCTAATCGGCCACTCCGCACATGCCGGGGCTCTGGGAGGAGCTATCGTCTGACCGTGTCTCCTACATGACAAGTCGCGCTGGGGTAGGCACGAAATCAATAGGCGCAGCTTCCAAGAATGACCTGTTGGGATTCCGGAATCACTATTCGGAGACTGACATACCAAGGCCCAGCGATAGCATGTCCGTCAACTTGCCACACTGTTCTTTGCCAAAGTGCCCCGAAGCGGTGATCGTCCGAATGGCACCGGCTGCGATTCGCGCTTTGCCGAATTAGTGGATTGGCGAAAGTATTTAGCGGGGATTAGCATGTCTCTGACGTTTGATGACAACACCCCATGCAGGTTGCAGGGTGCTTGGTACTGAATCGGATTAAAGAGTGTGTGTTGTCGTGTGGAAGATTGGTGATGGTGATGGGTGCGCCAGAATCCAAGAGCACGTTCGCGCAAGTATTGTCTATGGAGTCTCGAGCTGTTCGCTCGCTGCTATCCTACTGCCGTATTTGGCGCCCAGATTGCGCTAGTCGCTGACTCCCAGTGCTGACTGGCAAGGCAACACCCCAGCAACTGTTAAATCAACATCACTAAGCAGTTCAATAAGCGAGACTACCCTTCCACCATGACTGTCTACTACATCTGCAACTCCTAAAGACCCTAATCCCCGAAGAAAATTCTCGATTACACTGCCTAATCTGCGACGATCACACGGCACCTGCTCTCGTTACTAGGCCGATAACCAAAGTCTGCCGCGAGTTCGAACCACCCCCGGCGCTGGTCCCTCTGCCATGGTGTGAACTCATGTCCCCCGATAGGACTCCACGTTCAACCGTCGGATTCCTCTCGGGCTCGCTATTTGCCCACTTTACACGGTTGACCACCACGACCAGCACGATGTCAATGGCATCATCATCACAATCCTACTCCAGCCTCGAGGCACTAGCTGCCCCGCCGGAATCCCACAGCCCTCAAGTTATCAGTTACATGCTCCAGTAGGCCGGCCGAGAGCACATTGTCAAGCCAACAGAGTTACAGCTTATGCGAGATGGGTGCAAAGCATTAACTAGTGCTGGACATGGTGTGCGGGATTCCGGTGGTAAGGCCTCGCAAAAGTCCGTCCGGTGCGGATGTAAATGTGATTTCTACGAGTTTTTCTTTCGGCTTATCCGAGTTCATGTACCTGTGCAATGGTCACACGTCAACCCGACACTACTAGACAGATGTTAGTGGTGCTGAGGCGACTGGTGAGAGTATGTAAAGGCCCCATCCGAGTATGAGCTTTCTCCATTGCCACCTCTGCATATTACCTGCCCTTCAGCTTTACGCCACAATCCTTCTTTAAATGTCCTTTCTCTCCGCAATGATAACACCCAACCGATGCTAGATCTTCTTCCAGTCCTCGATTGGCAGTATACCATCTCGATCCTTCTCGCTGTAGTTTTCCGTGTTGCACATGCTTGAGATGCAGCATCAGGCTTGATTTTGGCTCGAGACTGAAGGATTGCAACAATAACAGCGGGCGTTGATGGTATGGTCTGTTTTTGTTTGGCTTCCAACAGCTGGGAGAGGTATGTAGCGATATGCGGTCGTACAACCGAGCGTAGGGCATTAAACTTTAGGAATGAAGACATCCGACCGACAGCCGTGTTCGCTCCTACTATCCTAGTAGTAAGCACTGTCCACATCTCCACTGGATCGCAGATGCCTTCAAAAGGCACCTTCACTGTAGCATTGAATTTGCAGCAACCATAGATGATGGCAGCCTATGCCCGACATTGCATGTAGTCATTGTAGACTGCGATTGAGAAACAGCTACAGCAGCGAATCCAACTGTGTTGTTCGGTTGGTCTTCTCGCTCATGATAAGAGTGCGTACAAGGAGTTATATTTCGGGACGACAAAGTACGATATGATACGAGCGAGTACGATATGACATAGTTCGAATCACGATATGATACTTGCGAGGCGTCTGCCGCGCGCACGCATTCTATTACAGTTTCGGAATACAAAACAATTTGTTCCATGGGGTCCCGCGGAAACTCCGGTAATGCTGTCGCCCGTGAGGATCATACTCGTTTTGTGCATTTCCATCAGCACCAAGGGCGTACAACATTCGATCATAGCTTCTCCGGGTTGCATGAGATCTGGTACCCTGCAGAATAAGATGATCTTGTTACATCATCTCAATATTCAACCAATTTTGATCATGGTTGAATATGCACTCTGTGACTCTGGTTCTCCTCCACTACGGATTAACCGAGTTGGAGGCTAGATACAACTTAGAGCGACTAACTTGTAACCGCTTGCTCAGAGCACAGATCTACTCCGAACAATCGTCGGTAGATATGCACATGTATGGAGTGTGCGGAAGACAGCGGAACCGGGGAGAGGGATAAATGAGCCATTGACAAAACCTTACTTTATTTTTCGAATGCTTGACTCTTGCATGGCCAACAGCGATGATGTTCGGTGTTGTGGCTGTCCTCGCGGCGCGTGGAACGATCTGAGACTCCCGGATCGCACAGAAATACGATTTCTGGATGTACCCGTCGAGGTCTCTGCGGCGCAGTCGTCGACGGAAAGCTCCAATCTCGAGGGGCCGCAACCGATCGGTCGGTTGCGGCGCGCATCACGGAGTCGCACTCGTACTGCGTTTGCCTAGGGTATGCTTAGTCAGAGCGCGTGCCGTGCCACCCATACATCACATCTAGAGTAGTGACGTTAGTCCTAGAGACAACCATCTCTTCTACATGTCACTCCTGTTGACAGGTTATGAGCCCTTGCCACGCAACGCCATCAAATCCCCCAAAATTGTCCAAATGCACTCTACATATTTCTCGATTCTCCAGAAATTATTCGCTCAAACCTCTCGTTTGAGCTCCTCTTCATGAATTTACCACCCCCACTACACGTGTTTGCCGCCCACATAGTCATCAAATCTCGTCTACTCTCATCTACAAAGGAGAAAAATGGAGAAAGAGCTACACTCCCGTCAAAAGTAGCTCGTAGTGATCCCGAGGTGTAGGAGATTGTAGTTTCGCCTCGAGGTGTCAGAATAACGGGCGTCCGGACATGACGGACCGGAGACGGCACGTCCGGAGATGACAACTGCTGAGTCTCCGAGCACCGGCTCGGGAGACAGTCTTCCGTCCTTTCACCTTGGCGAGTCCCTCAGGCCCGTTGTATATAGAGAGAATGTTCTGCCTTCGACTATGTATCAATCAATCAATTCACTATCTTCATCTCAATCGATCCCTATATTCCAACACGAGGGTGGAGCGTCCCCTTACTGGTTATGTAGCTCCCTGTTTATCATAGTGGTATTTTTTGTTACATCTGGGTGTTCAGTTTGTTCTGCTTCCGTACAGTCTGCTGCTTTTTTTTCCAACGGTGTGCTACACATGGTTGCATCGTGTGGAGGGGTGCAGTGGCCACCGCCACTGGCCACTTCATACATGCATATCGTTTCTACGTTTGGCCATATTAAGCGAGAATTTCAGCTTGAGGGCGCTGTATATTGAGACCACTATTGAGAGTGGATATAACTACAGTTAGTCACCTTGCATTCAACGGGTAGGTTTTGTTTCGAATACATCGATTGCAAGAGATCGGATTACCCAATAGCTCCAGACTCATGATTTCCGGGCCTCGTGGTGCTAACAAGTACCTTCGAAATAGCGACACCTTCTGCCCCGGGAACCTGTCACACCGCTACCGGACAAGCTGACGTGACAGCCATATCGTCGTAGCTCACGTCACGTGGGGGCGGGAATTGATTACTCCTGAAGCTTCAGATTATAGTACAAGAAGGTTGCCGGCGGACCGACGACAGGGAGGAAGTTAGCGTCTGTGAGTGAGGCAGCGACAATCATTGGCGAGAACGTGATTACGAGGCAACACGTTAGTTGCTAGCGATGTGCATATACGTGCGACATCAAGGGCGTGACTGGAAATACACGAACGGTTGAACCGGGTACATTGGCTGAAGGAACATCCAATGGGCATGCAGAGTGATAATTTGTCGTTTTGTTCATCAGTCGCCCCATTGTCTGTATCATGTATGCGCTACCCCAAAATCTCCTCCGTCAACCATCAACATGACCTGCTTCCAATAACCCCCATTCAAACCATTAACCCTGGGTGATTTCTCACGCCTAGGAACCGTCCCTTCTGCCGTATCTAAGAAAAAAAAAATCGATTGGCTCAATTAGCTCTGTCTGTGTGCTATCTTCCCGACGATGCTCATCTCAGCTAGCAGACTGTCTGCATTTGCAACACATCAACCACAGTGCCTTAATGGGGGGAGGGGAGAGACGCGGATTGGCAGATACCTCGAAAACGTCAGGGCGCTAATGCGCATCAGCCCATTTGCAGGAGGGGTCGTCCGATGGACCATTTCTCGGCCTTCAAGAGCCCGCTGGGAGCAGTCGAGAGCCTGGTCATGCTCCCCGCGGCTCTCAAATAAGCTGGAAAGATTATGGACAGTGGTCAAAGCGTCTGCGTGATCATTGCCGAGAGCCTTCTTCCGTCCATCGAGAGCCAGCTTGTAACACTGCAGTGCCTAGGCTGTTGGAAATCCTTCTCGCCGCTCCGGCAGTGTTTGCGGACGGAGGATTAGGCGACGCCAGAACTGAGAGACGCCTGAGCACACCGTGACAACTGCAGTGAAGTTGTGTTGCAAGGGAGCCAGATTGGGATTAACGTCGGGTGACAACTGGGGGTTCTGTACTTAGTTCTTTCTTCTTTGTCCTTTCATTCTCTGACACACTTAGATATTAGATACAAATCGTACGCCGTTTTCTTGAATTGATCTATCCCGACCCAACCCGCCACCATCCCGACTACACAGACCGACAAGCCCCAACACCTCCTCACCCCGTCACGAACCCTCACTCACTCTGATTCGGTGCCGATCTGGTGATTTCTCAACGTATGCTAGCAAGGCAATGGACTGTGGAAAGAGTGTCTGGGTGATCCTTGCCGAGGGCCTTCTCCCTGCCGGCGAGAGCCCGCTGGTACCACTCGATAGCCTTGTCGTACTCCCCTCGACTCTTGAACAAGCCAGCAAGGTAGTGGACAGTGCTCAGAGTTTTTGGGTGATCCTTGCCGAGGGTCTTCTCCCTGCCGTCGAGTGCCCGCTGGTACCACTCGATAGCCTTGTCGTACTCCCCTCGACTCTTAAACAAGCCAGCAAGGTAATGGACAGTGGTCAGAGTTTCGGGGTGATCCTTGCCAAGGGCCTTCTCCCTGCCGTCGAGAGCCCGCTGGTACCACTCGATAGCCTTGCCGTACTCCCCTCGACTCTTAAACAAGCCAGCAAGGTAGTGGACAGTGCTCAGAGTTTTGGGGTGATCCTTGCCGTGGGCCTTCTCCCTACCGTTGAGAGCCCGCTGGTACCACTCGATAGCCTTGTCGTACTCCCCTCGACTCTTAAACAAGCCAGCAAGGTAGTGGACGGTGCTCAGAGTTTCGGGGTGATCCTTTCCATGGGCCTTCTCCCTGCCGTCGAGTGCCCGCTGGTACCACTCGATTGCCTTGTCGTACTCCCCTCGACTCTCAAATAAGCCAGCAAGGTTGTGGACAGTGCTAAGAGTGTCTGGGTGATCAGTGCCGAGAGCCTTCTCCCTACCGTCGAGAGCCCGCTGGTACCACTCGATAGCAATGTCGTACTCCCCTCGACTCTTAAACAAGCCAGCAAGGTAGTGGACAGTGCTAAGAGTTTTGGGGTGATCCTTGCCAAGGGCCTTCTCCCTGCCGTCGAGTGCCCGCTGGTACCACTCGACAGCCTTGTCGTACTCCCCTCGACTCTTAAACAAACCAGCAAGGTAGTGGACAGTGCTCAGAGTTTCGGGATGATCCTTGCCAAGGGCCTTCTCCCTGCCGTCGAGAGCCCGCTGGTACCACTCGATAGCCTTGTCGTACTCCCCTCGACTCTCAAATAAGCCAGCAAGGTTGTGGACAGTAGTCAGAGTGTCTGGGTGATCCTTGCCGAGAGCCTTCTCCCTGCCGTCGAGCGTCCGCTGGTACCACTCGATAGCTTTGTCGTACTCCCCTCGACTCTTAAACAAACCAGCAAGGTAGTGGACAGTGCTCAAAGTTTTGGGGTGATCCTTGCCGAGGGCCTTCTCCGTGCCGTCGAGAGCCCGCTGGTAGCAGTCCATTGACCGTTCCAGATCCCCTCGAAAAGAGTTTATTTCGCCCAGCGTAGACAGTGATTGTAACAAATTGGCTGGATATTCATTTGCCGCACTGTGGTAGTATTTGGAAATATTTTGAGAACAAAGATCGATGTGATTTGATATTCGCCGTTCGAACTCCCAATATTTTGTGTCTCTCTTTGCGGATTGCGTAGCGACAGCCGTAGTAATCAAGGATATTGCTTCACCCGCGTTGGCTCGCTGCTCATCCTCGTTCACACGTTCCCGGGCCCATTGGTGAACAACTGGATGCACCCAGAAGCTGTCGCATGTCGCCAGTGAAGTGGCTTTCCGCTTCACTAGAGAATATTCCAAGAGGTTCTCAATCGCGATATCGAATGCATCATCTTTCGCGATGTCAGGTCTCAAGTCATGCAATGGAGGTCCTGTTGGAGACATACCGTCGCTCAACCATCTAACCCCGCTCCTCCCACGATGAAACAATCCGTCCGGAATATCTTCGTTGCTCAAGAAGGCACACAAGTGCAACAGTTGGGCAGCAGAAGGGCAAAGAGCTTCGAACGAAATTTCCCAACAAGTGAAAACCGAATCGTTTCGGTATGTCCATACGCCAGGTCTCGTACTCGCAATGCGCTTAAAATTGGTTTCGAGCTTCCGTAGGTACGTTTTGCAATCGATCTGCGTCTTTGCTATATAGGCTGCAGCTTGGTTGATTGCCAGAGGGAGCCCCCCAAGTTTTTCGACAACTTCTTCCGCGTCCTGGATTTCTGTCCGACACTGTTAGCAAGGGCAGAAATTGAGCACGGTGCGATCATATTTACCCGTTCCCGACAACTCTTCGCCATCACCTCGCATAGCCTTGGTCAGCAGGACACGGCCAATATCTTTCTCCATCTCCATGACCGAAATTGAATGACCAAGCGATTGGATATCCGAACGACGGGATGTTACGATTATACTTCCCCAGTTCGATGTTGGGAGGTAGTCCAAGATGTTCACGGCCTCTAAGTCGTCATTGTTGTCGACTAGTAGCAACCACCTCACATTTCCCTTTTTCTGAAGCCATTGCTTGATCCCACGCCATACCGAGTTGGAATTCACCGTCTCCTGCCTGATAGCGCCTGAAGGGTCAATACCCCCGGGGATACCGAGCTCACTGGCAATGCGTATGTAATCAGGATTCGAGGGAGATCTGGTAGCGTAATGGCATACCAGCTGTTGGAGGATCCGAACACCGCTCGACTCCAAAACTGTTCGGTCCTTTGCATCAACCCATAGAATCGTACTGTAGAACTGCTCGTAGCGGTGCGCATACTCCAGGGCTATTTGTGTTTTCCCGATGCCCCCCAAGCCATGTAGAGCAATCAGCTGCCTTGCGGTAGAGATCGGAGAAGTCACATCTGTCGCCGATTTTGCCGGATGGAATATCGTGTGAATTCGATCAATCAGGTCCTCCCGGCCACAGAATAACCGGTTTGGGGGAAACGGCAACTCCGCCGGAAGCTGGAATTCATCGAAAGAACGCTCGTTCAAGGCTATTTTTTCCACTTCTCGAATAAGTTTGGATACCTATCGTGCAACAAGGGAGCACACATACCAGGGGACATGAAGAGGGGCTCAGTGATCTTGAATAGACCTTCGTTGTATTCTTTGAGCTGGCGGACAAGAGTACCAAACTTTTCTTTGTCCGAGACGGCCCATTTGCATTGCTTGTATGAAGATATCTTTCTATCATAGCCGGCTGCCAACTTTGCGACATGTTCAATAACTATCGTGTCCGAAATAACCGCATGGAATGGTGCTGGGAGAGGGGATAGGCTGGCCACTGAAGATGTTCCTTTGGCTACTGTTTTGGTTGTCGAATTTGCGTCTCTCGCTTTTGATCGCGACCTCGAAATACTTCGGAAAGGCTGATGGAAGTAGCTTTTGAGTCTGCCGCGCTCCCGATCGTTCCCTTCCGGGGCCAGCCGCAGAGTTGGAGTAGGCGCCCCGGCCGAAGGCGTCGGCTGGTCCTCCTGCCGCACGCCGTAGTCGCTTTCCATACTGTCGATATTGGCGAATAGTTGTGCGATTTCGGCAGCCGTCTTGATGATGAGCTTATACCGCTCGTTCTCCGATCCGAGGACTTCTTCGAGTTGGCGCCCAGCAGTAAACTCTTCTAATCGTTTCCCCCAATCCTTCAAAATTTGCTCTTGCAGGCCGAACTGGGTGTGGTAAAAACGGAGGTCCTCATCGAGCCCCCGAATGTTGGAGAAAACTTCGTATCCTTGGAGGCTGGTCTTGATGAGCAGAGTGGCCAGCCCGGGGATCCCTACGACAAGCCCAGCAAGCTCCATCTTGAAAACCAGTCAGTAAATTTTCAAGTAGCAAAGATTGACTGCTAACCTTGAAAGATCCAGGATATTTTTTGGCCGGAAATGAGGAAGTCGCTAGTACGAAGTATTCGAGATTATAGCGGTAGATATGTGTCTGGGCGTCGTGAGTGCGTGATTGGGGTGGTTTCTGGCGTCCTGTATGGAAGGCGCAGTCGCTGGTGAAGATGCGGGGGAAGATGCGGGGATGCGGGGGCTGAGGCTGAAAGTGTTCGTCAGGATATTTGCAGGGATGGTAGGTGACGTACCCAGCGAACCAATCGCATCGCAGTGATGGGAGATATGCCAAGTGTCGAGTATCGTCGTAGACTTGTGGAGTCATGTTTTTCCCCTCTCTCTTCCAAACTCCGCACCTTTTCCTGGAACGGCTTCTGCGTGCCTGCATGGGCATGCAGCTCTCCGGGCAGAGGGCAAAGGGAAGCTTGCGACGTGCAGCCATCGCGCGGACAGCGGACGCGAACCGGACAAAATGTACGCCGCCGTAGTCTAGATTGACTAAACAAAAAGAAATCTCTCCTCCCCGCCGAGACAGCCGGATCTAACCTAAATCCACGTGCCCTACTTTACTACATGTACGGTGGCTGCGCTACAATTATCCTTTTGCTCTGGATTATGGTGTGCGATTGCGCAATCGTTGAGAAAGGATGTTGTGTTGAGTTGTTTGAGAGTGCGAGCTCGGGGACGGAGTTCGATTACGAGTCGCGTGCGTGTACAGAACACAAGGAGAGCTTTCCTTTCCGCTTTGTGTCTCCTTCTCGCTTTTCTCATGCAGCCGTTCGGCTTGCGGACCTGTTCGTCGGCCTTCTTCGTTCCCGGCGCGGCGCGCAGCCCTTGTTCTCGGCATGCAACACTTGTCCCGACGTATAACCCGAATTCCTTTTCCGGCATGTAATGCTTGAATCCAGTTCCCTACGCCAGTGCCAGAATCCGTCCCCCGGCGGCTGTCTCATACGACTACCTCGGGCCACTCTCGTCTATCCCGCTCCACCGTCACGAATCCATTCTTTGTCATTGCCAGTAATCTTCTCTTCCACTTCCGGGGTTCATGAGATAATACTCCTTCTCACCTCCGAAAAAGCCTCAGACCTGACCTGGAGCGAAACCTGGCAGACCCCCGAGCGACAGCTGCTATTATCGAGGTTTTGTAGGTCTGGGCGTGCTTATTCCCACGCTTATGTTTTGCTTTTTCTTGGGGAAGCACGCCCACAGGCTGAAGCGAGGTTACAGCCCGCAACAGTACACCGTCCACGAACAGAACAGAACAGAACAGAACTCCCCACTTTCCACTGTCGCGCGACCTAAGCAGAGTTCGCGACACCTCAGCAAGTCCATATAACTAGGATAATATTGCTCTATCGCGGCCAACTCTGTGCTCGCGACGGAGTCTATACTAGAAAACAAAGCATCAGAAAGGAGAAATAGAACCGCACTGAGCTTCGTCGACCTCCGACAAACTTTCTGTCATCGACAACCCGTTGCGGTTGAATCCACCAATCAGCTGGTTTGTTTACATCTTGGCATGGTACGCACGCCTCTCGTCCGTCGCTTATTAAGCTCTGGGCTTACGCCGGGCGTGCTTATGCATGGACGATTTCGGACTAGCCTAGAGTTGAGTGGCATTCTAGTAGTTGTTGCCGCGACGACCCAAGCACGCCCGGACTTCCAAAACCTCGATATTCTGGAGCCTGGGCGTCCCTGCATGCAACTTGTGCAGTTATGCAAACCCGCTTGCTTTTGTACTATCGGTAGTTAGGTGGAACGGGGGATCCATGCCGACACACTTTTTTGCGACTGATGCTTTTGGTTGGCTATGTGCTGGAATTCCTACTTGTAGCTCAGGTATTGGACGCTAGGGTGAGTCAGTCGAGGCCAGCATCGGACATGGCCGTGTCGTCGGCAACACAATGCCATCACAATGCTGCACCGGGAGCGGAGACGGATTAGGAGGTGTCGTATAACAGGGGATCGTTTGTACTTAACTAGTTCTTTCTCTTTTGCTCTCTTTCTTTCCTTCTACATACATCAATAATAGAGGTGATTTTTTTTTGTTTAATCATACTCGCATTTAGCCTAGCTAGACGATGGCGGCGTATATTTTTGTCCAGTTTTCCCGTCCGCTGTCCGCGCAGTGGCGGCACGTTGCAAGCTCCCCTTTGCCCTCCGCCCAGGCCTGTCCAAGAAAGCGTGTGGCGCACCAAGGAGATAAGAAAGGAAAACAAAGAAAAGAAGAAAAAGGCAAGGAGAAGAACAAGCGAAACCGCCCCCCAGGTCCTACTCCTCGCATGTGGATTCCATGAAGGGGGGCGTGGGTAGGAACAGCGGCGGCTCCCCCCCATCACCAAATTCCCCCGTGGCCCCCAGCTCCCCCGCCTCCGCCTCCCGCTCCTCTTCCCGCTCCCAGCGCTCCCGGAGCTCCCACTCGGTCGCCTCACTCCCAGCATCGCCTTCTTCTTCCAACGGCGGCACCAGCCTTCCCACGTCCGTAGAGGAGAGTGTTGGAATATAGGGATCGATAGAGATGAAGATAGTGAATTGATTGATTGATACATAGTCGAACGCTGAACATTCTCTCTATATACAACGGGCCTGAGGGACTCGACAAGGGGAAAGGACGGAAGACTGTCTCCCGAGCCGGTGCTCGAAGACTCAGGCAGCTGTCATCTCCGGACGCCGTCTCCGGTCCGTCATGTCCGGACCCCCATTATTCTGACAGAGAGGAAGTCCAGCACTGCTTGCCCACATCTCCCATCGGCCAGCAGATCCCGGACCGTCCACCTGCTCTTCCACCTCTTGGTTTCCTTCAGCACCTCTGCCCACAGAATCTTCTGCTGCATTTCCATTCCGGACACACCTTGAAGAGGTGATCTCTCGTTTGCGAGTGGCGCTGGCACCACCAGCACTGGGCGGAGGGGCGGACCTTCGCCCCGTGCAGGTACTGTCCAGTGCGAGCATGCCCTGTCTTCAGCTGATAGTACCTCGAGGCGAGCCTCTTGGTGCTACCGGCTACCACACCCTCGGGCTTCTGGCGCTTCGGCATGCGGTACTTTGCCTTGGAGATGCGCCCCCCAGCCCATGACCGCGTCTCCGCCCACTTTGTTGGAATATAGGGATCGATAGAGACGAAGATAGTGAACTGATTGATTGATACAAGGTCGAAAGAAAAACATTCTCTCTATATACAACGCGCCTGAGGGACTCGCCAAGGGGAAAGGACGTAAGACTGTCTCCCGAGCCGGTGCTCGGAGACTAAGGCTGCTGTCATCTCCGGACATGTTGCCTCTGGTCCGTCATCTCCGGACGCCCATTATTCTGACACTTCCCCTCGTACGGAAGATGCAAAGGA
>Ga0307508_10001926_pt1 | contig 22770 bp, 18 predicted proteins | sample 9_EM_MG_FD_203089 | JGI IMG/M metagenome (GOLD analysis project Ga0307508, IMG submission 203089) | Populus trichocarpa ectomycorrhiza microbial communities from riparian zone in the Pacific Northwest, United States - 9_EM | ecosystem: Host-associated > Plants > Roots > Unclassified | place...
CGACGTCGTCCCGAGCCTCAGCCCCAGCCCTAGACCCAGCCGACTCGATGCCGCCAGACCCGGCCGACCCGAAGTCGCCAGTGCCTGCCGGGCTCAACCCGCCTTGCCCGGCAGGGCTCTGCCCGACTCGACCGGCAGGCTCCAATCCGTTCGGCCCGGCCGAACCGATGCCGACCTGGCCGACACCACCGGCGTCCCCCGCGCCCGCGACTCCAGGGACCGCACCCCGGTCGGCAGAGTCCGCCGAGCCGCTCCCGCCGGAAGCACCCGTGGCCGAGCCGACGGTCCGAACCTCGGGCCAGTCGTCGTCTGCCGCGTTCTCCGCAGCAGCAGCCGGCCCCGCCTCCGGAGGCCCGCCGGGTCTGGCCGGCTCCGGCCAGTCGTCGTCGCCCCCGGAGGAGGCCGTGTCGGCTGTCCGCCGGGTCTGCGGCGGCCTCTCCGAGGCCTGGGTCGCGACCGGCTGCTGGGCGCCGGCAGCCAGGCGCGACGACGACTGAGGACCCGTTGCGCCGCGCGGCTCCGCACTCCGCGAAGGCTCGTTGCGCGGGCCGGCGCCGCCTCCCGGAGCGGGCCGGGCGCCCTGGCCCGAGCTGCCCTGCGAAGGCGGCCCGGCGACGATCGCCCCGCCTTCCCCGGCCACCTCGCAGCGAATCTGCCATCGGCCGCCCAGCGCCTCGTAGAGCGCATCCGAGATCACCGAGGCCTCGGGCGCGACCATTTTGGCGTGCGCCGGGAACCGGAACGTCAACACCACCGTGTCCCCGTCCAGGTCCCGCACGGTTGCCCCGGAGGCGAGCGCCGACACCTTCTTACTCTGACGCCCGATCGCCGCGACGATATCCGGCCAGACCTCGCGGACGGCCGTCACGTCGAGCTGGCCGGGGACCGCCGCGTTCACCGCGGCGGCGCCGGGCTCCTCCGGCGCGTCCGGCAGCACCCCGGCCGGCTCGCCGCGGCGAGCCTGGGCGACCGGAGCGGCGGTCGGTGACGCCGTGGAGGAAGTCGGCGTCGCGGGTGCCGGCGAGACCGGCACAGGGGGTGCCGGGGCCTGCGGCGTGACGGTCGCGGGCGGGGTGGACCGGGCCGGCTCCGCACGACCGAACCCAGACTCGGGTTCGTCCTCCCAGGGCGGCTCATCGTCGTAGTACCCCGGCTCGAAGTCACTCGCCGGCTGAGCTGGCGCCGGCTGAGCTGGCGCCGGCTGAGCCGTTCCACGCGGCCCCTGCCGATCGGCGCCGTCGCCCGCCCGGCTCCGATCCGGCTCCGCGGCTCCGAATCCCGAGGAAGCCCCGCCATGGCCCGGAATGTCCGAAACGGTCGCGACCGGCTCACCCGCACCAAGCGATCCGGCGGCCAAGCCGCCGCCCACCGACCCGCCAGCTGCAGAATCACCACCTACCGAACCGCCGCCGCCCGCAGAAACGCCGCCCGCAGAACCGCCAGCCGCCGAACCGCCCACCGCCGAACCGCCACCGCCGATGGCTGTAACTGCCGAGCCGGTAGTGGCCGCGCCCGGCTCAGCGGAACGCGCGGCCCCGGCGCCAGGAGTCGCCCGCCGGGCGGCAGCCGCTGCGGCTGCGGCCGCACGTGCGGCGGAAAGCCCCCCGCCACCGGCCGCCACAGCGCCATCCGCCGCGCCGCCGCCGACAGCGCCCGGATCCGGCCTGGGCTCGGCTCGGCCGGCTGCCGCGGGCTCCCCGCCGGCGGAATCGGCGGTCAAGGTGAGCCGCCGCTCCATGCGCTCGAGGCGTTGCAGCAGCGCGCCCGTCGAGTCCTCAGCGCCCGGCAGCAGCATCCGAGCCGTGATCAGCTCAAGCAGAAGTCGTGGCGCGGTCGTGCCGCGCATCTCGACCAGGCCGTTGTGCACGATGTCGGCACACCGGGACAGCGTCGCCGGACCGAGGCGGGTGGTCTGCGCCGCCATGGCCTCGAGCTGGTCGGCCGGACCGTCGATCAGGCCCTTGGTGACAGCGTCCGGCACCTGCTGCAGGACGATCAGGTCGCGGAGGCGCTCGAGCAGGTCGGAGGCGAACCGGCGGGCATCGTGGCCGGCCTCGGCGACCCGGTCGATAGTCGAATAGGCCGCGCCGCCGTCGCCGGCCGCGAGCGCATCGCACATGTCGTCGATCAGCGTGGCGTCGGTGACGCCGAGCAGGGCGACCGCCCGGGCATAGCTCACACCGTCGGGACCTGCGCCCGCGATCAGCTGGTCGAGCACGGAGAGCGAGTCCCGGGCGCTGCCGCCGCCGGCCTTGACCACCAGCGGGAAGACCGCCGGCTCGACGATCACGCCCTCGGCCTCGGTGAGCTGCTGCAGATAGGGACGCAGCACCGCGGGCGGGATCAGGCGGAACGGGTAGTGGTGGGTGCGGGAGCGGATCGTGCCGAGCACCTTCTCCGGCTCCGTGGTCGCGAAGATGAACTTCACGTAGTCGGGCGGCTCCTCGACGAGCTTGAGCAGCGCGTTGAAGCCGGCCGACGAGACCATGTGCGCCTCGTCGATCACGTAGATCTTGTAACGGCTGCTGGCTGGCGCGAAAAACGCCTTTTCCCGCAGGTCACGGGCGTCGTCAACGCCGCCGTGGCTGGCCGCGTCGATCTCGATGACATCGATCGACCCGGTGCCGTCGTTGGCCAGCGAGCGGCAGGACGCGCAGACGCCACAGGGCTCCGGCGTCGGGCCCTGCTCACAGTTGAGCGAGCGGGCCAGGATGCGGGCGCTGGACGTCTTGCCACAGCCACGCGGGCCCGAGAAGAGGTAGGCGTGGTGCAGCCGCCCGCTGCGCAGCGCCTGCGACAGCGGCTCGGTGACGTGCTCCTGCCCGATGACCTCCGCGAAGGTCCGCGGCCGGTACTTGCGGTAAAGCGCGAGTGCCACTCCTGCCCCTCTCAACGACCGCGCCATTGTCCGTCGGGGGTGTGACAAGAACCAACTCTGTCCCGCGGAGGTGGCGGACGGCCGGGCAGATGCAGAAGGACCCCTCGTGCACCCGTCAGAGCCCGTTTATCCTTGCTGCCTTCCGGCCCTGGGGAGGTTCACGAGATGCACGCCGCACGAGGGGCTGCCCAAGAGCGTACCCGGCCGCTTCGGGCCGCGACGGCCCCCTCCCGAGTAAGCCCGCGGACGGAAAGTCTGTATCCTGTCGGACGGAGGATTCGCCTAGAGGCCTAGGGCGCACGCTTGGAAAGCGTGTTGGGATAAAACCCTCACGAGTTCGAATCTCGTATCCTCCGCCAGCCCGAACAAGGGCAATGAAGGCCGGGACCCCGATCGCGGGACCGGCCTTCAACCGTTCCGGAGCAGCTCCGCGAAGCCCTGGCGATACGCCTGGGGCCGCGGAACAACCGGTCCGCCTAGATCTGGGCCGCCGCGATGGCGTCGTCGACCTCGGGGAAGATCGCGAAGTATCGACTCAGCCCCACCGTCTCCATCAGCTGGATCAGGAACTGGTTGGCGCCGGCGAAGCTCAGCCAACCACCCCGCGCGGTGATGACCTGCTTGCTGGTGATGAAGGCGCTCAGGCCTACCGAGTCACAGAACTTCAGCTCGGTCAGGTCGACGACGATCCGCGGAACCGGGCGCTCCAGCAGGTCGGCGAGCGCCGCGCGCAGCTGCCTCGCGGTGTCGGCGTCCAGTTCACCCTTGAGGTGCAGCACGGCTACGTCGGAGCGGTGATCGGTGACTGTGGCCTGCATGAGGATCGCTTTCCTGCCGTCTCGTCCGGGCGACTCAGATTAGATCCGTTCCAGTGCTTGCCACCGGACAACAGGTCCGATGCGAGACGTGACAAATCGGTCGCAACTTGGACCAGAACGCAAATCGGGCCGGGCCCCCGGGGAGGAGGTCCGGCCCGATCGGAAAGTTTGGCTGGCCGATGATGTCAAGCGCGCGGCACAGCCGGGCTTCTGGCGCTCAGAGCTTGCGCCACTGCCAGCGTGGACCACGCCACGCGTCCGCCAGGATCATGGCCGAGGCCTTCCCTGGACACTGCTGCACCTTCGACTTACCGTCCGGACCGCCCATCTGAGCTTCAACTTCCCAGTGAACGCCGTCGGTTTTGATGTAGACGTCGCGGCGCCCAAGCCGGACGTCACCGTTCCACCAGTGATGCTCAACTCTCACATGTCAAATCTAGGACAGATTCCACGGATTGGCGTGGGGCAATCTTGTGAAACTTTCTCACCAGCCGGTTGAAGCACATTGTCTGATCCGGTGGTTTTGGTCCCGGTGACTTGCGCAACACCCAACGTATTTGGGCGGTCCACGGAGAACTACCCTCCGTCATCGCAGCAGGTGGCAGACCGGGGCCCCGTAGGCCGAAACGGCTCCGTTACGCACAGGACATCTGATCATGGACAACGACCGAACGGAGGAGGCCCCGTTCGAGCGTACGGAGGACCGGCAGGCACGCACGGAGCGTGATCTTCGGCGAGGAGGAAACGGAGGCATTCGCAGCAATACGCGAAACGCCCGGCGGCTCCGGATTGGAGGCCGCCGGGCGTCCCGCGCGCGGTGGCGGTGGTGAAGGGATTTGAACCCTTGGAGGGCGTAAACCCTCACACGCTTTCGAGGCGTGCTCCTTAGGCCGCTCGGACACACCACCGCGAAGTAGGTTACCGGATGCCCCACGCGGGCCGCCGCCGGGTTGCCGATTGCCCGGCCCGACCCTGGCGCGCACGCCTGACCTGGCAGTATCGGCGCCGACGCCGGCCGCACCCGCGACCGGCCGGCCCGGCACAAAAAGGGCCGACCCGCGCACAGAGGGAAATACGACGCATGAGCGTGCACATCGGCGCCCAGCCTGGCGACATCGCCGAGCGGGTCCTGCTCCCCGGCGATCCGCAACGGGCGAAGTGGATCGCCGAGACCTTCCTGCAGGACGCCGTCTGCTACAGCCAAGTCCGCGGAATGCTCGGCTTCACCGGCACCTACCAGGGCATCCGCGTCTCCGTACAGGGTTCCGGCATGGGCATGCCATCGGCGTCTATCTATACCCATGAGCTGATAAACGAGTACGGGGCGACGTCCGTAATCCGGATCGGCTCCTGTGGCGCCCTGGCGCCGGACCTCCACCTCGGCGACGTGATCGCCGCGATCGGCTCCGCGACCGACTCCAACATGAACCGCGTCCGCTTCGACGGCCTGGTCGACTACGCCCCGGTCGCCGACTTCGGCCTGCTCAGGACCGCCGTGGACGCGGCTGGACGGCAGGGCGTCGCGATCCGCGTAGGCCCGGTCCTGGCCGCCGACGCCTTCTACACCGACCGCCCCGATCTCTACGACACCCTCGCCGACTACGGGGTGCTCGCGGTCGAGATGGAGTCGGCAGCGATCTACACGATCGCGGCTCGCTACGGTGCGCGAGCCCTAACCATCCTCACGGTCAGTGATCACATCAAGACCGGCGCCAAGATGGACTCGGCCCAGCGCGAGAAGGGCTTCGGCGACATGGTCCGCATCGGCCTCGAAACCGCGATCGCCGACGCGCGCTGAGCCCCGGCTCACCCGGCATCACGCCTCCCCGAAGCGGCGAAGAACCCGCCCCGCCGTAGACCCGACGCGGCAAGGGCTCACCGCGGCGTCGCGCCTTCCGACCCGACCCGACGCGGCAAGGGCTCACCGCGGCGTCGCGCCCTCCGGCGCCACGGCGAGCTCTTCCCCGTACGCGAAGAGCCCGTTTCGCTCCCTGGAAAGCCGCCCCGGGGCCTCAGCGGAAGAAGTCGCGCACCAGTGCGGCGCACTCCGCCTCGAGGACCGAGGAGTAGACCTCCGGCCGATGGTTGAGCCTGCGGTCCCGGACCACGTCCCAGAGCGACCCGACCGCGCCGGTCTTGGGCTCCCAGGCGCCGAACACCAGCGTCGACACCCGGGACAGCACCAAGGCTCCGGCGCACATCGTGCACGGCTCCAACGTCACGACCAGCGTGCAGCCGGTCAGCCGCCAGCTGCCGGTCAGCAGCGCGGACCGGCGCAGGGCGAGGATCTCGGCGTGCGCGGTAGGGTCGCCGGTCGTCTCCCGCTCGTTGCCGGCGGCCGCGAGCTCGTTGCCGCCGGCGTCGAAGACCACCGCGCCGACCGGGACGTCCTCGGGAAAGGCGGAAGCCACCTCCAGCGCACGGCGCATCCACGTCTCGTGCAGCGGGGAGACGGCGAGGCTCACGCCTCCCGCAGCTCTTCCACCTCGTCGCCGCAGCCGATCTTCTGGCAGATCTCGGCGATGACGTCGGCGGGCAGCATGCCCTCGAGGCCACAGAGCGTCAGCAACCGGTGCGAGCTGATCCCGAGGTCGTTGAGCAGCTCGGCATCGCCGACCGGATCCGCGTCGGGATCGGACGCGGGCGCGTCGGCCTCGTCGTCGTCACTCGCCACGGTCAGATCGTCGATCTCCAGAGCCGGCGCCTCGACCTCGCCGAGCAGCACCGAGCCGATTCGGGACTCTTCGGCGAAGGCCGAGTCGGAGCCGAAGACCCGCAGGTCCTCGCCCTCGTCCAGGCGCAGGATCGCCAGGTACTGATCGTCGCTCTCCACGAAGAGCAGCGTCAGGTCGGCGTCCGGCTCGATATCGCGTAATGCGTCCACCACTTCGTCGATATCACCGAGGCCGGACAGGTCCAGCTCGGACGCGATCCATCCGTTCTTGCCCCGGGCGACGGCGGCAGCGAATGTCGACAAGATTCCCCCCACGCGACTTTTGTTCTCAGCGAGTGACGGTAGCGGGAACTACGGCGGGCGCGCTGCGCCACGCCTTGAAAGTGCACGAAGTCAGTTCACCAGGCGACGACGCGTGGCGATGAGCTCACGCAGCCGTGCGCCTCGGAGCCGTCGCGGCTGGGTCGACTCGCGCGCGGATTTCGCGTCGGCTAGAGCCGCCAGCAACGCCAAACGGCGACGGCGGCGATCAGGGTCGAGCCGTTGCGGTGAGGGGGCCATGGACCCGAGGTTGACCGACCCATAGGACGTTCGTCAAGGCCCGTTGGACACTTGGACGCCGCCGTGTGCACACGGCGATCAAGTCGGCACGTCCGGTCGCCGACAAGCCGGTCAAGATCGGACAATCACCACAGCGGCCAGTTGTCCGTGGTGATCCACCGCCCGGTCACGAACGCCATCGCGATCGACAGCCCGAAACCGCTCACGAGCGCGATCCCGATCGCGACGCCACGATCGCCGAACACCGCCAGCACGATCGAGACGACCCACGCCGCGATCGCGGCGATGATGGTCCACCACGCGTACGAGGCGAGGTCGCGCGCGAGGCTCCCGAAGAGCGCGAACCACACCACGGTGGCCGCCAGACCGGCGAAGACCGGACCGGTGCGCACCGGGTGCGGCTCGCGGTAGATCGGCCGCGGCGGCAGTCCCGGAAATAGCCCGGACGGCGGCCGTATCCCCGGGACGCCTGCCGGGCCGGGAGGAAGTGCGGGGGACATGCCCCCTGGGCCGGGGGGCCCGGCGTGGGCGCGAGACCCTAGGTGGGCTTGAAACCCGGGCTGGCGCTGCGGCCCCGCCCAGCCCTGTGGACCGGCCGGGCCGCGCGGCGCGGCATACATCTGCGGCCCCGCATGCTCGAACTGGCCGGGGTTCCCGAACGGCCCGCCGTGGCCCTGCGGCCCGCCATGGCCCTGCGGCCCGCCATGGCCCTGCGGCGCAGCAACGCCCCCCGGGCCCGGCTGGCTGAGCGGCGTCGGGTGGGTAACCGGCCCGGCCTGTCCCTGTGGCGTCGGTGGGTGGGCATGCGGCGCCGCCACCGGCCAGGACTCGTGCCGTTCCGCCACGGCCCCTCCTTCTCACGTCAGCGCTACCGCCAGCCTAGCCACCCGGGCGACACAGCGACCCACAGAAGCCCGGGGCGCCGATCGGGGGGAGAAGGGTGTGCGAGAGTTCGGGCGTGGACGTGGCGGTCATCGGACTCGGACTCATGGGCGGTTCCCTGCTGCAGGCGCTGGCAGCGGCCGGCCACCGGGTGACCGGCTTCGACGCCGATCCGGACACCCGTGGGGCGGCGCGGGCGGCGGGCTTCGCCGTGGCCGATTCCGCGCGCCAGGCGGCCGGCGGCGCCGAGTTGGTGGCCGTCGCCGTGCCGCTTCCGGTCCTGCCTGCCGTCCTCGACGAGTTGGCGGGCCACCCAGGCCTGATCACCGACGTCACCTCGGTCAAGGGCCCCGTGCGTGCGATGGCAGGCAAGCACGGGGTGCGGCGCTTCGTCGGCGGGCACCCGATGGCCGGCAAGGAGACCTCGGGCTTCTCGGCGGCCGACCCGCGGCTCTTCGAGGGCTGCATCTGGGTGCTCTGCCTGGAGCCGCACGGCGCCGATTTCTACCCGGAGGCGCACGGCGCCCATCTCGCGGACTGGCTCACGCTCGCGGCGCTCTACACCGAGATCGGCGCGCGCGTCGTGCCCGTCACGGCGGCCGAGCACGATCGGGCGGTCGCCGAGGTCAGTCACGTGCCGCACCTGCTGGCCGCCGCGCTCGCCCTGCAACTGGCCGACAATCCGCTGGCCGGCGCCCTGGCTGCCGGGTCGTTCCGGGACGGTACGCGGGTCGCCGCCACCCGTGCCGAGCTCATCGCGGCCATGTGCGGCGGCAACGCCGTCGAGGTCGGCCACGCCCTGGACAAGGTGATCGGCGATCTGAGCCGGCTGCGCGACCTGCTCGACGCGCCTGACCCGATCGGCGCGCTGACGCCGGTGCTGGCCGGGGCGGGCAATCTACGGCGAGCCTGGCCGCCGAAGCCGGCCGGCGAGCCGGCCGAGTTGCCGGCCGAGGTCGAAGCCCTGCTCGAGCTGGGACGGGCCGGCGGCTGGGTCACCGCGGTCGCCGAAGACCGGCTCAGCGTTTCGGGAATGCGGACAGAAACTGACCGCAATCGCTCCTAGCGTGTGAGTCGACAGCTCACCCGGATCCTAGGAGACGATCATGGCAGGTCAGGTCGGCGCCATCGCGAACGAACGGGAAGGCCTGCTCGGCTTCCTCGCGCACATGCGTTACGTGATCAGGCTCACGGCGTACGGACTCAGCGACGAGCAGGTGCGGGCCACGCCCAGCGCCAGCGCGCTCAGCATCGGCGGCCTCATCAAGCACTGCGCCTACGGCGAGGAGGGCTGGCTCGCCGTGATCCGGCGCGAGCCGCAGTCGGTCGACTACCAGGCGTATGCGGACAACTTCGCGCTGGCCGAGGACGAGACGATCGAGGACGTGTTCGCGCGGTACGACCGCGTCGCCGAAGAGACCGCGAAGACCATCGGCGAGATCGACGACCTGGGCACGAAGATTCCGATCGACAAGTCCGTGCCGTGGAACCGCAAGGACGTGGACCACTGGACGGTCCGCTGGATCCTGCTGCACCTGATCGAGGAGACGGCCCGGCACGCCGGCCACGCCGACGTCATCCGCGAGACCGTGGACGGCGCGACCGCGTTCCCGCTGCTGGCCGCGGCCGAGGGCTGGCCGCAGACACCCTGGCTGACGCCCTGGAAGCCGGCGAGCTGACGGTCAGGGCCGCTTGCCACGGTCGAGGCGGATCACCCGGCGGTCCGTCACGATCGCGGTCACCAGGTCGCGCGGGGTCACGTCGAAGGCCGGGTTGACCGCCTCGGCCCACGGGGTGACCTCGGCCGAGCCACGGTCCTCGATCTCCACCGCCGCGCCGTTCGGCGTGCCGAGATCCACGGTCGACTCCGGGGCGACCACGACGAACGGCAGGCCGGCGCGGCGGGCGCCGAGGGCGTGCGCGTACGTGCCGATCTTGTTGATGACGTCGCCGTTCGCGCAGATCCGGTCGGCGCCGAGCACCACGCCGTCGACCTCGCCGCGGGCCATCAGGAAGGGCCCGGCCGAGTCGACCGCGACCCGGTGCTCGATCCCCCACCGGGTCAGCTCCCAGGAGGTGAGCCGCGCGCCCTGTAGCAGCGGCCGGGTCTCGCTCGCCACCACTCCCGCGAGCACGCCGCGCTTGTGCAACTCGTGAACCACGCCGAGGGCGGTGCCGACGGTCACCGCGGCCAGGCCTCCGGTGTTGCAGTGGGTGAGCAGCCGGGGCCGGGCGCCGCACAGCTCCACCATCAGGTCGGCGCCGCGGGCCGCCATCGCCTCCGACGCGGCGATCTCCTCATCCCGGATCGCGCACGCCTCGGCGAGCACCGCCTGCGGCCCGAGCGGAAGCTTGGCGGCGGCCCGGCGAACGCCGCGGGCCAGGTTCACCGCGGTCGGCCGGGCGCTCTCCACCCTCTTCACCGCGGCGGCTAACGCGGCCGGGTCGTCGGCGTGCACCCGGGCGGCCAGCGCGACGCCGAAGGCGCCCGCCACACCCAGCGCGGGCGCGCCGCGGACAGCGAGCGACTGGATCGCCGCGACCAGCTCGGGCACGGTGTGCAGGCGCAGGATCCGCAGCTCGCCCGGCAGGACCGTCTGATCGACGATCTCGATGGCGCCGTCCACCCAGTCGATCGTCCGCATGGGGGCGAGCTTAAGGCGTACGCGGGTGGTCGGCCCGAATAGTCTGGGCGGCATGGCATCTCGTGATCCGGTCGCCGACCTGCGCCGCATCGCCTTCCTGCTGGAGCGGGCCAACGAGGCGACGTACCGGGTGAAGGCCTTCCGCTCAGCCGCCGCGACCGTGGCCGCCCTCGACGGTCAGGAGCTGGCGACCCGCGCCGCGGCCGGCACCCTGGCCGAGCTCGCCGGCATCGGCGACGTCACCGCGCGTTGCGTCACCGAGTCGCTGGCCGGCGAGGAGCCGGTCTACCTTCGCCGGCTGCTCGCGACCGAGGGCACCGACCTGGAGGGCGCCGCCGGCAAGCTGCGCGAGGCGCTGCGCGGCGACTGCCACGCCCACTCCGACTGGTCCGACGGTGGCTCGCCGATCGAGGAGATGGCTCTCGCCGCGGTCGAGCTCGGCCACGAATATCTGGTGCTCACCGATCACTCGCCGCGGCTGACCGTGGCCAACGGCCTGACGCCCGCGCGGCTGCGCCGGCAGCTCGACCACGTCGCCCGGCTCAACGACGCGCTGCCCGAGGGCTTCCGCATCCTCACGGGCATCGAGGTGGACATCCTCGAGGACGGCGCGCTGGACCAGGAGGACGAGTTGCTAGGCCGCCTCGACGTGGTGGTCGGCTCGGTGCACAGCAAGTTGCGCGACGAGTCGCCGCGGATGACCAAGCGGATGCTGGCCGCGATCGCCAACCCGCACCTGGACATCCTCGGGCACATGACCGGGCGCAAGGTGGCCGCGGCCGGCGAGGGCGACAAGGGCCACCGGGCCGGCCGTACCCGGCCGCCGAGCACGTTCGACCTGGACAAGGTGATCGCCGCGTGTCTCGAGCACGGCAAGGCCATCGAGGTCAACTGCCGGCCGGACCGGCTCGACCCGCCGAAGCGGATGCTGACCGTCGCGGTCGAGGCCGGCTGCCTGTTCAGCATCGACACCGACGCGCACGCCCCGGGCCAGTTGGACTGGCTGCGCTTCGGCTGCGAGCGGGCCGCCCTCTGCGGGGTGCCCGCGGAACGGGTGGTGAACACCTGGACGATCGGCCAACTGCTGGGCTGGACGGCGAGTCATGGGGAAATCCCGGACGCGTGACGCGGCCGTCGTCCCGTAGGGTCGGCGCGTGGGACGAATTGACGACCTCGCCGATCGATACGTTGCCGAGTGGGCTGAGCTCAACCCGACCGGAGCGACCTACGTCGGCATAGCCGGATACGACGACAAGACCGACGACCTCTCGCCGGAGGGCTTCGCGGGCCAGGCCGAGCTCGCCAGGCGGACGCTCGGCGAGCTCGACATGATCGAGCCGGAGCACGAGTCCGAGCAGGTCGCCAAGGATGCGATGGCGGAACGCATCGGCCTGGAGCTGGCCCGGTCCGACGCGGGCTACACGGCGAGCGAGATCAGCGTCATCTCCAGCGGCCTGCACGCCCTGCGCGGCGTCTTCGACGTGATGCCGACCGAGGGCGAGGAGGCGGTCGCCAACATTTCGTCCCGGCTGCGCGACCTGCCGGGCGCCCTCGAGCAGTACAAGCGCACGCTGCGCGAGGAGGCCGACGCCGGCCGGGTCAGCGCCCGCGCCCAGATGCTGGCGGTGGCCGAGCAGTGCGACGCCTGGACCGCCCCGGACCGCGACGACTTCTACAACGGGCTGGCCGGCCGGCTGACGGCGAGCGGCTCGCTCGCCGCCGAGCTGCGGCGCGGCGCCGCCGAGGCGACGGCCGCGACGGTCGGCTTCGCCGAGTTCCTCCGGACTGAGCTCGCGCCGCGCGGACGAGACAAGGAGGCGGCCGGCCTCGAACGGTACGCGCTGGCCTCGCAGTACTTCCTCGGCGCGAAGGTGGACCTGAAGGAGACGTACCTCTGGGGTTTCGCCGAGCTCGATCGGCTGGAGCAGGAGATGCGCGTGGTCTCCGCGACGATCGCCGGGTCCGGCGCCTCGATCGACGAGGCCGTCGCGGCGCTCGACGCCGACCCGGCCCGGCGGATTCCGGGCAAGGAGGCCTTCCGCGACTGGATGCAGGCGCTCGCCGACAAGGCGATCGCGGAGCTGAACGGCACCCACTTCGACATCGAGCCGCCGGCCCGCAAGATCGAGTGCTGCCTGACGCCGACCAGCGACGGCGGCATCTACTACACCGGGCCGAGCGAGGACTTCTCCCGGCCGGGCCGGATGTGGTGGGCGGTGCCGGAGGGGATCACCGAGTTCTCCACCTGGCGCGAGGTCACGACCGTCTACCACGAGGGCGCGCCCGGCCATCACCTGCAGGTCAGCCAGACGCTGCTGCGTGCCGACACGCTCAACCGCTGGCAGCGCCTGCTGTGCTGGTGCTCGGGCCACGGCGAGGGCTGGGCGCTCTACGCCGAGCGCCTGATGGACGAGTTGGGCTATCTGGAGGATCCGGGCGACCGGCTGGGCATGCTCGACGGCCAGGCCCTGCGTGCCGCGCGGGTGATCGTCGACATCGGCATGCACCTGGAGCTGGAGATCCCGCGGGACAATCCGTTCGGCTTCCACCCGGGCGAGCGCTGGACACCCGAGCTGGGCTGGGAGTTCCTGAGGGCGCACACCCGGATGTCCGACGAGGTGCTGCGCTTCGAGTGGAAGCGTTACCTGGGCTGGCCGGGGCAGGCGCCGTCGTACAAGGTCGGCGAGCGGATCTGGATGCAGGCCCGGGAGGAGACCCGGCGGCGCAAGGGCGCCGATTTCGATCTCAAGACGTTCCACCGCGACGCGCTCAATCTCGGTTCGCTCGGGCTCGATCCGCTGCGGAAGTCGCTCGCCCGCCTTTGACGCGAATATACAGAACGGGCCTTTCTCACCGGAGAGGCCCGTTCTGTCGTATCCGCGTATTACGCAATGCAAGTGTGATCTCGGAGTGCGACCGTGTGACTACACTCCGTCGATATCGATGCGAGTCGAAATTGTTACCATTTTCAATCTTGTGACTTTTCGCCTCGCCACGCTGCGGCTAGCATCGGCACGGCCGCCCGAATCCGGTCCCGGAACCGGTTCAGCCTGCGGCTTCGCGGCTCGATGGCACAAAGCTGAACGTTCGTTACAACCCCGGCGACCCACCCTGTATCCCCCGATCAGCCGAGAGAATTCTGTCCCTTGGAAAGAAGTTTTCTTGAGTATTTCTCGGATAGATTGGCCCGGATCCGTGCGCCCATCCGGCTACGGACAGTAGCCGTCACGACGGCCCATCGCGTGTGGATGGCGGAGGACGAACCCATGAACACCCGGCGAACCCGTTTACGATCCGCTATCGCGGTGATTTTGACGGTTTTGGTACTCGCGCCGACAGCGGTCCTGTTCGGCCGGGTTTGGCGGGACAACTCGGACCAGCGTGACAGCACGGCGCTCGAGAAGAAGGGCGTGCAATACATCGTCGCCCTGGCGCCACTGATCAGCGCTCTGGTCGAGGCGCAGTCCTCGGCCCTGCAGGGTGTGTCCGCGCCGCCCGCCTCGCTCAAGGTCGCGATCGCGCAGGTCTCCGCCGTCGACGCCGACCTCGGCGCCGCGCTGCGAACCAAGGCGCGGTGGGCCGGCCTGCAAGACAAGATCAGCAAGCTGTCCAAGGTCACCGGCGGCGCGCCGGCCGTCTACCAGGCCAACGTCGAGGTCACCGACCTCGCGCTGGCGCTGTACGACGCGGTCCGCCGCAACTCCGAGCTGAACCGCGACCCCGACAACGACCTCGCCAATCTCGAGCAGGCCGTGGCGGTCGACATGCCGACCACGGTCGTGCTGGTCAGCCGCATGGGCGACCTGGCCAACCTGCTCGCCGCCGCGAACGTGAAGACACGCCCCGAGCTCGCCGTTGAGTTCGGCCAGGAGGTCATCGCCGCTCAGGACTCGGTGAGCACGCTCACCGACGATTTGCAGGCCGCGGTCGACGACACCAAGAGCCCGACGCTCAGCGGCATCCTGGTCAGCACGCTCGACTCGTTCCGCCGCGGCGTCGAGTCGACGACCCGCGGCGCCAACCCGGGCGCCGCGCCGAACGCGGCCACCATCGCGATCGCCCAGAGCTCCCTGAAGACCGCCATGAGCAGCCTGGCCACGGTCACCCTCAAGGAGATGACGAAGCTGCTCGACGACCGGATCAGCACGCTGAACTACCGGCGCGACGAGGCGGCCGCGATGGGTCTGCTCGCCGTCGCCCTGACCCTGGGGGTGGTGATCTTCTCGCGGGGCGGACGCCGGCGCGAGACCCCGGCTCCGGTCGCACCGCAGTCCGGCGAGACCGGCCGCGGCGACGTGGTCCCCCGGACCGGCGGCTACGGCGCCCAGCACGACCGGCGACCAAGCTTCGGCAACGTCACCCCGACACGGCAGGAGCGGTCCGGTGTTCTTCGGTAAGTTCCGGATCCTGGGCAAGCTGGCCCTGCTGGTGCTCGTGCCACTGCTCGGCGTCGTGGCGCTGAGCGTGCCGATCATCGTCAACCGCATCAGCGCCGCCCAGGACGCCCAGAACATCTCGAACTCGATCCAGCTGGCCACCCGGGTCAGCTCGGCCGTGCAGCAACTCGAGCTGGAGCGATTCCTCTCCGTCGGCTTCCGTCTCGGCCTCGTCCAGGAGCCCGAGTTGGTCGTGCAGACCGCCAAGTCCGTCGACGCGGTGGCGCACGTCAGCGACGGCGGCCAGCCCGTGTCGAAGGCGTTGAGCCGCGCGCTGCGCAACGCGTCGAAGCTCGACAACACCCGGCAGAACGTGTTGAACCAGGCGATCACGCCCGACGTGATCGCCTCCGAGTTCAGCCAGGTCATCACGCCGATCATCAGTGGGCTGGCGCTCTCCTCGTCCGCCGACCTCAAGACCGCCGTCGGCCGGCAAGTCTTCGCTCTCGACCAGGCGCTGCGCTCGGACGACCTGACCAGCCAGGCGGCCGGCGACCTGGTCGCCGCGACGGTCACCCAGGAGCCCGGCTTCGTCAGCCTCTTCTACTCGACGTTGATCCAGATCGAGCAGATCATCACCAACACGCAGCCCTTCTTCACCGATGCGCAGTACAAGCTGTACATCGGTTCGGGAGACGCGTTCTCCGCCCGGGTCGGCGCCGACTTCCTGGGGCAGGCGGCGGTCGATCCGACCACGGCGATCAAGCAGCTGAACATCAGGACGCTGTTCCCGTCGTTGCGCTCCGTCCTCGTCCTCGGCGGCTTCGTCGAGAAGCGGATCGCCGCCGACGTGAACATCATCGTCACGACCAGCCGGAACAACGCCCTCCGGGACGCGTTCCTGATCGGTGGCGGCTCGCTGCTGCTGCTGCTCGTGGTGATCGCGCTGTCGGTCTTCATGGCCCGCGCGGTCGCCCGGCCGCTGCGCCGGCTCACCGGCTCCGCGGACCGCATCGCCCGAGCCGCCGAGTCCGAGCTCGAGCGGGTGGCCGACGACGAAGCGGAATCCGTACGCCCCATCCATCTCGATCCGGTCGACGTGGAGGCCCGCGACGAGATCGGCGACCTGGCCCGCGCGTTCGACCGCGTGCAGTCCACCGCCGCCCGGCTGGTGGAACGCCAGGTCGTCGGCCGCCGCAACGTCGCGCAGATGTTCGGTCACGTCGGGCGACGCACGCAGAACCTGGTCGGCCGCCAGCTCGCGCTGATCGACAACCTGGAACGCAAGGAGGCCGACAGCGAGCGGCTCCGCGACCTGTACCGGCTGGACCACCTCTCCAGCCGCCTACGCCGGAACGCCTCCAGCCTCGTCGTGCTCTCCGGTGGCGCCGGCGCCAACGAGCACATCGCCCCGCTGTCGCTCTCCGACGTCGTGCGCCTCGCCCTCGGTGAGATCGAGGACTACACCCGGGTGGATGTGGACGTCCCCGAGGAGATCGTCGTCGTACCGGCCGTCCTCGCCGACCTCACGCTGCTGCTGGCCGAGCTGATGGAGAACGCCACCGCGTTCTCCCCGCCGCACACCCGTGTCATGATCAGCGCGGACGACCTGCGCGGCGGCGCACGCCTCGCGATCGTCGACCACGGCCTGGGCCTCGCGCCCGAGCGGATGGCCGAGGAAAACGCCCGGCTGACCCGGCGCGAGCGTCTCGACCTCGCGCCCAGCGAGGTGCTCGGCCTCTTCGTGGTCGGCCGCCTGGCCCGGCGGCACGGCATCGAGGTCACCCTGACCGAGACGCCCGACGGCGGCGTCACGGCGTGGGTCGACCTGACTCCCGCGCACCTGATCACCCAGGCCGGCCTCTCGACCACGTTGTCGTCCCCGCCGTTCGCGTCGATGGTGCCCCCGGCCGTCCCGGCCGCGACGCCGATGTACCACACCGCAGAGTTCGCGCAGGTGGTCACCGGTTCGTCGACCGTGCGGTCGGCGCCCGGCAGCCAGCAGCCGTTCGACGCGAACGTGCTCGAGCGGGCGACCCGGACCCTCGAGGCGGGCCAGTCGTGGAACGCCTTCGCGCCGGCCCGCAAACCCGACCCCGCCGAGACCGAGTACGCGGGCCAGCCCGTCTACGACGCCGAGCCGGTCTACGCGCCCCCGGCCTACCAGGAGCCGGTCTACGCACGGCGCACCACCTCCCCGGCACAGCCCACGGCGTACGATCCGGGCTCACCGGTCGCCGGCCGGGTCCCGGCGGCGATCCCGCAGATGCCCATGCCGGAGCTGCCGGCCGCCGGTCCGGCGTCGAGGAGCCAGGCGGCCGCCGCCCCGGCCCCGGCCGCGCGGCCGGACTGGAACCCGCCCGCGGTCGCGGCTGTCCCGATTCCGCGGCAGCGCACCGCGGAGGGCAACCTCTACCGTGCCCCGGCGTCGCCCTCGGCCGCGCCGAACGGCAACGCCTCGCCGCTACGCCGCCGGGTCCCCGGCAGCCAGCTGCCGACCGAAAGCGCCGTGCCCCTGCCTGCGGGCCCGCCGTCGCCGGACGACGCGGTCGAGGCCCGCGCCGCGCTCGAGGCCTTCGAGGCCGGCGTGAGCCGGGCTCAGTGGGACGCCGTCGAGAGCACCATGTCGTCGCCACCCTCGGCGGGCCACGCGCCTCTGGCGCGCCGCGTCCCGGGTGCCACACTTCCAACGGACGAGCCGCACAGGCCGCCCCCGCCTGTCGCGGCTCCGCTTGATCCGGACGCCGCGCGAGCCCTGATGGAACAGTTCGAGTACGGAGTCGCACTCGCACTGAATGAAACTCAGCCACAACCCGAGGGACAATCGCGATGACTTCGCCGTACTCGACCGACACCGGTAACGGACGTGACTACGCTCACGCCCAGTTGAGCCCCGAGGCCAAGACCTTCAACTGGTTGCTGGACTCGTTCACCTCCGGCACCGCGGGCGTGATCGAGGCCATCGCCGTCTCCTCGGACGGCCTGCTGATGGCCATGTCGGCGATCAAGGACCGACCGAACGCCGAGCGTCTCGCGGCCGTCGTCTCGGGCCTGACGAGCCTCGCCGGGGGCGCCGCGAGCTGGTACAGGCTGGGCGCGCTGAACCGGGTCATCATCGACATGGCCGACGGCTACCTGCTGGTCACGGCGATCAGCGCCGGCTCGGTGCTGGGCGTCATCGCCGACCGCTCGGCGAACCTGGGCACCCTGGCGTACGAGATGACGCTCTTCGCGACGCGTGCCGGAGGCGCGCTGAGCCCACGCTTGATCGCCGAGTTGAAGAACGCCGTTCAGCAGTGACCTTCCCGGACCCCGACGACCCGGCGCACCCGGCTCGGCCGGGTGTCCGGCCCTTCCTGCGGTCCGGTCCGCAGCACTCGGCCGGCAGCTACCGGCCCGCGCTGCGCGGCACGGAGCCGCCTGCCGACCAGCAGACCGCGGCTCTTCGCCCGTTCGTCATCACGGCCGGGCGCACCGACGGCGCCGACCCCGCCATCGGGATGGAGACCCAGGTCACCGTCAACCCGGCCGCGGCGCCCGCGCGCCTGTCCCGGGAGATGCGCGCGATCGTGGGCCTCTGCTCCGAGCCGCACTCGGTGGCGGAGATCTCCGCCCGGCTGCACCTGCACCTCGGCGTCACCCGAATACTCGTCGGCGACCTGCGGGCCGCCGGCCAACTGGACGTCCACGTGCTGGACAACGAGACCCCCGACCCTGAGACCATCATGCGAGTGATCCGTGGACTTCGAGCAATCACCTAACCGCGTCGTCGGCACCGCACGGGTGGGCGGCAGCCCGACGAAGGCCCCGGTCCCCGTCAAGATCATCGTGGCCGGCGGGTTCGGCGTGGGCAAGACGACGACAGTGGGCGCCATCTCGGAGATCTCCCCGTTGACCACCGAGGCGGAGATGACCTCGGCGTCGGTGGGCATCGACGATCCGGGCCAGGCGACGTTGAAGACGACCACGACGATCGCCATGGACTTCGGCGTCCTGACCATCGATCAGACGCTGAAGCTCTACATCTTCGGCACTCCCGGGCAGGCGCGCTTCGCGTTCATGTGGGACGACCTGATCAAGGGCGCCCTGGGCGCCCTCGTCGTAGTCGATACCAGCCGGATCGACGACTGTTATCCCGCCGTGGACTATTTCGAGCGCGCAGGGCTTCCGTTCGTGGTCGGTGTCAACACCTTCAACGGACAAATGGGTTACAACCTGGACGAAGTTCGTTGGGCCCTGGCTGTCCGGGAGGACGTGCCGGTGCTCGCCTTCGACGCCCGCTTCCTCGCGTCCGTGCGCGACGCGCTACTCGTCGTGCTCGATCAGGCCCTGGACAAGGCGATTCGAGGAAAGTCGTAGGGTTGTGACGGGACGCGGAGATCGAACTTCCCAAATTGGCCTCCGACCGGGCACAGTTGGTACCGGCGACCCCGCGACGGAAGGACGGTGACGTGCGAGGCGGACTGGACGACGCGCTCGACAAGCTGGCGCGCCGTGACGAGCTGCGCCGCCGGGCTTCCGGAGAGGCGACCGGCACCCCTGTTCCGGTGACCGAGCTCGTCGAGGCGATCGCCGCGGTCGTGGCCCGCAACCCCAAACTCGGCGTCACGGTCGGGGTCGAGGGCGTGGGCGATCCCCTGCTGCTGCGCTTCTTCGTCGAGGACGGCGTGGTGCAGGTCAACGCCGACACCCCGGTGCCGGCGCCGGCTGCAGAGGCGGCGCCGCGACACGCCGACTTCGACATCGAGGTGGAGGAGCCGGTCGAGGAGCAGTACCACGCGCCGCCGGCCCGCCAGTCCCCGCGCGCATACCAGCCTTCGCCGGCCTACCCCGCCGTGGCAGAGGACGGCGGCGTGACGCAGCGGCTCAGCCGTGACGATCAGGATCGGTACGGCCCGGTCTCGTTCGGTCGCGAGCAGGGCCCCTCCTACTTCGGGGAGTCCGACACCGCCGAGCGCCGCTACGGCAGTTTCGACGGCCCGCCGGCCACTCACGATGCGCGCTACGTGGCGGAGGCGGAGCAGCGTGACCTCGGCGCGCGGATGCGTGACCTCGGCTTGTCCTCCCGCGACGCGGCGCCCCCGGAGCAGTACCCGCCGCATCCGTTCGCTGCGTCGCCGCCCCCGCAGGTGCCGCCCCAGACAACGCAGCGGATCAATCCCGAGCACTACCGGCCGCCGGCCGAGCCGGCCGCCGCCGAGCGCATCCCGCTGCAGCAGCCTCAGCAACATCGGGCACAGCAGCAGCCGTCGGAGATGCGTGGCATGCCGGCGCCGCTGCCCACACCGATCCCGCTGCAGGTCGAGCGGCCGGAGCAGACCGAGATGGCGGCCCGACGGCTCGCCGCGCTCCTACGCGACGACCCGTCGCTGCTCAACCAAGCGCCGGAGTAACCGCGCGGCCGCCCACACGGGCGGCCGCGGACAGACGGCGGTCCAGCGTGCGCCTGGTCACCGCGTCGGCGTCACTCCTCGTGATCGCAACGCGTCTCTCCGGATGCCCGGCGCCAGAATCCGGCAATTGCCGGGAATATCACGCTCCGTAATTTTGGATATGCGATCCGGCACGGTCAAGCCCGCCCGCTTTAGCCGCTAATCGCACCCTTGGGACGTCTGGGTTGGCCCTTTCGGCCACATTCGATCGGCGCGCGGTCGGGGCTATTGAATCACGCTACGTGACTGCCTAACGTCCTATCCGCGGCGTTCGCCGCCGGCCACACCCCCGGAGCCGGAGTCAGAAGATGTCACTGCCCGAAGTCCATCTCGTCGGCGGCACCGCTGCCGAGGCCGCTCGGCTCGCGCCCGTCGCCACGGCCATGCGCGACCAGGGCAGGCTCGAACCCATCCTGGTAGCGGCCGGCCCCGATCCGCTGGCGTTCACCCGGGCCCTGGCCGCCTTCCAGCACGCGCCCGGCCGAGCCGTGCTGGGCGGCTCGGCAGGCGCCGAGATGATCTGCCGGCTCGACCGGCTGTGGGCCACCCACGCCCCGGCCGCGATCATGGTCCAGGGCGACGGCGGCGCCTGCCTCCCCGCGGCGCTGGCGGCGTTCTGGCGGCGGGTCCCGGTGGTGCACCTCGACGCCGGGCGGCGGTCGAGCGAGCTCGGTGTGACCACCATGGCGGAGGGAAACCGGCGGCTGCTCGCCCAGCTCGCCACGGTTCACCTCGCGGCGACCCCGCTGGCCGCCATGAACCTGCTGGACGAGGGAATCGCCGGCGGCGACGTGCTGCTGACCGGCAACACCTCGGTCGACGCGGCGCTGGCGACGGTCGGACGCCGCGTCCCGTACGCCGATCCGGCGCTCGCCGAGCTACGCGCCGGCGGCGCCAACCGGCTGCTCGTCGTGGCGGTCGAGCACACCGCGGGGGTGGCGCTCGAACTGGTCCGAACCGCCGTGCGGCGCCTGGTCGCGATCCATTCCGATCTCGATGTGGTGATGCTCGGCACGGATCCGGTCGGCGGGTCACAGCGGATCGCCGGCGCCGGTCGGCCCGCGTACCCGGATCGGGCCCGTCTGCTCGCCGACGCGTACCTGATCCTCACCGACGACGGTGACCTACACGAGGAGGCGCTCGCCTTCGGCGTGCCCGCACTGGTGCTGCGCGAGCTCACCGACCGGCTGGAGTCGATGTTCGCCGGCTGCGCACGGCTGGTCGGCGCCAGCCCCGAGGCTATCGTCGCGGCCGCGTCCGACCTGCTGGACGGCCGTGTTCGGCGCGACGCGATGCTGGCCGCCGGCAATCCGTACAGCGATGGCCTGACGTCCAGGCGCGCCGCGCAGGCGACCGCGGCGCTGCTCGGTCACGGCGCCTTCCCCGACCCCATGCCCGTCCGGCACGCCGCCGGCCTCGCCCGGTAGCCGAATACCCCACAAGGAGGACGTCATGGACATTGTCGGCTTCTGGATCCGCTCATGGATCAACGACGACCGGCTCGCCGTCCGGCAGCTCCTCGCGCCGGACGCCGAGATCGAGTGGAACCTCGACGCCCCGGTCGACGACGAGGAGCTCGTGCAGACCCTGCACCGGATCGCGGTCTTCGCCGACTCGGTCACGGTGGTCCTACAGGCGCCGGCCGAGGACGGCGCGGCGCTCGCCTACGACCTCGCGGCGCCGTTCGGCACGGCCCGGATGTTCGAGTTCCTCACCGTCGCGCACGGGCGGATCACGGAGGTACGCCAGGTGTACGACGTGACCGCCACCGACCGCTTCCTGCCCGGCCTGTACGCGACGCCGTAGGACCCGGCCCCGGTCAGAGGGTCGGCAGCGCCCGGTGGAGCAGCGCGAAGAGGTTGTCCCAGTGCCGCTGCTCGGCCTCGGCGTGATGCGCCGCCGTGTCCGACATCGTGAAGCCGTGCGGCGCGCCCTCGTAGATCTCGGCGGTGTAGGTCACGCCCGCCGCGTCGAGCTCGGCCTCGAGCGCCTTGATCTGCTCGGGCGTCGCCGACGGGTCGTTGTCGGCGAACCCGAAGTAGGCCTCACCGGTGATCGAGCCGACCGCCGCGTGCGGGCTGTCCGGCAGGTCGGTCACGACCCGGCCCGCGTGGAATGCGGCCAACGCCGCGATCCGGTCGGGATAAGCCTCGATGGCCCGCAGCGCGTTCGTGCCGCCCATGCAATATCCGACGATCGCCACCGGGCCGGGCGCGACGCCGTCCTGCGCGGCGAAGAAGTCCAGGTAGGAGCCGGTGTCCGCGGCGATCCGGTCGGGCGTGAGCGCCTGGACCATGGGCATCAGGCGCCCGAGGATCGCGCCGCGCTTCTCCGGGTCCTTCAGCGCGTCGAGGTCGACCAACGGCGAGCGGCCACCGCGGTAGAGGATGTTCGGCGCCAGGACGGCGTAGCCGCGCTCGGCGATCCGGGCGGCCATCTCCTCGATCCGCGGGCGCAGGCCGAAGGCGTCCATGTACATCAGCACCCCGGGCGCCGGGCCCGCG